>Ga0307509_10011237_pt1 | contig 10872 bp, 6 predicted proteins | sample 10_EM_MG_FD_202245 | JGI IMG/M metagenome (GOLD analysis project Ga0307509, IMG submission 202245) | Populus trichocarpa ectomycorrhiza microbial communities from riparian zone in the Pacific Northwest, United States - 10_EM | ecosystem: Host-associated > Plants > Roots > Unclassified | place... | reverse complement strand
AAATTTGATATATAGTGTTATTAGACTCCAAACAACCAGAATATAAATTTTCAAGTAATTCCAATGTGTTTTAGTCTCTAAGGTAGAATTTATAATGTCTTTATTTGAATGACTTTCTTCTTCTTCTTCTTCTTCTTCTTCTACTACTACTACTACTACTACTACTTTTTATGTTACTGATATGTTTAGTGATAGTAACGAAACAAAATAACACTTTTTTTCTTATAAGAGTAGTTGTTGCCCTAACTCAAGAAGAATTTATAAAGATTGGAAACAATGAGTTTCAATACACGAAACAAGAAAAATAAGAATCACATAAGGATATAACCTGATTAATAAAGCTAAGCTTTGACACCAACTAATACCAATCTTGTGATCACGTGTTCATGTAACTCACATGCAAGAAAGATAAATCTTAGAAAGCCAAGGAATCAGGTTTAATAGAAGTGTGATACAAAGATTACTTGAACCAAAGCACCAATATTATTGAAATAAACCCCCACCCAAAGAATACCAATTTACAAATAAAAAGTATAAGGAAGATATCATGATAACAATTGTTCTTTGATAAGTCAAATAAGTTCTTTAGAGAACAAAAAAAATGCAAGAATGCCACATACATACAAAAAATATCATTCTGAAATCAAAGTCTTCAAAAGAAAAACCTAATATAAGGCAAATAACCCTATTTATAATAGATGAAAAATTCATTAAACAAGTCTGAAAAATAATAAAAAAGTACTAGTCCAAATAGAAAAAAGAATACTCAATTAGGAAAATAATGCAACTACCGCATAATAACTTCTGAACCTTATCGCAAGGTCTTTTCGATGTTTGATTGATCTGCTATTTTATTCTAATATAAAACAAGACCTCTGGAAGTGTCTGGTAAACTTTCAGCCTGATCCAACGATTAGATTGAAAAATATGTTTGTTAGCGTAAAATTATGTATTAGAAAAAATCAGCCCAAAAACGACTTTAGCCTCCTAAATAAGCAAGGAAATATTTGTAATAGCTCATGTCCCCTAGTTTCCTTGTTGAATATGGAAACTCTCAAAATATTTTGCTAAAATATCCTTGTAACGTCAGGATTAATTGTTCAAACAAGGTTGCTATCATGATACCAACCCTAAGCCAATGTTGTGGAAGAATTGGGCCCTTCTTGCACTTTGATTAGGTTGATTATGGGATGCTCTGTGTATTGTAGCCTTTTTGAAGTCATCTTTGCTCTAAATATGCTGAACAAGCTTATACAATGTCTCTTTTAACTTTTTAACTTTTTATATTGTGATTGATGTAATTGGTATCTCTAATGAATCCTTTGTGTTGATGAGCTGCCTCGTATCACTATTCATGGAGTAAAAGTTATGAAATAAATAATTCAAAATATCTTATAATTTTTTAGTATAGAAAAGTGCCTGAGTTATCATGTAAACTGGACATGGTAAAAAAGTTGTGAAATCATAAGCTACACATACATTATGCATGCTTTTAAAAAAATTATGCAAAAACACATCGCAGAGTCTTAAAAAGATGCCAAAAGTTACTTGATGAAATTGTAGATTTTCTTTTTTGTCTTTGGAAACAAAAATAATCAAGTTTTCTATTTTTAATTTTTTTTTGAAAACATAAATATCGAATCACCCTTAAATTCACTTAGATTAACGTAGAAAGTGTGTAATATGATATTCTTTAACTTTTTTTTCCAGTTCATTCAAGAAGTTTGATAGATATTAGCCTATGAAATGGAGATAATTCATATCCCAAGTTCTCACCTCTTCTGGGGTTTGAATAAACCTTAATCATTGAAGTGTCTCGATAATCTTTAAAATTCACACGTTTCCACCTTTGTTCTTAACAGGGAAAAAAAAGTTCATAACTCAAAGGCGATGCCAATTAAAACTTAATGGCCCAGACGTGAGAGATTTCGTGAAAGGAAATATGGTCCATCAGCAATGGATATAGCCATGCACAGGTCCTTGTATCCATTTTTCTGTCTGTGCCCGTTACAAAAGGAGCCTCACAGGTACCGCATCCACGGGCTCGAATGTCTTCGAGTATTATGATTGGACAGTAATAGACCACCTCTCTACTGATCTAGGAGGCTTGCTCCTGATTCCAACCTGGATGATGAAACATGGGTATAGGCCCTTTAAGGTTCGGTTTGTGTATAACAGAGAGGTTTTATGTTGTCTGGGAGAAAAAATTCAGAACAAAACATTAACATAATATACCTTTTTCCTCTCTAGAATAATAATGATAGATAATTTTGAAGTTTTAGCATCATGATTTTTTTTTACACAAGAAAAGTTCTGAAGGACATGCAATATCTTGGAGGGAGAGTGCCAATACCCCTTGAACTGCAATTGACTGGTATGATAAAATCCATTTCCTTCTTCTTTTGCGTTGTCTCTATACATTTTCATATCATGTCATTTTTCTTTTATCAAGCTTAGGTGTGTTAATGCCAAAGGAGTTTGATAGCTGTCTCTGACTTGCCTCTCCTAATTCACTATCGACCAGCTCTATGAGACTTCATCTCCTTGTTTCGTATATAAATTAGTACTGGGTACAAGCTTATAAGAATTTCGTTCTTGTATAAATTAGGTTATCTTAAAATCCCAAAAGATGCCTAGAGAGGATAATAATGATAGAATTTGCTCAACCATATCATATCATTATCTTGGACCCCATTGTACGTATTTCCACTTATCGATGACTGAAGCTAGGCATGATGACCACGATAGTCGCAGTTTTGCAACCTGACACCTGGGCTATAACTATACACATCTTTTTAAAATAAAACAAGGATATCTCGAAAAGGGATCTCTCAAACGTTAAATTGCCGTGGTGAGGAAGAAAATTATTTGGTTACGATCGCTAATATGTTTGATTGATAACATTTTTCAATTGTGATCATGGGCCGCTGTTTATGTGTTTAGGAGGTTGAAAGCTTACATCAAACAACAGTCTCATCAATGGCCCTACTCTACTCAACGCTGGAAGAAAAAGTAATAATCTATGTGTGGAGGAAGTAGGGCAAAAGAAGATAAAAACACAAGACACAACTCGGTACTTGTTTTTGGACCACTCAAGGATCGGCGCCAAGGAGCATCGGCTATCAAGGCCAAGTACCATGTCCCACCAAGTTCATGAACTTAACCTGTCTAGCTCCCTCTGTGTCTCATCTAGTGTGTGGGGTTGCACAAGTTCTGTAGAACAACTGCAGAACATAAACGATAAATGTCCAAGTTACCCATGTTTCTCAACTAAGAATGGAGAGAAGGTAAAACGGAGAAAGAGGTTTTTGTTCTTGGGAGGTAAAATGGGTAGGGAAGCAGGCCAAGCATTATTCGTAGAAAAAAAATGTGTTCATATATAGTACTTGTATTGAAGGATGGTCTTGGCCACAATGATCTTTATGCATTCGATATAAGATTCTCTTGTCGAAGGGAAATTTTATAGTGAACTATCTAGGCTTATAAGAAAATGATTTAGGAAGGTATAACTGTTATAATAGAGTTGATATAAAATCATTCATTAGATTTTAACTAATAATTTTATATTTCGGCTAGAGATTATTTTATATATGGTATCTAGAGATTATTTTAACTAATGAATATAAATTGGACTTTCCGAAATAAAACATGAATATATGGAAAAATAAAGTAATTATCGAGTAATTAAAGAAAATTAAAAATCCTAAAATATAAACTGGTTTAAGAAATTCATATAAGGAGTTAATTATGTCCTAGAGAAGATCAACGTCACCCTTACCGCATCCTTTTAAAATAAAATGCTACATTTGATTTATGCTTTCTCATAAATTTCTCCTTTAATTGCCACTAAATATCCTCACTGTTATCTAAGCTTATTTATAATCTATATTTTAGTTTATTCCTAATTATTTATGAAAAAAACGACATAGATTTCTAAAAATAGGAGACTTATCAATTTGGCCATGCTCAAAAAATTTTCAACAAGTCACATTTTTTAAAGGAGCGATGCCAAATTTTTGTGCATGGCCAAATCGATGATTCTTTTATTTTTATGAACTGACATTGAATTTTTCACAAATAATCTGAAATAAATTAAAATATATATTGTAAATAAGTTTAGAAAATAATTACAATATGTAATGAAAATTAAAGGATAAATTTATGAGAAAACATAAAGCAAATGTAACCTTTCGTTTGAAATGATGCGATAACGGTGAATCTTTCCTTAAGCAAAACTAACCCCTTACCTGAATTTCTGAAACCAATGTTTATTTTAGGATTCTTAGTTTTTTTTAATTATTGGGTGGCGACTCTAATCATTTACATATTCCTATTTTATTTTGAAGTGTCCCATTTATGTTTGGGCGAGATAACATGGTGTAACAGAATGTCAACTCCACTGGGGAACCTAATTTCTTGTGTTTATTCTCTTATAATTTATTCATTCTAATTGTTATCTGTTTGCTTATATATTTTTCTCTTGTAATATATTTCTTCGAATCACTATTTATTTTTAAAGCATTTATTTTATTTGCACCATTCATTTCCATTTCCATTTCCATTTCCATTTCCATTATTTAATTACTGTATTTATTGTTTCCCGTCAGATTGCTTATACATGCATGTTATTATTTATGAATAGTCATATACTTCACTATAAGCTAGTAAAAAGCTTTGGACCCGAGTTCGTCCTTTTTAGGATTAGACATGAATATTCAGGTGGCGAGTGTAACTTATATCCATTAATGCTCACTTGGACTTCCGCTCATATTAGAACCCATCCCATGCACAAAATATCGTGGAGTTACTCCCATGCCCAGGTTGAATAGGGTTAAGAGGTTGGGTTACTCCAATGATAATTCAGACAATCTAGGAACCTGGAAAATCTTTAAAAATAAGCAAGATGAGCCAAAACATGTATGAGCTAGATCCTATCTGCTATGGTTAACCTATAATAAGACACAAATATGCATAATTAATATGATGTTTTAACATCTATTTTGCATATTTTATTTAATTCTTTTATGTGTAACTTGAAGTTAAAGAAGCAATATAGGTTGCCTAGATAAGATTCAATTTCCCTTTAAAGTTCACTATACGAGATTTAGGAGAAGATAAAAACATGAAAAAAGAGATTCGTTTGAGATAAGATTGAAAAGGGAAGTCTAAAATTACAAGTCTACTCGAGCGAGTGTTGTAGACAATCCTAACAAGAAAAAAAAAACACTTACAACAAGGAAAAAAAACACTTAGAAGAAATCAAGTGCATTTAGAGGTACAATTCCCTCCAAGTGTTCAACCTATATCTTGAGCACAAACATGAATTCACAACTTCACCTTACAAAATCAGTATATGCTGTGCAATTTTACACACACACACACACACACACAACATACACCCTAGACCCAAGTACCTTAAATAGTGGCCTTAATGACTGTAGGGCCACAAAAGCCAATGACTCGGACCATGAGTGACATGTAAGAGGATGTTAGGGTATAATTGGAATCCTATAATGAGAACCTGAATTCAAAAGGGTTAAGGGTGAAGAAACAAAAGTTAAGGCCTAGCTTAGTTATCCAAAAACAAACATTGGCTACAGTAGAAAAAGAAAGAGATAACCTGATGATCCAACTACAATAGTAGTAACATGCTTTCTAGAAAAAGATCCAAATATTTTAGCTACCAAGGAAGAGCAAGACTGTAAGATGATATAAATAACTCAAATAATATAGAAGGCTCAAGAGAAGGTTGTAAAATACAAGCTATCAAAAGTTTTGGGGTGGCTATAAGCTTTTGATGAAGTTGAGAAGATCCTCCATTATAAGTTTAACAATAAAAAGTTGATAGAAACAACTTTTACACATGCCTCCTTCATTGATAAGTCCGCTTCCTATGAGGGTTTAGAATATATCGGTGATTCAGAGATGAACTTACTTTTTCACAAGAAAGCAATAATTTATTTACCTGGATTTTTCTTTTATAATTTTAACATGACTCAAGGCAACCAATATTGATATAAAAAAGCTTACACAAATGGTAATTAAACATAAGTTGTGTCAATACTTACACCATAAGATGCCTTTCCCAAGGGATTAAATTTAAGAATTCATGAAGGCAATCGTGGACCATTCCTTACACTCTAATAGGCTTGTTGAAAAGCCAAAATCTTTGACTAACCTTGTTAAAGCAATTATAAGAGTTGTTTACATTGACAATATTCTCTCAACGATACTATATATATGAAGATATTTAAGGACTTGCTGGAATCAATTATTAGTTTAGAAACGCTGAAAAAGTATTATGTGATAGAGTTGTATGAAATATGTCAAAAGTGAAATCTCAAACTAAAACTTGTAGATTTATAAAAAAGAAATCATGACTTTTGATGTCCTTATTGATGATTACATTGTTGGTAGAGATATTTATGGACTCAAGAGAGAAATTATACAAAATAAAGCAGACAAGGATGTGCTGAATAATATTGGGAGAGTTTTGAAATACAAGAAACATATATTAAATATACACAAGTTGTCAACTCTCGGGTTATTAAGCTTTGCAAGAATTTTATCTCTGTAAATTTATTTTTAATAAAGTATATTTTTCAATGTCTGTAAGATATATATTTTTTTTTTATATAAAAGTAACATTTTGGATTCTATTTTCATCAGTGATTAGATAAGTAACATAGCAAATTTATCTGGACTCCAAAATGTATCATGTAAATTCTAGGGAGTAATCTCACCTTTTTAAAACTAAAAAAAATATTCCTTTTTCCACCCCCAATAAAAAGACAAAGCCTCACATTTTCCTTATTTAAAGCTATAAAAATAAACTTCATTCCCGTGAAAACCTCAATCTTAGTAAATCTTACTATTTCTATTTCATCCCTATAAACCTCACAAAAAAAATCTTGCTTGAAATAATAAAGGTGCCCAAAACAAAACATAATCAAATGATTTGATGATAGTAAATAATGTGCATTTAGGTTTTGATTCCAACCATCCCACCACATCTCTCTAAAGTTAACCTCTTGGTTTTCCTAATTCATAATTACTTTAAATAAGGCTAGCATTTATCGGCTTAAACAATTAAATTTGAGATGAAGAAAGACTATCTTTTGTAATCCTTTCATAAATATAAAATTATCCCTTGTTATCCTCATTTGAGCCTAAAAATATTTTTCCAGGGAATATGTGAATCTGGGCTTCTGGGTTCTGCGGTGCCCCAACTATACCCATTTGATTTACTTCTCTAGTTATCCAGTCAATATTCATTCTACTAGTGAGGTCACTTTCAAAGTGACAACATTTATGTATTTATTTAAAATTATTACATGTAATAAATATTTTTATAAACCTTGATTTGTAAATATAACTTTGATATTTATATTTATTGTTTATAACATTTGAATCTTGAATATGTGTGGATGCTTTTTTTTTTTTTTTTCCTTTTAAGACCTGGTTATATCCTCCTTCTACTGTGAGTAAGTTTGGGTAGGGGCAACCTGACCCCATATAAGCCTATAAAAAATGAGTGGTGACGTATGGACGCATTTTGAATACAATTGAAGAAAACAAGCTTGAAGCTTGATTTATCATTCATTATCATCTCAGGTCTAATGCCAGTATTTAAAAAACAACAATTGAGCCTTGTTTCCAAACCTAGGTATCATTATCGTACGCCATAATATTCATTTACCTTTGATTACAAACACATATATACCAGTTTAGACAAACTTTTAGCAAGTAAAATTAATAGGTACCTTTATCATTAAAAACAAACACGAAGCAACTAACCTTATGTAAGATGTATATGATAATTATTATTTTTCCTATAACATAATCATCTCATTACCTAGAACCTATAAAAGACTAGTTAGGGTTTTTCATTTACCATAAAACTAGTTAACAACTCCTTTTTCTATTTTTATTCTTTTTACATATAGTTTGTTGAGATGTCTCATGCGATACACAACAATACAATGTTACAACTTCTAAAAAGTCAGTACGGTTATGCAAGCTTACTTCTTCAGCTATGTCTTATTAGTATGATGCCTCAACCTCTAATGCTTATGAATACACGAATTATCAATACAACGCTTAACTTTCTCGCTAATAGCTATCACATACCTACCTATCTTGCCACTAGCTTCCACTAATGGTAAAAATGGCATATGCCTTATTTAGTGTGGCGCCCACACTCAATAACTAATTTTACAAGCTGCCTAAATGGTAAATATAACTATTCTTTATGATTAAGCCCACACAATATGTCTGAAACTCCATGCCCCTACAAGGTAATTCCATGTTATCGAGGTGTATAGATACCTTGAGTCACCAAGTAAAAACACACAAGTCCACAACAACATAATATACAACCATTACCATAAACACTCTTCTACATTTTCATTCTTGATGTTATACATTATTTCTCTTCTAAAATTTACTAATTTAAGTTTTGGAGAGTCCCTTATCTTGATAAAGAACTTTTTTTTGCAAGAGAGGATGAAATGACCAAGCCTAAACACCTCAGCTTAGAAGTAGCCGTGGAAAATCCAAACCCAATATAAAGATTTTACAACTTCATCAATTTTTATAAAAACGTCTAGGTAATATGTGTTATCAATAACATCATTGTTACCACATCGTATTTACTATAAACACCGTCCTATAACCATCAACATCATTAACACACAACATCATTATCACCATCATCATCTTAATGACAGTGTCATAACTATCACTGCTATCATTATTATCAAATAAATTATCACTACAACTATCTCTTTTACAACAATATATATGCATTATCATCATCGACATTATAATAATCACTATATTTCTTTTATATAAATTCATCCGTCAATAAGATGTCTTTTCAATTATTTTTAACATCAATAAATAGTTTTTAAACAATATGTAGAATAACAAAAACTATATTTCTAATTGTGTATTTTGCTAAAACCAATACACTATAAATAAAAAGATAGCACTAAACAAAGTAAGCTCTATACGGTCTTTAACCCTATAGAATCCGATATCAAAATCATAGTCATTTAAAGCCGCACGGTTAGCCATAGAAAGCCTAAAAGTACATAAAGTTTGAAAGAGATGAAACAATATAATTATGGTCCCTGGTGTCAACATCATAAATAAAAAATGTGGGCCAATTGTCCAGTGATTGAAGTAAATGAGTGGGAACATTATTCATGTGAACGTCGTTAACTTACAACTACCAAATTCAGACACTTCAAACGTTTTAATGTCGAACTCATATCAATATCTCTCTCCTATATTATTACATGCCATGACAACAAACCAGACACATTGGTCTACACATTGATACTGCATAGATTTTTCTTTGAAAAGTTTAAATTCACAGCTAGCTAGTCTCCTGAATATTTTTTTTATTAACATAAATGTCCGGGTCAGCTTGTATGTATTTCGACTAATTTCACGGGTCCTGAAATTAACGACCATGTAAACCTCCAGTGACCCTGAGATTTGTAAGACTCAAACTAGTGATCTTTAGGGAACAAATTTAAAATCTGACCAGTTAAGTTATACCTCTCAAGATTATATATACGTTAATATCGGTCTAATTTATTATATACAGGTTAGTATAATTTGTCTAAAAAGAATGCACAAAATTCTAAATTTAAAGAAGAGGGTTGCTAGAGTTATCTCAATAATTAAAGTAAAAAAGAGACGGTTAATATTTCAATTTAGATCCAACATAGTTAGCGATACATGTTTATAATCTAAATTCTGAAATTGTCTTCTTTCACATTTAAATCATGTGCCAAGTCATGGCAGAGAACACGCATACCATTGCTTGACAAAACAGACATCCACTAACAGTACAATTACAAGTTATATTTACAATTATAATTCCAAACTTTTGATGTGTTGGTTTATAATTATAAAACTTGATCAATAAAAAGTATTTTTTAATTAAAAAAAATTAACTTGATTTTAAGAAAATATTTTTATTTTATTTTGAATAGAAAATATTTTTTAAAAATTATAAAAAATTAAAAAATATCTTGTTACTTATTGACTATATTAAATTTGATCATAAATCTTTTAATTGCTATATATTTTGTTTTGATTTTTTTTTAATTTTCATTAATTTCTTAGAATTTGATTTAATTTAATTTTTATATCAACTTTGGTCCTTATTATTTTTATTTTCTTTTCTCTTATCATTTTCTTAATTGATTTTTTTATGTATCGGATTCAGTCCCTATTCTTTTGATTGTGTTTATTTTATTTAAAATAATTTATGAATTTTTTTTTAATTTCATAATCTTTCAACTTTTTTATCTTTCAGGTTTGATCCTTATTCTTTTAATAAACTTTAAAAAGAATTAAAACATTAATAAGTTATTTCCTAATTCATTTTGGATAACATAACTAAATATTGGAAAGTGTTTACCAACTCATTTTTCATGACACTACCAAACATCAATAAATAATTTACTTTCCATGAAAATCACTTTCCAAAAGAAAAATATTTTCCAGCAAACAAAGAGAGTTTAAAAAAGACAATGGTTTTCTTGTACACCTATATATTGTGTACACTCTCATAATTTAATTTAGATTACAATAATGAGTTTTTATTTTGCTTTCGTCACCAATTTTGTTTTTCGATTGCATCCAGGTGTTTGTTTATGGTATTTTGTGAAATGAGAGTTTCTTTTCTTTGCATATTCTTGAAAATTAAAGGTTTTGATAAGATTTTAGAACTTGATTAAATGCCTATTTAATGAGATATGGTTTGAATTTTTAGCATAAAATCATAATTAAAAGAAAAGAGACCAAATTAACAATAAAAAAAAAGTGGCCAATCCCAAATTCATGTGAAAAATA
>Ga0307509_10011236_pt1 | contig 10873 bp, 21 predicted proteins | sample 10_EM_MG_FD_202245 | JGI IMG/M metagenome (GOLD analysis project Ga0307509, IMG submission 202245) | Populus trichocarpa ectomycorrhiza microbial communities from riparian zone in the Pacific Northwest, United States - 10_EM | ecosystem: Host-associated > Plants > Roots > Unclassified | place... | reverse complement strand
CCCCGCTCAACGGCCTGGGGCGGGGTGTCTTTTTCGGCATTCCCTGCCCCTGTCCCCGCTCAGGCCCCCGCCCCACCCATACCCCGGACGGGTCCCCGTTAAAAATGGGTGGTAACAAACGGGGCCCGGTCCAGGGAATGAGTGCGGGTGGGCCCCGGGCGGGGGCGGGGCGGGGATTACCCGAAAAATACCCCCCCCGGCCCCGTGTAAGGGCGGGGCCTTGTGAGTGAAAACCCGCCCCGCCCCGCCCCGTAACGAACACTGAGCTTATCAGAATAAGAAGTTATTACTAGAAAAATCTTTATCACTATTTTACACACGTTTATATTGAGCTTTCCTAGACACCACTCTCTCTACCATAAAGTACCTTAGTGTTATACATCTTGCTTGTCCTTAGTGAGCTGGTGCAATGGGATTATGAAGCTAGTCTCCTATTGCTTTTACATTTTAGTTATATCTTATTCTACAGCAATAGGCTATAGCACCGAAATAGTTTAGTTAACACTATAGAGTAGGCAGTTGTGTATAGAGGTGGGCGTGTAGGACGATTGGGTTGGGTGAAGGGAGTTGCCTGGCTAGGGCAGCAAGAGCTGGCAGTTTCAAGGTCGATATGCCATCTGATGTTTCAGGTAGCTAGACCACCATCCATATAACATCTCTAGTGCCAGTGAAGCGATTGAAACCGAGAGTGACAAGCTGTTCTTTGTCCGGTGCCTTTTCTTTTTTTTTCTTTTAGTGACCGAACTGCACTTACCTGAATCGTGAACCTTGGTTTGTTGTTTGCCTTTGGCTTCCAGCTCTGTAGGTACCTTTCTACGGGAAACCACTTCCGGAACAGATGGCTTCTCAATAGTGTCACTGGCTGGGAATCGTGCTTTCAGCAGTGCTCTGGAATGGATTCTCTGGTACTTATCCCAGACAGACCGTGTTCATCCGCTTTTCCTTTGGTTGTTTCATTCTGCACCTCTATCATTGACGAACATTTGGAACTGTGTTTGCCATCTCCATTTCACCAATCTGGAGAACGACTTTCTTGCCTGTCAAAGCAAAGCGGTGGTGAACACTAGGAGTTACTTGATCGGTACTGCAGGCTGTCCAAAGAGTTTTGCGTTCATTTTTCGCCTTTTTCGTTTCGTTTCCTCCCACGCCCTTGCCCTGTAGTGCTCCTGCAAATCAGTCCTCGGTTTCTCTAACCCAGTCCACATTTCCCCGTTCAGCTACTAAGATGAGTACGTTCATTAAAATTAATCCTTTGACCGGCGGCAATACAGATCTGAGTGAGGATGTCGAGGAATACCTGGATGATATGGAGACAGCTGCTCTTTCATGGGATTTAACTATCACACCCCGTGTTGTGGAGGCAAGCAATAAGTTGAAGATTGGGCTCTTTCGTCAGAATCTTGAGCCGAATGGTGAGGCTTTTCATAGGTGGTATTATATCTGATCCGACGGTGATAAAAAAGACTATGGGAAAATCGTTAGTGAGTTTCAAGAGTGGTATGGAGCGAAGGCATCTCACGCCTTCTCCTTGTTTGCCGTTCAAAATGAAATGTTATCCTGAAGCCAAGGAGAAGCAGAACACATACGTGATTAGGTATATAGGGTTCAGAAGGTCTCACAGAAAATTCCGAGGAATATGGATTCTTTAATTATAATAGCTTTTATCAAGACTGAGGGTTCACCTTCACCGCTTTACTCAGTTCCTGTCATATCCTAAGTGAACACTCTTGCAGTTACTGATGTTCCTAGGGTGACTGCCGACCACCCAGCCCTTCAGGCCAGCATGACTCAAGAGCAGTTTAACACCTTTATGTCCTCCTAATAGTCTACTATGCAACGCGGTTTACGTATTCCATACATCGCCTCCAGTCGTACTAGGAATAATAGGAGAATTAACCCACGCATTACGTGTTTTAATTGTGGTTTGCATTGTTATTATTCTGACATGTGTACTAATTCTCCGGTTAGCTCATACAAACAGAAACAGATTAGGGAACCACTTCGCAGTAAGAGAGAACAATCGGCAGCAGACTATTGTGCTTCAGAGCGTCATCACGACTCCCCACTCTGGGGCCCCAATGCTATGGAGGTTACCCCTCCCACAATTGAACATCGTCCTGTTATTGAGCAAACAGTTAAAACTTCGGTGTCAATGCCAATGGTGTCTTGTATTCCTTCATGGAAGGTCAGCAACAGTGAGCTGGAGAAGGCCTGTATTGTTGGGTCTCAGATTCCGGCTGTGGGCACTATCTTCGCAAATGCTATGGCAGCAAAGCCGGCTGGAGTTGAGGATCGTGATTCGGAGAGTGTTACAAGGCGGAGAGCTGCAAAGGCACTTAGGAGATTCCGTGAATTGAGTGATAAAAGCAGACCAAGCAGATCGCTTCGGTCAACTAATAACCCACTTGCATATGGCAGGAGTTCAGAGCTTGATCCCCTTGTCGAGGAGGAAGTTCCAAGAGCCCCAAGTAATATGGTAATTGAAAGCCCAATACAGATTGCTGGCAACTGAGAGGAGCATAGAGATGATGAGGCTGAAATATTACCACCCGCAACCTTACAGGCAAGGAAAGGTAAAGAAAAGGTTGAGATTGCTCCTATTAATTGGTTGAAGGGGCAGATACACTTTACAATACAGGATACTCTTAATGGACCGGATTCGGGCCTGACTATGACCTTACAGGAACTCCGGGATTGTTCACCAAGATTACGCCGTCATTTAGCTGAACTCTTGAGGTTTTCTGTTCTCCGTGTTCAGAAGAAGGGATTGCTGGGATCAAACACCAGCAAAGTACCAGCAGCGTTGCACTCAACTAGGCTAGCCGTCGGAAGGGAAGTTGTTAGTGAAGAATCTCCAGCGGTAGATGAAAATATAGATTGTCATTACATAGAGGCTTGGGTAGGGGGCTTTCGGATTCCTGAGGTGCTTTTGATGCTAGGGCAACGCTAGATCTGATCTCTTCCCAGTTGGTGGATAAGCTAAAACTAAAGCAATTTCCTATTACAGGATCAGGCATGAGACCTGCTGACAATCAGTTAGTAATTCTAAAGAAGAATGTCTGGCTTGATGTAGTAGTTGCAGGTGTTTTGGCAAGGGTCAAGGCCTACGAACCTGCTGTGTCCTAGATCTATTAGCAGCCACTCTCTCGAAGATGGTTGAAGAGAGTTCCTGCTATTGAGTATCAGGATACAAACTCACTTTTCATTGAGGGTGGAGATCATGTATGCAGGAAACTTCCTGGAGTGCCTGTCAATCAGATGGAAATGAAGATGGAAAACCTAGAACCTTCCGGCGTCTTTGATGTTCAAGATAGGGAGGCGGAAGAAGCTATTGAGACACTTCTCAAGGAGTTAGATAATTGGAAAGAGGATAAGAAGGAGAGATTAGAGTCAGAAAACTAGTTGCGTCACTCTGGTTTCAGTGGACAGAGCGACGCACATATGACCCTGGAGGATTTATAGAATATGAGGCTGTTGGGATAGGTGACTGGGGATATGAGAATGGCGACGAAGAGGAAAAGGAGAGGAGTAGACAAGGTGAAGGAGATGATAGAGAAGGTGATGGAAGGAAGGGATTGTCAGAGCAGAAGCATAGTGGAATACAGAAAGTGCAAGGAAGAAAACCAGAAGAATGGTTAGGTATTGGTGGTTGTTTAGAGGATTGTCCAGTGGGTGCACGGAATGGGGGCGGGCAGATGCTTGGGAAATTGAGAGGAGAGAATCAGTACCGTTGTCAGAAGATAATGGGTACTACAGTATTGACAAGAAACAAAGCACAGTTACTTCCCACAACAAGCCGCCCAATATTACGATCGATTGTTTCCAAACAAGACGTTTCATCAGACGCGGTTTCCAAGTGGTATCTGTCCACAGCTTTGCAGCTAGGGAGAGGTCTAACTGTTTCTGAACAAGCAAAAGTGAAGAGGATGCTATACAGCTGGAGAGATGTTTTCAAAACAGATCTGCTGCGTATCCCACTGACAAACTTGGTCGAGCATGCCATTATTTTGGAACCTGGAGCTAAAGCCGACCGTGCACTCGTTCCTCTCTACACAGAGGAAGAGATTGCCTTTTGCAAGCAACTGCTTTCAAAATGGAGAAAGCGGGACTGATAAACAGGTGTGATTCAGAATAGGAAGCCGGGACGCAATTCCCTCTGAAACTGTGAGCCTATACCCTTCCGAATGAAGCCAGATTAAGAATGGTTCAAAACTTTATAACTCTTAATAAGGTAACTGAAAAATTGGGCTCTCTGTACCCGTGACTTGAGCAAATTGTCTACACCGTATTAATGCAAGGCAAATGGTTCTTTTTTACCTCTGATAGTGTCAACTCTTATTGGGCTATTCCTGTGCGCCCAGGAGATGAGACTAAACTCAGCTTTGTCACACCCTATGGAATGTACTGTTACAATGTAATTGGTCAAATGTTAACAGGTGGCATTCATACTTACAGTCTGTTTTGGGATTTGGTTTTCAGACCGATTCCGGACGGATTTATGGAAAGAGATTGAATAAAGGAAAGCTTGGAGGCGTCAGAATCTCTGATTGCGGATTGCGGGAATCTGCCTTTTGCTGCAATGATAGATGATAGTTAGGGCAGTTGAACATCTTTTGACAAGATGTACCGGTTTCTACAAAGGTTCTTTCCGCGATCCTTTTGGGGTCTAATATATTTGAAGGACTCAAAATCAGCTTTCTGCACAGACTCGCAGGATTTGGTGGGACTTGAGGCAGGCTCAAATGGCTTACGACTTTCCTTAAGAAAGTGGAATACAATACTTGACTGGCCCATTCCTATGACACAAGAGAAGGTTGAGAGCTTTTGTTATTTAATACCCTTTTCTACATCTGTTTATTCTAGGTCATGTGGAACTTGTTTGGATAATCAAATACGGAGCAGACAAAGGTACGGGAGAAGAATTTAAGACAAAGGTGAAGAGGAGAATGCTAGCCGGTAAGGAGTTCAAGTGGACAGAGGAGAAAAATATAGCGTTTGAGGAAATCAAACAAGCTATAGTAAACAAGGCGATTGCAGCTACTGATCTGCATGCTTAGTATCATTTGGCGGTAAATGCTAGTAAACGGGCAATAGAAGGTGTATTGTTCCAACTCAAGAGAGTTGAGGCTGGTATAGAGGCGGCTGGTACAGGAAACCATCGGATGGTTGAGTGTCTAATTTTTTTATATCCTGCCAACTTACGAATATTGAGATTTGATATTGGAACTCAGCAAGAGAAGCATTGGCGGTTATCCAATGTCAAGCTGAAGTACGTTGAATGGTTAGGGCTTCACGATACCTCTGTTTATATACACCGATCACGAGGCACTCAAGACCCTGGTGGCCGTACCGGATAATGATGCACCTGGAAGGATAGCGAAATGGGAGGAGTGACTTGGGAAATATAATTTGAGACTTTTCCACCAATCGCCCAAGACTCATTTTATTTGTATCGCTGGTGGGCTATCCCGATTGCCAACTAGATTAGTTAGATCTCATGTCACAGAGGATGTAGAGGGACTGAGACGGGTGCATTGCTGCATTGTTCCAGCTAGAGGTTTGGCTACTGATGTAGTTGTCAACTGTGGCATGGCGATGGCTTTGAGGGATGATAGGAGATTGTGGATTAGATTGGAAGGAAATCATAGCAAAGAAGTGGATGTGAGCAGGCTTTTGTGGTGAAAGGGCGGCAATGAAAAAGAATATTTTCTAGGCACGGTAGGGGTAGGGCAAGAAGAAATCAGGTTAGAGGTGGAAGAGAATAAACTGTTGGTGGAAGCGGCAAAAGATATGAGAAGAAGAAGGTGGAACGTAGGGCTTAAGTCGGAGTTGTATGGAAGAATTGTGCAGGCAAGGTTGCATGAGTTGGACAAGGGGGTCTTTGGAGCGAAGGCAATAGAATTGGGCAGAAGCAAGAGAAAGATGGTCAAAGGAGCAATGAGGAAATATGTGATGGTGGATGTGGAGGAACTGAAGTTTTTCTTTCGGGGAAAGAATGGCGAGCTGGCTACTTGTATTCTGGAAGATGATGTAGGGTCAGTTCTGACTAGGTTGCATGAAGGGCATGTGCATTTTGCTGCTGGCATCACACTTGGACGTGCACATGAGAGAGTCTACTGGCCTTCAAGAGACTATGATATTGGCGGGTGGGTATCTTCTTGTGAGTCCTGTCAGTGACTAACCAGGATTCAGAAAGCTGGTGGGATTCGACCTATTATACAGTTCAAACTGATGGATATGATCAGGATGGATTTTGTCGGACCGATTAATCCTCCCAGTACACCAACTGGCTATATCTACATTCTAGTTTTAGTCGATCACTTCTCACGGTTTCTTTAGGCCTTCGGTATGAAGAAGTCAGATCAAATCTCACCAATGAAAGTCCTTGGAGATCACATATTTCGAGTTGGAGGGTGGGCACTTACGGTGTATACGGAAAACAGAAGTCATTTCACTGGTTCTATGATCACTCAGATGTCGAATGATCATGCAGTAATCCATTTTACTTCCACTATTTCCCATCCTTAGTCTGTTGGTCTCAGCGAGGGTTATTTTGAGATGTTGATAGGAGGGATTCGCTTAAGCTGCATATTGAGAGATTCATCACGTTATTGGGGAAACGAGATACGCGATGCTGTTCTAAGAATAAATACATGCTGCATTCACCTTCATGGCTCTACACCAGCAAAGAGTCTCTTAGGCTTTAATCCCTACCTTGCCTGAACTGAGAAGGCTGGATAGGGGAGCTGGATGAAGCGGCAGGCTGTACGAGGAGGAGAAGTCATGCCAGCTTATAGTAGCGGGGGAGATCTATATCAGTTTGTTGATCACAGAGAGGAGAGAGAGCTTCAGGCTCTTGCTCGACTAGCCGCAAAATGAGACACTTCTCAACTGTGGAGAACGGCTGGATATCGCAGGTCAGAACCCGGTGACCTAGTTCTGATCCGCGACTTTCAACTGGCTAAGGACAAGGATCACAAGCTGGAGCCAAGGTGGACAACCCCTCAGATAATGGAAAAGATATTGCATTCTGGTGTATCGGCTCACATCCACCAGCTGCCTGAACATCCTGGTCACACCTTGCAGTATCACATCGATGACCTTGTAGTTTATGTTCTAAGTACTCACGATTATCCACGGTTTGAAGCTGAGCGGCCACAGACAAGTCGAGTTGAACATGATAGGGGAGCAATAGGGGATGTGGCAGGACAATGGAGGATTGGTCAGTGGGCTTATGACTTGTCTGACTTAATTGAGGAGAGGGAACCAGCGACCAAGGCAAAGTAGAAGGCTTGCTTAGTGAGAATATATATGGTTGAAGGGAGGCAGGCAGAATGAGCAGATGAATGGGTTTGTCGGTATGAGAGTCAGGGATAGGAACATTCGGTCAATGTTCATGTGTGTCAGCATGCATCTCTAGGGCTACGAAGGTGGTTTCCTATTCCTTTTACATTTAAGTTATATCTTATTCTACGGGAATGGACTATAGCACGGGAATAGTTTAGTTAACACTAGAGAGCTGGCAGTTGTGTATAGAGGTTGGCGTGTAGGAAAATTGGGTTGGGTGAAGGGAGTTGCACGGCCGGGGCAGGAAGAGATGACAGGTTAAAGGGCCATACGCCATCTGATGGTTGCTGTAGCTAGACCACCATCCGTACAATATCGCGAGTGAAGCGATTGAAAGCTAGAGTCACAAGCTTTTCTTTGTCCGGTTTCTTTTCTCTTTTTTTTCTTATAGTGAGCGAACTGCCCTGACCTGGATCGTGAACTTGCTTGGTTGTTTGCCTTTGCGTTCCAGCTCTCTACGTACCTTTCGACGGGAAAACGCTTCTGGAACCCCCGGCTTCTCAATAGTATCACCAGCTGGGAATCGTACTTTCAGTACCACCTAACAGTAAATTGATAATCCCCTTGTTATCAAGGCTGAATAATTGCATATTATGAAAACGAGCCATACCTTTGAAACTTACCTACCGTAAGACATAGCTTCACCTGTTGAAGAATTCTTCGTCAGACCCGTTATAAGCACATTATTCTTTTCATAGTAATCTCCCTTATCTGACCAACAAAAACGATGTCAGGTACCTTCCACCCTACAGGAAATTACATTCCTCGAATGAAGAACAAACGAACCCTCCTCGTTTACAAGGCCCTTTCGGGTTCCAACTCTACACTCTTTAGATATCGGGTTTGCTGAAGGCCCTCCCTCTCGAAACGAAGAAGCAATACCTGCCGCTTTGTTAGGCCGACAACAATAGCTCTCACCAGCAAGACCCACTTAAAAAGGTTCTACCCACTAGACACTATTGCCCAACATAGGATTAGAAATGAACATATGAAGCCAGACGAAGAACCAAGGGCAGTATCCACTCTCGAATCACTGGCCGAAGAAGGGGATATACCTGTCAAGTTCCCGGGAGATATTCTCCTGCCTTGTGCACCATTTGTGGGCCTGGCACCCATCAGGCAGGACTCCAAGAGAGTTCAGAAGGCACAGACAGGAGGAAGTTGAGGACCATCCACACAGCCCAGTTCCAACTTTGAACTTAGTAGAGTAGCTGTCCGCATAGGTACGGTCATGGGACAATTCAATAAAACATTGGTGGCCACCCGAGATGCCTAGCATCTAGGCTTTGTTGAGTCCTCAGAGGCCAACCAGACCCATGCAGCCTACCTCGAACAGACTCAAAGACGGCAAAATGGAGAACCGATTATGAGAGAAGAACTGGAGATACGGAGAAATGCTTTGGAGCACGTGACTAATCAATCAACCAGGATGCAGGTTGAACTGATGGCAAGAGTAGGGCACAAATTACATGCCCAGACAGCGCAACAACACTGCCAGGTGGAAGTTAACGTAAAAGGCGGTGATGTGAGACAAGACCGGGATGTGTCACATCACTTTCGCGTAATATGAGACATGGGTGTCTTGAGGAAGTAATCCCACTCCTACATGCAAAGATAAACAAAACACGAAAAAGTCAAGAAGATGGGTCAAGTTAATCAACGGAAAGTATCCGAGTATGAGGAACGCCTTCAGGGAGCCCTCAAGGCCCTCGGGTCAGTCGATAATCCCATAGCTGTGGGTGAAGCGGCAGAAGAATATGAAGTCAACAAGCGAAAGCTTTATAGGCGGATCGCGGGAACCCATGGGAGCCGGGTTATATCAGACCAAGAACAACAGCGCCTAACACCAGCAGAGGAGTCAGCCATTGTTAAATGGTGTGAGGAGCAGGACGATCAGGGGTTTCCCTCAAGGCTAGATATGGTTCACAGTATGGCTATCCATCTGGAAGAGAAGCGAACAGGGATCATTGCTGCAACATTAGGACAGAAGTGGATAAGTCGCTTCCTCAATCGCCATCCAACCCTAGCCTCCAAACTCAGTTGTAACCTTGAATGACAGAGGGCTTATTGCAATGACCCTCGGCTTTTACAAGACTATTTTGGGAAGTTAGGGCGTCTTATACACTGTTATGGCCTCAAAGGAGCTCAAATATTTCACATGGATGCAAAGGGCTTCTTGATGGGCCAGGCGGCAAGGGCTAAGGTGATCTGTCGACGCAGTAGGCGTAATCCACAAGTTACGCATGACGGAAAAAGAGAGCTGGTTTCGGTGATCGAGACTGTATCAGGGAGAGGAATTGCGCTATCTCCATTTATTATCAACAAAGGAAAGGGGCACTACTTGGGGTAGTACCGAAACCTTACCGAAGCTGAACGCACCTATCACTTCAGCTACTCCCCTAAAGGCTGGACAGATAATGAGTTGGCAATGCGGTGGTTGCGCGATTTGTTCAATCCAGAATCAGCACAGATAGCGGGTGTGAATCAACCTCGCCTTCTTATCCTAGATGGTCATGGTTCACATATCAGCTTCGAATTCCTACAGTATTGCATTGAGAGTGGTATCCACCTTATCTGCTTACCCGCTCACTCCACTCATCTTCTACAACCCCTAGATGTTGGTTTATTTTCACCTTATCAACATTTTTATGGGTTAGCGGTCGATAACTATATCCGGTCCAGCCAGAGCCAGGAAGGGATCAGAAGGCAGTCTTTATACCTTTTTGACTGAGGCACGCACCAAGACTATGACCTCTCATAGTATTCAGCAAGCGTTTACCGCCACCGGTATTTGGCCACTGAATCCCTGCCGGGTGCTCGGTAAACTAGCACCACGACCCACAAAGCAGCTCACAGCAATTGGAGTTGCTAGGAACCCTCAAACAGCCTGGGATATTGGAGGGAAGTTTAAGGCGGGCAAGAAGCTGCTGGATATTGGGTTTATGAGTTTGGAGGATAAGAAGGTGGATCTAAAAGAGTGTGGTGAAATACAGGATGAGGTTGTTGGAATTCTACGAGAATTGGGCCACCAGTTGGAAACTGTCATAGCGGAAAAGGAAGTCTATCAGGAGTCCAATTGACACCTTCAGGGAACGAGCAAGCTCTTTAATACTACTGACAGGCAGCAGCTATCAGTTGCCAGAGTTCTTAATGGAGCTGAACTCATTCGCCTACGTGGTGCCCGTCTCACGAAAGATGCAAAAAAGGCCCTCCGTCTTCCAGTCTCTAGGAAAAAGAGTACCCCAAAGCGAAAACCTACAAAACCCCCACCTATCCCACCTACACCGCCTATCAGAGTTCAGGAAATCATTATATTCAATACTCCAATGGTTATGTTTATTGATCCAGAGGTTGAAGAAAGCGATGTTGAACTAGAGTTCGTTACGGGGCGGGGCGGGGCGGGTTTTCACTCGCCAGGCCCCGCCCTTACAACGGGCCAGGGGGGTTATTTTGGGGGTAATCCCCGCCCCGCTCATTCCCTGGACGGGCCCCGTTTCTCCCCACCTCTTTTAATGGGGACCCATCT
>Ga0307509_10011235_pt1 | contig 10873 bp, 8 predicted proteins | sample 10_EM_MG_FD_202245 | JGI IMG/M metagenome (GOLD analysis project Ga0307509, IMG submission 202245) | Populus trichocarpa ectomycorrhiza microbial communities from riparian zone in the Pacific Northwest, United States - 10_EM | ecosystem: Host-associated > Plants > Roots > Unclassified | place... | reverse complement strand
CAACGCTGGGGCCAGAGGGGGGTGTTAGCAAAACCCGCCCAAGTTCAATAGCATGTTCGGGCCACCCTTATGCAGGCGTGGGGCTTCCCCGCGCAGATGCGTGTGCGCCCAAGAACATCTAAGAGCCTATAGAATGTGAGGCAATCGACCTCAAAGTTCTAGGATGACTTTGCCGGTGAAGGTAGGGTAACTTGGGTTCCTCAGTAGGGTAACTGGGACCCAGGGGCATAATGACCAAATTCCCAAGGTAGGGTAACTTTGCCCTCTTATGCCTTTAACCGCTCAGGAAGTCCTCCAGGCGACCACAGAAGTCATCTCGGAGGTCCGTGTAACATTCCCATAATTCTCTTGACCTTATGCGAATGTTCTCCCGAAAGGTTACCCTGCCTAGTAGAGTACCTCAAGGCTACTCTACTACCCCCTAGGCCTTATCCTAGGTTTACCAGCAATTTGTATAAAATATACGAGACCATACCACCTCAGGTTACCTCTTGGTATATCATTTGGGCTAAGGTGATAGTGATTGTAGCTACCTATCGTAGGGTCGTTACACTGCTCCCCTCTTCTCTGGGTCTGTTCTCAGACCGTCAACGTCGTCTCTTAGTCCCACGATTGGGATGATCTATAACCCTATGGTCTTTCGTTTTAGACGGATACCTCTCATGGAACTGTTGCAATGCTTGCATTGCGGTAACTTCTAACCTCTCAAACGGTTCCCGAATATTCTCTTCTGGACCTTACCCTTCCCCAGCAACCATATATTGCACAAAGTGGTGTGGGAACTTTGACTTAGGATTCCCATCCCATCTGCTATCAACGACTTCCGCAACAACATAACTAGGCTCATTGTCTACTATGTTAGGTGTTGGTATTATCTTTTGAGGCCTGCCCACAGGATCCTCACAATAGGGTTCCAACAGACTAACATGGAATACAGGATGGATGTCCCATCTCTCGGGCAACTCAACCTCATAGGCCCTAGACCCCACCTTGCGTTTGACAACAAAGGGTCCAAACATCTTATGGTCTATTTTTCCCATAGGCCTTTTTGTACAGAGGTTCTTGCGGTTTAGCATAACCCTATCCGCTTTCTTAGCTCTGCCCTGTGAGACATCTTCTAACGTAACATATTCCGCAGCAGGCTATCTCTTTGGATCATGCCATTTCCGCTCTCTTTCCTGTGCCTGCTTTATTGTCCCTCGGTTCTCCTGCCATGTACCTTCACAGTCCTTCACAACAAGCTCGCTGTCTGGGTGGATTCCTTTGTTATCAGAGACTATCCCAGCCCATCCAGTCTGGGGTGAGAATCCATAATTTATTTCAATGGGACTAGCCTTTGTGGATTCCGACATTTATGTATTATACGCATGTTCCGCGAAGGGCAACAGCGATACTCAATCGTCCTGCTGATATGAACAATAACTTCTTAAATATTGTTCTAGTGTCTGATTAACCCTCTCAGTTTGCCCATCACTTTCTGGGTAGAATGCGGTAGAGAGGTTTAGCTTTACTTGCAATAGCTGCATCAGGCTTGTCCAAAACTTAGACGTGAATCGGGTATCTCGGTCAGAGACAATTGATTCAGGAAGTCCATGGAGGCGCCAGATTTCTTTCACGAACGTCAAGGCCAATTCCTTAATGTGTTCCTCCGTCCTTCGCGGTATGAAATGTGCCATCTTGGAGAACCTGTCTACGATGACCCATATTTTTGTATACCCGTCAGACTTAGGTAAACCCACTATCAAGTCCATGGATATTGCCGTCCATGCCCTCATGGGAACTTCTAAAGGTTCTAGGAGTCCAAACTTCTTGTGCCGGATGACTTTATTACGTTGACATACATCGCAAGAGCGAACGTACTCGGTAATGTTTTCATCCATCTTTGGCCAATAGAAGTTAGCCCTAACTCTACCAATGGTCTTGTATGTTCCGAAGTGTCCAGCAATCTTTGAATCATGTTCTGCCTCCATGATGGTTCGCCTTAGACCTTCGTCCTTTGGAATGTACCACCTGTTTTTATACAGGAGCAAGTCCTTTTCGATACTAAAATTTGTATCAACCTTACTATCGCCTTTGAGGAGTGCCTTTAGCGTTGCTAAATAGGTTTGATCATTATCGGCTGCCCTCATAAGAGCCTCATGAAATGTTGTCTGCAACTGAAAACCTTGGCAAGTCTGCAACACATGTGGTGGCAAGATGACCGGCTCGTCTCCAAAAACCTTGGCAAGTCTGCAACACATGTGGTCGCAAGATGACCGGCTCGTCTCCAATATACTGTCCAGGGCGGAAAATGTAAAAGGTTCGGAATTACTCCCCCCTGCAGGGCTGTAGTCCCTACGCCTCAACCAAGCATCAGCCTTTTCATTCAACCGTCCTTCTCTATAGATAACCTTAAAATTGAACGGTTGTAGGAACTCTGCCCAGCGGTGTTGTCTGCGGTTTAGAGTCTTTGTAGTATTAAAGTACTCCAAGTTCTTATGATCGGTATACACCAATATCTGATCATCAACCGACATCAACATATATGCCCGTTCCTTAAAGACGGCCACTATTGCGGCCATCTCCTTATCATGGACGTCATAATTTATCTCCGCTGGCGAGAACTTTCTACTATGAAAAGCTACTGGATGCCATTTCTCATCTTCACAGAGTTGAGATAATACGGCTCCTAAAGCAAAGTCACTAGCGTCGGTTTCCAACTTAGTCGGACGAGTGTCATCAAAGTGTGTCAGAATCGGACCTGTCGTAAACATCTCCTTCAACTTGTCAAAAGCATCTTGACACGAAGGAGTCCACGTCCATTTGATACCTTTCTTCGTTAAGTCCGTCAATGGTTTGGCTATCTTGCTAAAACCTTTGATAAACCGACGATAGAAATTGGCAAAGCCCATAAAGCTTTGCACATCGACGACCTTCTCGGGCGTTGACCATGCCCGGATCTCTTCAACTTTTGTACTTGTCATAGAGATTCCTCTATCGGATATTTTATACCCTAGGAACTCTACTTCCCGTTGATGGAAGCTTGACTTCTTAATGCTAACGCAAAGGCGTGCCTTTCTCAGCCTTTCCATGACCCGCCTTACCAGGGCGACATGTTCTTCAACTGTTTCCGTATAGATCAGAATGTCATCCATATAGGCGATGACTCCGACATCTAACATGTCACGGAATACATCGTTGATCATACTCTGGAACGTTGATGGTGCGTTGCATAACCCAAAGGGCATCACGGTATATTCATAAAGACCATATCTGCTTTTAAAAGCGGTCTTCCATTCTTCACCTTCCGCCATGCGGATAAGGTAATAGCCATTCTTCAAATCCAATTTGGTGAAGATAGTGGCTTTACCGAGCCTACTCCTAACCTCGCTCATCAAGGGCAACGGATACTTATTCTTGACAGTAATCTTGTTTAACCCTCGGTAATCAACACATAACCGAAGTGTTCCATCAGGCTTTGGCACAAATAATATTGGGGCGCCTATTGGCGAGGAAGAAGTCCTGATCTTTCCATGGTCTTCCATTGCCCTAATATAATCCCAAAGTGCGTCTAATTCCTTCTTAGACAAGGGATAGATAGGCCCATCTGGTAGTTTGGCATCTGGAATCAAGTCGATACGATGATCGTATTTACTATGCTCAGGCAAAGCATTAATTTTCTCTTCACTGAATATATATGCATAGTCTCTATATTCAGGGAGAATCTTAATCTTGATGTCCTCGCCGTCTTCATCGGTGTAAAGGGCCATGCCCATGAGAAAGATATTGTTTGGGTCCTCGGCTAACAGTTCTTCTTCGGTAATGAACTGTAAGCGCCTTTCTTTCCTTAGGCAGTGGGCTTTACAATATTCTGATCGCCACTTAAGACTGCCCTTCTCCCAGTTAATATCTGGGTTGTGGTCCTTTAGCCACGACATTGGCAGGTAACCGTTGACTTTGCCTGCCGGCATATCTGCGACTTCAAATCGCATCTTATTCATATAGGCTCCAATATACATATCCACCGTAGTGTTATAGTGTAGACCTGAGCCTGGGATGTGGTTCCCACTGGCATCTAAAATTGGTGTCGGCTCCTTCCGACATACACAAGGTACTTATGCATTCTTAACCCAATCGCTGCTTAATACAGCCCCAGTAGCGCCACAATCTAACAATAAGAGGGCTTCACCACTTAGCCTCTCTTGATTGTGGCTCCATTCCATTCTCACTCTTACGTGGATAGATCTTGTATGTGGTGGTGCGCCTGCAAGCCTCAACCGCTTATCGGGTCTCTTGTCCCTAAACATTGCCGTTAGTAACTTTCCAGAAGAATTTGGTATGGTTTTACAATAGCTAATCAATATCTCTTGCCTTTCGACACAAGAGCGGCCACAACTGGTCGTGAATAACTTTTATTACATAATAAATTTTTGCGGGGTTGCAATAGCTTGGCTGTTTACTATCACCCCAGCATGATTTCGGGTATTCAACCCTCCTCAGGTAAACTTGCAATATAACTTCGATTGCTCAGTCAAGTCCAGCCTGACGAAATCAACACAAAACCCAACCAAATTCAATCCAGAATTCCAAACAATATGAGTTAAGAAAATAACACTTTGACAAAATCACATAAGAAACAAAACAAAAGCGTAAAACAAAGTATCGCAACCATTCCCAATATAACAAAAGAAACCCAACCAATCTCGCTATCCCTATAGCCAGATATTAGTTTCAATATGTTGTAGCTCGGGTGGGGAACATTACTGCTTCGTTTCCGTCATCTAGCTCATCAGCCTTTCTAGGCTCTAGAGTAGAGTTAGCTTTTGCATTCCTATCACCTCTTGGGATAGATCTTACCTAGCCGTCCATATCGGTATCAATCTCCAAGATATCCAAATCTGGAGGGGATCCGCGGACCTCGGCTACAACTTGCTTAACAGCAGGTTTCGGAGCAGCTTCAATGCGGCCCGATTTCGCGACTTGAGTGGCTTTGTATCCAGCTTCGCCGGCGCCTCTTTTTCGATTAATTCGAGAAGACCCAACAACTGGAGTAGCCGACGGACACTTTGCCCAGTAGTGACCGGCTTGTCCACATTGTGAGCATTGATTCAACTGTTTGCGTTTGTCAATCAGAGTCTGAGGAATATCACGATACATTTTCGCGTCCTCTGTTTCTTGAGGTCTTGAAGACCCAGACGCAAGGTTGCGGGGTTTCTGTTGGTGTGGTCCCGAGCTTTTCCTATCCTTTAGCTGTCTCTTAGCGGACGATTGTCTATCATCGCTCCTTTCCGGTCTGGAATGATGTTTTTCCTTTGTAACCGTACGGTTAAAGGAAGCAACGTCTTCCAACTGATGTGCGGTTTGACGGAGGAGATTGATATATTCGATGTATTCGTCGGGAAGCGGAGTTTTTAAAGCCCATGCATTGCGAAGGTCTGGAGTTATACCTACCCGGGCTTTCTCCTTGACAAAATTGCCGCTATAGCCCAACTCTAAAGCCAGTCTCATCAGCTCGTCATAAAAGTCATCGATCTTACCGGACTTCATAGTCAAATCATTCCACTCCCTAAGAGCGCGATCCCGATCGGAGTGTCCATCAAAACTTGACAACACCCCTTGCAGAAAACCTTCCCAAGTGCGAAGGACATTTTTCGGATCGAAGGGAATACCTTCTCGACGGGCACCCTCTTCACTAACGTAAGGGTGTATGCTCTTATACCATTTTGGGGCAGGACCTTGGAGGAGGGGGATTACCAAACTGACTTTATCCCAGTCCTTGCGGAGGGATTCCCTAAAGTAGTCCAGTTTGATTTCGCAATCCTGTATGAAGCGTTGAGTATCGGTAGAGTCACCTTTGAACCGATCGACACCTAATTTCTCAGGTTTCTTCGGTCGATGCGCTTACTTCTTACCCTTGCGTTGTTTCCGAAGATACTCAGCAAGCTCATGACACCGCCTATCATACTTTTCCTTCCTCGCATCATTCCAATGGGACTTGCGTCTTCCTTGGAATTTCCGCGGTGCAGGAAGGGAGGAGTCAAAATCGCCATCTGACAAGGAGTCAGAAACACCCAGGTCTCCACCGCTTCCAGCGTTTCCACTACGGGGAGGAAGATTTCCTCCACTGCCACCAGCCTTGCCGCTGGGGCCTCCCCTACCGGAATCATACCCACTAAAACCATCTTCGCCCGGCGCGTCTTCGTCCATTCTCTCAGGTAATGGGTTAGATGGTAGGGGAGGAAGTTGTTGGCCAGCGGCATGAGTGTTAACCGCATAGTCTCTTAAAAAATCAGGGCAGTCACTATGCCTAGTGTGCCTTACGCTCACATAGTACCCAGATCGGTTCTATTTTGACTTTGGCTCAGGAGCGTCTTCCTAGGTCTCGACCAAATATTGATCGCCTCAAAGTTACTCTTGAGACATGGAAACCTTGGCGATTAACGAATATCGCTTCCTTCAGCCACAACCCTACAGTCAGGAGAACAAACACCCGCAGGCGCTAGCACTTCTGACCTTCGGGCAAAACCGGGAGGTCCAACATTACCCGAAGGCTTTGCTGGTGCGGGTGGTGCAATTGTCGAAACAAAAGCACCTGGGATCTGTGGAGTCGTGGGTAGCGGGGTTTGCCCCGCTACCGCAAAGGGTTGTTCTCGTTCGATACGAATCGCCGGCGTATTTTGTTCCACTGCCTGAGGGGTGGGTATAATCTACGATCGTGGTAGCAGGGAGGGTGTTGCGGGGACAGCCTCCGGAGGTGGTGGCTGAGGAGAATTCTGTCTCGATGATCTCCCCGACCAAATGGAGCTAGATTTGGTAACCCCGAGAGAACGTGACAAGGGCTGGATGTTTATGACCGAAGGAGTTGTCCCCCGTGATCTGACAACCTCACTGAAGGCCACTTCGAGAGGAGTTCGACGTTCCTGTGCTTCGGCCCCCTGCCTTTACAATTCCGCAAGCTGCTCTTGCTGTGCGATGAATTGTATACCCACCTCATTCAACCAAGATTGGTATTTCTCATTTATTGTGCAGGGTGCCAGTTCAGCAGCATAATGAGGAGGGGGTTCTATTGCCAAAGGAAGGGCAGGGGCAGCGTTCATAACCCCGTCATTCTCAGAGTCAATGGAGTACCCCTCGGCAGCAGCCTGCTCCCAGGCTTCTACCCTTTTCCAAATCATCTGGTCGGACATAGCTAGCTTGCGGGAGTTCTTTCGTTGGTATTTCATCCAACGATTAGCGTTTTCCACGATCTCAGTTTCAAATGCATGCTGATGCTCTTCAGCAAGATTGAGAAGCTGGCTTTGTGCTTCTTGCATCTGCCCTGTGATTTCCTCAAGTATGTATGGTTCAATGAGATCCTTTGTGAAAGCAGCGAAATTCATCTTCCGTTGGCTATTCTGGCGTATTCTCTGTCCTACTGACGGGTCATGAGTGAAACTTTGGAGGAAGGAGCTAGGGTCTTCAATCTCCATCTCTCTGACCATAGGGGGTATTTCAATCTCAAAGGAAGGGTAATTCTCAATGACATATATCAAGAGCTGCTGGATTGGCCGCCAACCTAATCTCGTCAGGTCTGCTCTTGCAGCGGTTCGAGATATTTCTTGCTCAATACCAGTCATACGCTCAGGACGAGAATGAGAGCGCTACACAGCCATTGTTGAAGACATTGTTCTTTCCACCCGATGCTTCTTATACCAGACAAGTGAGTCGTAATCAAACAATGTCCAAACTGTAGGCTAAAAAACAACAATTCTCAGAAGAGAGTTAAGCGAGTGCCCTTAACTATATACTGTAACGGGGGCACCCTGTAGAGAGGTGAACTCTAAGGTTGCAACTGCACCAAACACTCAAAGTAGAAGATAAAGATAAGGTAAAATAATTCAGAAGAATCAACGGTAAAACTTAATATAGTTAAGCTCGAAGCTTCACTCAATTTAGTTCTCTCGAGGAAAAGTTGGTTCTCGAAGTAGAATGCCAAACGCTTAAACTTAAGAAGATATCAGATTTAAGCATTTGACATTCACCACTACTTCCGACCTTGTGCGAGCACCCTGTACTGCTCAGGGTCTGTCCAAGGTCTACCCTCCATCAGGAATTATCCCGCTGGAAGTGTCGGACCAACTCGGGTACACTTAACCCCGTCAATAGGATATGAGTTTCTGCAATGCATGACCAATACAACCGCAGGTGGAAAAACTCTTCTCATCGAAGTCATACCAGTGGCTAGCTGTTATGACATCAACCGGAGTGAATACCTAGGTGGTGGACTCACTGGCCCAGTGGGAGTTTCGTCTATACAAGCTATGCAGTCTATCATATAATCTACGCGACTATCCGATGTGATAAATTGACATACAAGCTCCCCCTGTGAGATGTAGCCGATGGTTGACTAAGTGGGCACTACCCATAGCCATCCTCTCGGGACATACTCTAACGTGATAAGACTCATACCTCTAGAGTCCAATAACAACCCATAGTAATGCTACAAATCAAGGGGAGAAGGTCCGGGCAGGTTACTGAGGTATTTGTCTCGAGAGCACCCTGGCCTTCTGAGACAACCTGAGCACCACTAGGAAGACTACACTACAACCCGTAGGCATGAATAGACTCCTAGATGCCCGAGAGACCATATATGAGCGACCCCCATTTTGGCGGTCACCCATACTCCCCTTATATATCCTGCGAACGACATTCAGTCAGACGGACGGCGACGACTTATAGGGTGTTAGGGCAGCTGCTCCAATGACCTCTTTTAACTAGCAAACGAGCAACTACACAGCGGTCTGCCTATGACACGCCGTCCCAACGCTGGGGCCCGAGGGGTGTGTTAGCAAAAGCCGCCCAGGTTCAATAGCATGTTCGGGCCACCCTCATACAGGCGTGGGGCCTCCCTGCACAGATGCGTGTGCGCCCAAGAACATCTAAGAGCCCATCGAATGTGAGGCAATCGACCTCCAAGTTCTAGGATCACTTTGCCGGTGCAGGTAGGGTAACTTGGGTTCCTCAGTAGGGTAACTGGGACCCATGAGCATAATGACCAAATTCTCAAGGTAGGGTAACTTTGCCCTCTTATGCCTTTAACCGCTCAGGAAGTCCTCCAGGAGACGACAGAAGTCGTCTCGGAGGTCCGTGTAACATTTCCATAATTCTCTTGACCTTATGCGAATGTTCTCCCGAAAGGTTACCCTGCCTAGTAGAGTACCTCAACGCTACTCAACTACCCCCTAGGCCTTCTCCTAGGTTTACCAGCTATTTGTATGAAATATACGAGACCATACCACCTCAGGTTACCTCTTGGTATACCATTTGGGCTAAGGTGATAGTGATTGTAGCTACCTATCGTAGGGTCGTTACAGGTAGTTGGTCTTTATAATTGTTACTTGACATTTAATGAGGGGGAGGGAACCGGCAAAGTTCTGAACCGAGTCCAATTGTTCGCCTCTTTGGCCTGCTGGGTTCCATTCAAGTGGGGTTATGTATGCCTTTTCATGATCACACCATGTCTTATATGTGGCTGTAGACTCGTGTGGGTTAATCAAGCTAAATGACCTTTTTGCGTATGATATTTCTCCGAAATGGCCCCTGCTTGGAGCTGGTGTGAGTTTACTATTGAGTGATGGATGTGCGGTAAGTGTGATATTGTAACGGGGGCACCCTGTAGAGAGGTGAACTCTAAGGTTGCGACCGCACCAAACTCTCAAAGTAGAAGATAAAGATGAGGTAAAATAATTCAAAAGAATCAATGGTAAAACTTAATATAGTTAAGCTCGAAGCTTCACTCAATTTAGTTCTCTCGAGGAAAAGTTGGTTGTCGAAGTAGAATGCCAAACGCTAAAACTTAAGTAGATATCAGATTGAAGCCTTTGACATTCACCACTACTTCCGACTTTGTGCGAGCACCCTGTCCTGCTTAGGGTCTGTCCGAGGTCTACCCTCCATCAGGATTTATCCTGCCGGAAGTGTCATACCAACTCGGGTATACTTAACTCCGTCAATAGGATATGAGTTTCTACAATGCATCTCCAATACAACCGCAGGTGGAAAAACCTTTCCCATCGAAGACATACCAGTGGCTAGCTGTTAGGACAACAACAGGAGTCAATACCTCGGTGGTGGACTCACTGGCCCAGTGGCAGTTTCGTCTATACAAGCTATGCTGTCTATCATTTAATCTACTCGACTATCCAATGTGATAAATTGACATGCAAACTCCCCCGGTGAGATGTAGCCGATGGTCGGCTAAGTGGGCGCTACCCATAGCCATCCTCTCGGGACATACTCTACAGTGATAAGTCTCATACCTCTAGAGTCCAATAACAACCCATAGTAATGCTACAAATCAAGGGGAGAAGGTCGGGGCTGGTTACTGAAGTATTTGTCTCGAAAGCACCCTGGTCTTCTGAGAGTACCTGAGCACCACTAGGAAGACTACCCTACAACCCGTAGACTAGAAAGGACTCCTGGATGCCCGAGAGACCATATATGGACGACCCCCATTTTGGCGGTTTCCCATACTCCCCTTATATATCCTGCGAACGACTTGAGTCGGACGGACGGCGATCACTTATAAGGTGTTACGGCAGCTGCCCCAATGACGTCTTTTAACTACCAAAAGAGCAACTACACAGCCGTCTGCCTATGACGCGCCGTCCCAACTCTGGGGCCAGATGGTGGTGTAATCTAAACCCGCCTCAGTTCAATAGTATGTGCGGGCCACCCTTATACAGGCGTGGGGCCTCCCCGCGCAGATGCGTACGCGCCCAAGAACATCTAAGAGCCCATAGAATGTGAGGCAATCGACCTCTAAGTTCTAGGATGACTTTGCCGGTGAAGGTAGGGTAACTTGGGTTCCTCAGTAGGGTAACTGGGACCCATGGGCATAATGACCAAATTCCAA
>Ga0307509_10011234_pt1 | contig 10874 bp, 14 predicted proteins | sample 10_EM_MG_FD_202245 | JGI IMG/M metagenome (GOLD analysis project Ga0307509, IMG submission 202245) | Populus trichocarpa ectomycorrhiza microbial communities from riparian zone in the Pacific Northwest, United States - 10_EM | ecosystem: Host-associated > Plants > Roots > Unclassified | place... | reverse complement strand
CTTTTGTTTTTGTTTTTGATTTGGGTTTTTATTTGCCATGGGATATTTCCCGAATGCAGCGGTTGGACCCTAGGAAGTGCTAGTCATGTACCTAAAATCATACCACGGAATTAACAAAAAAAAAAAAAAAATCGCATCTGACACGTGAGTCGCTATGCTGCTGGCCCAAAGAATTCCATTTCATGTCTCAGTTGGGAGTGCTCGAGAAGGTACTGGTAACCCTCTCTGCAAGAATGATAGATTCTCCCCGTGGCTAGGGAGTGAAACCTAAAAACCCCTTCCACTAATCCCGAAAAAACTAACTAACTATTAGAAGTTCTCGTCAAGATCACGTGTGCTTACCTAATCATGGGGAAAAAGTCCCTCCAGTCAAAGATCCTCCCGCACCCCACCCAAGTTCAACTTTCTCCCGGGTTTCTCCTTTTCCACCTTGCCCATCACCATCAATCCAATCCTCCGTCATTCAACCCCCCCCCCTCCTTCCTCTTCCCACCAATCAACCAATAAACCACGGACAGAGGAAGAAACACATCTACGATGCCGCTCTCATCCCTGTTCTCAGACATCTACACCTGCCTAACCATCTCCCCGGTGCATGCAGACGCCCCACCAGCCGAAGAGCACAAGGAACCTCCTTCGGATTCAAAAGTAGAGGAGGAGAAGAAGTCAACTGAGCCAGAGCCTAAAGAAGCAGAGCCCGCGGAGGAAGAAGGGGAAGCTGCGGAGGCAGAGGAGGAAGAACCGGAGGATACGTTGCCAGCCATAACAGAGGGTATATATATGCATCTTCCATGTGCCATTGGACCGGAAAAGAACAGGAAGGCTAACCGATATCACTGAATGATAAAACAGAATGCTCCGAGTCAAAGGAATGCAAGCCAGCAAAGCACCATTACAACGAGTGCGTTGAGAGGGTTACCGCTGCGGAGGAAGACGAGGCGAATGGACCGAAGGAAGACTGTATTGAGGAGTGTACGTTCTCCCCCCCTTTACCCTCTCTCTCAGATCGAGTGGTTAACTGGGCTACCGCAGTCTTCCATCTGGTGCATTGTTCCGCGCAATGTGCTGCTCCAAAGATCTGGCCGAAACTGAAGTAGCCTAACCAGCCAACCAGCCTGTCAAACACCTACTTCGGAAAAATTACATTTTTTACAAACAAAAAAACTCCCCCGGCTTGCAATTGGGGCTATGACGGGACAATTGATGCGTGAACGGATGAAGGCAGCATGTGGGGAAACCAACTTTGTACGTAGACAGCGAGAGATAGCGAGAGAGGAGAGAGGTTGCGGTTCGTCTACTACTATATCCTCGAGCGGTACTAGTATCTCCAACTCGCCAAACCGACCGGTCAAGTGTATGTGCGAATTGTTTCATTTATCGATAGAAGCGGAAGAAATGATACCGTGTAAAGCAAAGCAAAAGCATTCTATAAATTCCTTTCATTTTCAATGGCATTATCACTGCGAACCTCATCGCGGCACAATAACTTGCTTTTTCACATCCCAATCCAATCCAATAATCCAAAATAGCATCTTGCCGGAGGAAAGAAAAAATAAAGCAGATGAGTGCGGCTCTTAACAGGCGGATGGATACGGTACGTGGTCAGCCCAGTGGAAAGAATAGTGCCCAAGACAAGTAGAAAATCTCTCAAACTTTTTTTCCCTCTCCAAGTTAACTTACTCCGTGAGATAATAATATAATACTTAAAGTTCCGACCAATCCAACAGACAACCCCCATCCAAACTCAACCGACTGCCACCACCACCACCCACCACCCACCACCCACCAATCGATCAATCAATCAATCGATCAATCAAAAGCGCAAAACGACCAACCCGTGCGAAAGTAGGAGGGAAAAAAGCCCAATTGCGAAATTATCCAGCGGAGGGAGAAGGAAATAGAGGAACCATCTCACAAGCACGGAACAACAAAAACAAACCCCACCACTTCCAACCCCACCCCACCCCTTCGAAGCAAACCTCAACTTATCATATTATTATTATCATACAATAAACCCACCCGCCACAACCCACCAACCTTCAAAAACCTATCAATCAATCAATCAATCAATCAACAATGAACTAGCCCCGAACCATAAAATAAATATAAAAATAAAAATAAAAAGTACATACCGTATCATACCTCCCTTCCCCCCCTCCCCACACACATACTTCTCCAACTATCGAGGATTAACTTAACTTAACTTTATGTACTTATTATAGATGCCGCCACCCCCCTTACACCCCCGCTCCCTGACCACTTCCACCCTCTTCACCACAATCGCGCTCCTCTCGTTCTTGATCGTTGGGGCTCCGCACGTGCTCCCGTGTCCGGCGGGCGTGAACCGGCTCGATCAGCGGCGCGCGAAGGTTGGAGGGTCAAATGATGCAGGAGGTAGGAAGAGGAAATGCCCGGGGCTGGTGGGTGCTGTGTTGGGGCGTAGGGAGGAAGGGGAGGGGGAGGGAGGGAGGAGGGTCGTTTTGGAGGGAAAGAAGTGAAAGGAGCAGGTGGGTGATGGATGGATCACTGGTATACGGCGAGGGGGCATTGGGAATTTGTATATAGAGGTTTCGGGCTCAAGGATACCTGTGGCTTTTTTTTTCCCCTTCTCACTCTTGGGCTCGTCTGGATGGATGGGTTGGGCAGACGGGTTTAGGCAGTAGGCGGTGTATGCCACGATTGGTACCCCGCATTCATATCTTAGAAGTACACCTCTTGAGGGGAGCCTATTTGGTAGTGGTGTCATGGGCTGGCTTGATGCGTGGACGGGGGGAGAAGTGGTCAGCGGCTTGCGGTGGCTTGATTTTCTTTTACTCGTACAAACGTAGAGTTCCCAAGACTAGATCCACCAGATATCACTCGTCCCGGATTTGCAAAGGGGACATGCGGTTAGATAAGATACGGAGTTTTGGAACAGTTGAAAAGTTTAATTGGGCTAAGGGGGGGTTTGGCCTGTTCGTGGGGTCATCTACCAGGCCCACAAGTCGCAATCCTGGTGCTCGCATTTTCTCTAGTGCGATGTTGCGATGCGATTCAACTTAGAATCTCGTTAATCTATTTACGACAAACTAGCCCCTAGACGAAACCGCCGCAGGATTTCTGCGCCCGCCACAAATAGGCACGGCAAATGCTACACCTAAGGCAAGCTACAGTTTGATCGCTAGAACCCGGATACTGTCTTCAATTGGTCAGCTGCCATTACCCAAAACATTCACAATAATAAAAAGAGGAAATCGAGATCGAAACAAATTATCAGATGTCGCCCGGTCAAGGGCAATCTCATCAATGCCTATTGAGGCTATGAAGACCGTCGTGAGATGTAAAAAGAGTCTCATCATGTAGAAACGAAAGAAGGGATGAAAAAAAGGGGGGGGCGTCGGGCCAGAACTAACCAGTTAAACACGAGGTCAAAGTATAGGATATATCTTCCTAAGGTTCCTGATTTAGATGTTAGTAGGTAGACATCAAATTGGATGCGTATGGGTGGATATGTAAGAGACCGGGTCAGACATTCCGGTTCTCGTCTGTGCGGGGAACCGCTCGGACATATGCTTGTCTTTTGTTGGGAAATATCATCATTTGGAATGAGGGTAGGTAGAAGCACAAGTAGCCTTACATTAGGAAGATGCCCTGGGTGCTTTGATAGATGTTATTCCGCACGCGGTCTGGGTTTCTGCACATCTGAAGAAAGTTAGCGGAAAGTTTCCACACACTTTGGATCAAACTGATTGCAATCAAGGGTCATGTTCAGATATTGCATGAATGGTTATTAAAATGATGTTTCGTCATCGGGAGGAACCCGGATAGGACTCGTCATCTAAATTGGGTATCATCCTTGAAGATAAGGGTAGGGAGAATAAAAGCGAAGAGTGGAAAAGGTAATACCTTGTTCAAAGCGGTCACTTCTGTATAATGAAACGGCTAGGGGAGGCTATAGTCAAACCGTTAGTGTCAACAGAAAGAAATATCGGTGAAGACAAGGTAGTAACACGAGACCGAGCTCGGATCAGTTGGGCGGGGTTTCTGAGGCCCCACCACGAATGCTTATCGAATCATTGTAATTCAGAGACCAGTGCTCTTGTGCAAATCATCATATGCATCGGTTCCGCTGAAGGGAAAGTGTGGTGAGGGGAAGGATGTAATACCTTTATTGGGTCGGCAGTAATCTAATTGGGCCATGTCAGCACATATTGACCAACCGGGTAGAAGTGATTATTGACGGTGGGAGATGGTGGGTGAGCTCAGAAACAGCCATTTGTGTCTGCACCGCACGAAGTACTTGGACGGTAATTTCCAGCGTATGTGATACGATAAATTGATCATCTTTGCTCAGGGCGGGGGAGGGATAATGGGGAGGTGTGATTACCATCGCAATTACTGCCTATCGGTTTATGGTACGATATGTATCGTTCATTTTCGAGGCTTTGAAGGAGTCGGTGAGGATTTTCAGCAATGAAAACTAGAAGCCCAGTTAGTATTTAAACAATGACCCGCTTGTGTATATGCAATAAGATAGAGGTCAATTCTAGGTCAGCCTGACGTGCAAAGTAAGTTTCATTCCCCCTCTATGGGGAAGTCAAAGACTCTAGTTTCGCGGTTGTACAAATCATCATGTTGAAGGGAGGAAAGATGGAAAAAGAGGATATAAGCAAGACTAAACTAACCTATCAATTGTCACACACGCTGAGGAGGCGTTTGTGTTGCTGCACGGTTTTCGTGTTGTTGATGTGAGGTAAGTTGGTGGTTGAAGTCTGAGGGAGAGAAGGGGAGGAAAAACTTTCACCAAGATAAGATGCCAAGGCACTAGGATTGGTGGTCACGTTTTTGGCCGCATCTCCACGCAAAACGCTTGTGGGTCCGAAGACCCTAGGGCTAAGGGTTTCACCCCATCCGGCGGAATGCGAACGACGGTTAAATCCAACCCACCATTCCACCTCATGCGGCTCTATCTCGCATGGCTATTAGCCTCAAGGGTCGGAATAACTCGAAAACCTCGGCAGCCACTCGTATTGATCCGGGCTGGGCGGGCAAAGCCGGAAGGATGTGTGATAATATGGTTGAGTTAGCACACTTGGACTACCTTTGGGGCCTCGAGGATGGCTAAAGAGAATATTTTGGAAAGGAGAGTTTCGGCGTTTAAACTACCCTCCTCGAGCACAATAATAGAGAAAGTTAACCCAGGGTCTATCTACGAATTAGGCTGTTAGGCCCTCCCCGTGGGACTTGAGTTTGGCTGGCTTTGACGCTTTGTGGTTGCAGTGCATGCACGTGGCGCTAGCAGTGATCACGGGCTCACTCCATGTACCAAAGGCCCCAACTGCTACCGATGCCGAGACATCACGAGTTCCTTCCATGCTTCTTCTGACAAACCGTTTCCACTTCTTAGCAAAATAAGGGGAGGGCAGAATCCGGATCATTGCGGTGCCGGAAGAAGTCGAATAATTGAGCCTCGCGCTGGGACGTTGGAACTGCCTTTGCTGGTCGGATCCGGCACTTTTGGATTTTTTTTCGTGTCCTGGGCTGGGGCTGAGGGGTCAGTTTCGCAGTGTTTTCATCCTTCTGTCCAAGGGAGGGAATTTTGGGCGGCTGAGCGAGGCCCAATTGCCGTTCTTACGGTACCAGTAAAGTAATGCATTGGGGCCCTCATCTCTTCGGTTATGAACGGGCAGGAGCTCTTGCAGTCCTCCGGCAGCTTTGATGGTGGGTAGGAGGAACATCGCGGGGAAGCAGCGCCAGAGGGGAGATGAATGAGAGACCGTGGGTATATTCATTGCTTAGCTCGGTAGTCGCAGCAACTCGGGGCAAGGGATTGGCTGGTGCCCATCCTCTTCGTTCACTACGAGTGCTCCCCCTAGTTTCGTGCTTCCAAGTTTAAATAGCCCGGGGGTGGTGTAGCAAACTTACTTCCCTTGCCCTATTTTCTCTCATTTTCTTCCTCCCTTTATCTATATCTTATTTCCTGCCTTTGTGAATACTCCTTTCTCTTCCAAACAAGCTTTGGTCATCTACAACTATGACTTCCACCGGCAACGGAAGTGGTCATCATGGCGACTCTGAGGTGAAGACCGACATTATCACTCTCACTCGCTTCCTTACGGAGGAACAGCACAGACTTGGTCCACACGCCACTGGTGATTTTACGTTCGTTGCCTGGTTTCTTCGACTGACGTGTTGTGGCTAATCATTATTGAAATAGACTGCTATGCCATGCTCTCCAGTTCTCATTCAAGAGTATTGCGTACGGCACCTCCGAGAATTTATTCTAATCACAAACTAACGCTATCTCTCTTTGTTCTATAGTTACTACATACGACGAGCCACCTTGATTAATGTAAGGCCTTCTATTTCGTCTCTCATAAGGTTTGCAAGCTCACGTGCGTAGCTTATCGGGCTTGCCGGCTCCTCCAACATGACCGGGGACGACCAAAAGAAGCTTGATGTAATCGGTAACGAGATCTTTGTCAATACCATGCGTGGTTGCGGGAAAGTCAAGGTATTAGTTTCGGAAGAGGAAGAAGAGGCCATCATTTTCCCCGGTCATGGTAAATATGCCGTGGTCTGTGACCCCATTGATGGGTCATCCAATCTCGACGCTGGTGTATCCGTTGGCACTATTTTCGGTATATTCAAGCTCGATGATGGCGCAGAAGGCAAGGCAGAGGATATGCTCAAGCCTGGAACCGAATTGGTAGCTTCCGGATTCACCATGTATGGCGCTAGTGCCAATTTGGTTCTTACCATGAAGGGTGGTTCGGTCAATGGGTTTACATTAGACACTGCCCTTGGTGAATTTATCTTGACGCATCCTGATGTTGGTCTCTTTATAGTTCTTCTTTCTGGTCATAGGCCGCGCGCTGATTATGAATAGATGAGGATTCCAAAATCAAAGGGAATTTACTCGGTCAACGAAGGAAACTCCCTTTACTGGACCGAACCTTGCAAGGCTTACTTCGAGAGCATCAAGTATCCCAAGGAGCCCGGAGCAAAGCCGTACTCTGCTCGTTACATCGGATCTATGGTCGCAGATGCCTACAGGACCCTCTGTTACGGAGGTCTCTTCGCCTACCCCGCCGACAAGAAGAGTCCTAAGGGCAAGCTTAGGATCCTGTACGAGTGCGCTCCCATGGCGATGGTCATGGAGAATGGTGCGTAGTTAGGTCCGGCTTTCCCCTCAGATATACTAAATGCTAACCATGGCCGCGCAGCCGGGGGGTTGGCTGTCACGAGTGATCAGAAAAGGATGTTGGAGGTGGTGCCCGAACACATCCACGACCGTTCTGGAATCTTCATGGGATCGTACGACGAAGTCACCAAGGTCACAGAGGTTTTCAAGAAGCATGGTGTAGTTGTAAAATAGGATGTCCTTTCTCGCTGGTTGGTAGCTTGATTGGAAGGGGGGACCAACGGTAGCCCGTGCATTACGGAGTATTTTAAATCTTGACGCCTAAGGTACTGGTATCCGCACATTAATCCATCCATTTGTTCCGAGTAGCCCAATCAGCAGTGCTTGTTCCGTGTTCAGGCTTTCTTTTCTTTTCTGCCCATCATGCATGCCTTTCACCCACAATCCTACGAAGACATTGTTTGCGCTTTGCTCCCGCGAGAAATGAGTCCCCCCCACCCCACCCCACCCTCCTACCTTCCTTCCATTATGCCGTGGCCCGCCTATCATGTAGATGTCATCCCGCGGGGAACAGTATCTACCTTCTCGTAATTATCATACTGATAACTTGCCAGTCCACCTTGGCGTCACACAAACCATCTCCTACTAGGGACCAAACAATCAGATGATGCTAGCGCCTTCCCGCGGCCTGCGCTTTCATCGTAAATTTAATCTCTAAAATGTTCCTTAAATGCTTCTATGATGCTGTTGTGTCCCGCCGTTCTTCTTTTCCCTTTTTCTGGAGAGGTGTGGAATAAAACTAGGTGAGGAAAATACCTCGTGCCTCTTCGGTATAATACCGCTTTCCGAGGGGTATGTCAGCCGTGGCTGTTCGGGATGGTTGTATTGGATCGTATTGTAGTCTATCGTAACCTAGATGGGAATGCCTAGGATGGGCTTGGGGGCCGTTGGGTGTATCAATCGTGTCAATTGAGAGCGGTCACACAGAATAGATAACTTGATATTATTTTTTGTACTTGTATTTGTATTTTCTCTCTCTCGAGGATTGCTATGCTATGGGCATGATCTAATAGGTAAGGGAGGTAAGAAGGAAGGGAGAGAAGGGCCTACTAGACCGCAGCCTCGTAACGGGCCTCTGCTGCCTTCCAGTTAACCACGTCCCAGATTGCGCTAAAGTACTCTGCTTTGCGGTTTTGATATTGAAGGCTTTGGGAATGCGCCCATTAGTACTCCTAGTCAACAATAGAGATTCATTTTTTCGGGCTTGTGGGGGTTCTTACTAGTAAGCATGCTCCCAAGCATCAATCCCCAACAACGGAACGTATTTGCCCACTACAGGGTCTTGGTTCTACACAATTTGTTAATGGTCTCAGTCTATCCTTCTACTGGCGGGGGGGATTATAGAAAGATGTATGCACTGACAGGCGTAGCAATGACTTGCAGGTCCCCAGTATCCTTATCCTTAACCAACCAACCCCATCCGCTGCCCTGGATTCCGGCAAGGGTAGCGTTCATCCTCTTCTTGAGATCTTCAACACTGCCATACGTCATGTCAATTGCAGCGACGAGGAATCCGCTCGGAGGCTCTCCTCCACCGGAGCCCTTTGGCGCGAGGTTTTCCCAGAAGAGGGTGTGGTTTATGTGACCACTTATCATATATGAGCATAGCCTCGGGGGAAGAAAGAAATGCGGAGAGGGAGGGGAGATTGAACGTACCCTCCATGGAACCTCAGCAGGGGTTGCAAAGAGATTTGCCCCTGAACGTCGTTTGCTGATGCCGCCGATGAGTACTTCTCCTCAGCGTCGTTGAGGGAGTTGACGTATGTTTGGTGATGCTTGGAGTGGTGTAACTAATAATTTCCCCCAAGTTAGCACTAACTCAATACGCACATTTACTCACCCTTCTTCCCCCCTATTTGAAGGGAGGTGTACTGACCTCCATGATCTTTCCGGAAACGGCCGGCTCGAGGGCTGCATAGTCGTAGGGAAGGTCCGGGAGAGTATGCTTGTAGCGAACCGATGGTGTTAGGAGGCTGCGACGAGCAATTATAGGACGGGCGATGCGGAGGAGGGACATTTTGTGTGGTTGGGGGGGTATCAAGGGGAATTAGGTGGTTTAATGAGAGTTATCGGGGGAATTGGAGGAATGGTGGGGTGGAGGAGCAGGGGGAGGAACGACGTCACTCTGATGAGTAAGCAGTCATCGGATGTCACTCGGGTGGGTTTTGATCTCGGGGGGGATGAGAAAAAAAGGAGTTTGATGGGTTAACGGAGTCAGTGGGGGCTCCCTCTGATTTTCTACCGGTGTGTGACCTCTCACCCCCAACCCGAAATGATGCCTGGAAGGGTCATGGGTTCGCTCTGCGGCGATTGACTTAAGTCTCGCATTGAGGCGGGTGTTAAGGACTCTCGAGGGATTATGGTTCCGTCCCCCGATGATCCCTAATTGATTTCAATAATGCCAAGCACAGGGGTGTTCCCTCTTCCACGGTCCTGGAAGGGGGAAACCTGTGAGGTGCAAGTAAACCAACAGGGATAAGTGCAACCGCAACCCTAGAGTTGGCGGGTAGGGCGTAATCTTTTACAGCCATAAACTGCATAATAATAATATTATTATTATGATAGCTAACGAGCGAACCTAGCGGTAGCCCTGTAACCATTGTGGTAGAGCTTTGGAAGTGGAGATATACCCTTGTAGGAGCACCGGAAAACAGTCGCAATACGATAGGTTCAGCTCTCTAGCTTTGCAATCGTCTGTAGCTCGGATATGCAAGAATTCGCCAAGTCCAAGGTATTCGTCTCTAAATCCATCTTCATTGGTGTCATCCCCATAATATCCACCGCGGTGCTGTACTAGGCGCCATAGGGGGACACAATCTCGAGAACTTGCAACCGTGATAAAAGCTAGAACCAACCACCTCCTCTCGTTTTCCAGGTATCACATCTGGTTGGTGGGTTGTGCCCGGGCTCGCCTCTGACAGAGAATGGGAATACAATACACTCGACACATACTCCCCCGGCCGTCCATGGCACTAACATAAAGACCCCTAAAAAAATGAACCTAAGGAAGGCTGTGGTTTGAGTTACTTACAGATACAAGCGCAGCCCCCCATGTGCATCAGGTATGGTGGCCTTTTTTTTATGCACTCTGTAAGCAAGATGGGGCGGTGGTGCCGGGGCGCCTGAAGGATGTGTAGGTACTCGTACCTAGGAGGGGTCACTAAAAACCGGAAAGTTTAACCTCGTCTCTACAGAGAATGGTATGGGATTTGCGGAAATGGGTTTTCGGGTTTTTAGTGGCCACCCCTCGGGAACACTATGCGTTACTATTATTAAGGAGGGATATTGGCCTGTTGCATAGCGATAGGTGTTGTGTTGTGTTGTGTTGACATATAATACCAGATGTATGGTACGGTAACTTATGAGAGACCGGGGCTCTACCAATTTGTTTGGATACCCGGTGGTGCTTGCAATTTGGTGGGGTTTATACAGTACGAGGTTTTTGCGATAGGTGAGATATATATGATAGACCTCGTGGTTTGAATAATATGGGGGGCTGGAGGGTAGAGTACTTGTAATTTCATCGCGTATTCGGAATCTGGTATTAATAAACATTTATAGCTAAGTGCTATGTCCAAATATGGCTAGGAGGAGTCACTATTACATGTATTATTCAGTCTCGTCTGGGTCAAGCTTCTGCTCAGTTCCCTACATTTGACAGGGCCTCTACCATGTGCTCCTACAGTTTTTC
>Ga0307509_10011233_pt1 | contig 10875 bp, 10 predicted proteins | sample 10_EM_MG_FD_202245 | JGI IMG/M metagenome (GOLD analysis project Ga0307509, IMG submission 202245) | Populus trichocarpa ectomycorrhiza microbial communities from riparian zone in the Pacific Northwest, United States - 10_EM | ecosystem: Host-associated > Plants > Roots > Unclassified | place... | reverse complement strand
GAAAATACTGTCATTACAACGGATAATCTTACATAAATCAGATGTCAAAATAAACTCGTTCCCGCAGTGACTGTCCCATATATGGTATACAGCCGGAATCCTGGGTTACTCTCTCGCAGCACAGGACCCATCATATCAAGAAGGCGGGCTCTGAGAGGAGTATCTGGGGGAGACGGGAGGCACGGTGGTGGCAGCCCTTTGGTTTTGCCCTTGGTTCGCGGTGATTGGGACGTTTTGGACCCGATTTTCTCCTCGATCACTCTCTCGCAGCGCTGTATACCAAGTGGGTAGCAGGTGGCTGGCAGTATGGCCTAAGGTGCGTAGCAGTTTTTGGGTGGTGCCACCTTCTGAGTTTGGCATCCAGGTTTTCTTGTTCCTGGCGACGATGTCCGCTGCGACGTTTTGTCGGCCTCAACAGGCCCATCTGATTTTAACCTTTTCTCCCCCAACAAGCCCCCTCAGGACCCCAGGTGGCCATGGCTCCCTGATTTGGGTCCCTTCGTGGCGGCACACCGCGTACACGCTCATGCTTTGCAGTTGCATCTCAGGCATGCCTTCATCTCCTCGCGGTGCCTCTCATGGCACCCGATTGGGTTACGCATTGGGCCTTGCGTTGTGTGTAGCGCGGGGGCACATGTGAGGATGGGTGGCATGGGCGTGATGACCACCAAGATGCCTCGTGCTAGTATGTATGTTGCCTTGTGCAGCACTTCTACACCTCTCGGGACGGCGCTACACACTATGCACTGGCCTCGAAATGAAGACAACTGTCCCCTCGACGACGGGATTGGGTGACAGATGTTTGGGCCGAGGTGCGTAGTTGTTTTGTTGATGGTGGTGCCACCTTCTGACTGGTTTGGTGCGGACAGCCCCTCCCCCATCCTGTTCACTCGTTTCAGCGCCTCAGGTGTGCACCTGCTCTGTCACAGTATCTGTGTTTCACTCCATTCTTGCCCTCGTTCGGGCTCCCTTGCGGTGTCACGTCGATTCGCGCGCCCTCTTTCGTGGCAGCGCCTTTGGTTTGCGCCAGGCCTCTGGGCAGTGCATCAATCTCTCCCCCACACTCTCGTGACGATGTCCTGACTACATTCCTGGTTCTGCAATTGGTAAGTTTTTCTCCCCCTCAAGCAGCGGTGTTGATCCAAGACAGGAATTCAGATCGTGGTGACGATGCCTGGGCCAGGCTTGGTCATGGATCAAGGCTCATGCAGGCACCCATGTCGTGGACTGGCCTCTGCACCGGGGTTGCACAGGCGTTGGCCCTCACAGGCTCACGAATCAGTGAATCCTTACCCCCAGACAAGGCCTTGCATTTGCAGGTTGGTGGAGTCGGGAGGCTGTCTTTGCACCCCTTAACCTCAAGTGCCGCACCAACGTCGGGTCCATTGTAGAGCTGGGATACTCTATTCCATTGTCTCCTCCCCAAAAGAATTAGGTCTACATGATGTACATTGTAAAACGCAGTAATGAATTTTACTAGTTTATCTCGCGCCTTGCCATGGATGAGTTGTACTTGCAGGATTGGATGACTTGTGGGTGGGGATTTCCACAGGGTGATGGGTCATGCAACAGCGGCTCCAGTTGTGTATGCTGACGTCGTGGCAGCCCCCTGGAAGATGACAATACTGAGCGACCGGCGGATAGTCACAGTCTAGGTGGCAGCTTCTCGGGATGAGTTTATTGTAGGCCATGGTGGTTCAGAAATATGGGGAGTGGGCATGCTGGGCAGGGCCCCGGTTTTCTTAGGAGTCCTAAGAAGACCGCCAGAGGGGATCAGGTTGATTCTCAACGCAGGGGCCGTGAGAGGGCCGTTGGGCCCTCTGTTGTGTTGTGGGTAGGGGTCTCACGGGATAGGTTCTCATCATCAGTTTGCTCTATTCTGACAATGTGTGGGGTATCCTTTGTTTTGTTGAATCCAATTTGTCGTGGGAAAAAACGGCCTGGTGTTGTCGCCGCGGTTCAAGGAGCCCCTGAACATAGATCTCAGTTATCTATGATTACGATCGTGACGCGTAGTGTCGTCATTTATCGCCGGAACGTGATCCGAGGCGTGACGACTTTGGGATGATCATCGTGGCTCGTACGAGAACGACTTGTTCCTCGACATTCAAACGCCCACTCTCAACATACTTAAAGCGGACAATGGCCACCAAAACTATTGCCGTCCTCGACCACGGCGACCTCGAGGATGGTCAAATGTATGCGTTAATCCATGACGCCCCACCTATTATCTGCCATTAATCATTGCACAGGAAGGAAGTCTCGTTTGATTCAGGAACGGTCCTACTGTCTCGTCTGGGTGACAAGGTCCATGCAACCAGTGCACATTGCACTCACTATGGCGCCCCGCTCGTCAAAGGGGTTCTTGCAGCCGATGGCAGGATCGTCTGGTGAGAGTTCTGGCCACCCGTTCTCATGTATCGACACTAATCTCATGGACGCAGCCCGTGGCATGGAGGTATACGCTCACTAGTAATCGACGGTTCACACCCTATGCTCACGTCGCCTTAGCATGTTTCAACGTTTGCACTGGGGACATTGGTCCGTCATATACAATACTCTCTCCACTTCCTCTTGCTGATACACAATACAGAAGATGCCCCTGCGCCCGCGGCCCTTCATTCCTTCCAAACTCACATCGCCGATGGCAAGATTTACGTGACAGCCGACCCCGCGAATACTGCTAAAGAAAAGAAGTCGCGACCACCGAAGCTTCTCTCATCCGGAAGTGAAGTTGGCGGGGCAGGCGTCGTGATCGTAGGTGGTGGATCAGGAGCATTCCATGCCACTGAAGGCCTGAGGGAGGTAAGTCACGGGTCACTGCTCGCCGGACAAAACAGAATCCTTACTTTTCCCAGCACGGGTTCAAAGCGCCGATCACGATCATCTCGCAAGAAACATACGCACCCATAGACAGGTGCGTCACCGGATCCTTGTCTTACTATTGAAGATTGGTAGCCTGAGTTCAGCCCCTTTCAGGACAAAATTGAGCAAGGCACTCATCACTGAAGCATCTAAGCTGGAGTGGCGCACGCCTGCTGATCTCAAGATCAAGTACGGTACAACACTCCGCGTTGGCACGGTGAGTCTTTCATCCATCCCTATCTCGCGCCTCTTGATACTTACTCGGAAACAGGCCGTCACTTCCGTAGACAGCTCCAACAAAACAGTCACTCTTGAGGATGGAAAGGAAAAAATCCCGTATGACACCCTTATCCTTGCCAGTGGTGGTGTTCCTCGACGCCTCCCGATTGAGGGTGCAAACCTCGAGAATGTTTATACGCTTCGGACTGTTCAAGATGCACAGAAAATTGACTCTGGTAAACGTTTCCCTGCGTCTGCAGCACGCTGGCTAACATACGATGAAGCTTGCCAGGAGGGCAAGCACCTTGTCGTGATTGGCAGTTCCTTCATCAGTATGGAGCTCGTTGTAGCTGTCTCAAAGCGCAAACTCGCCTCTATTCACGTCATTGGGATGGAACAGTACCCATTCGAAGCTGTCCTAGGAAAGGAAATTGGTGCCGGCCTGAAGCAGTACCACGAGACCCAAGGCATCGCCTTCCGTGGTTCTACGTCTGTCAAAGCCATTCGCAAGGAATCGGGTGAGGCACTAACCAAGGTCGAACTCTCAAACGGCGAGGTACTTTCTGCCGATGTGGTCATAATGGGAGTCGGCGTACGGCCTGCGACCGACTATCTCAAAGAAAGCGGGTGGGAACTTGAAAAGGACGGAAGCGTCAAAGTGGACGAACTGCTACGTGTGCCAGGCCATGCTGATGTATATGCTATTGGCGATATCGCCACGTACCCGCAGCTTCCGGGTGGCACATATCGACGCGTTGAACATTGGAACGTGGGTGCAAGTAATCTCGCCACACATTTCGAAGTAATCAGGATGTCGCTAGGTCGCAGGTAATATGGGCCGTGCAGTAGGCAAAACGATCTCAGGGTCTCCGCAGCCCTTCGTGAAAGTCCCGATTTTCTGGAGCGCCCGTGGGTTCACGATTCTCCCTATCACGTCGTCGTATCGGGTTCTAATCGGGACGGAACACAGAGGGCCAGCAGCTGCGCTATTGTGGCATCGGCGCTGGCTATGATGACATCTATATCCAGGGTGAACCTGCAGAGATGAAGTTTATCGCGTACTACATCCAGGGAGGTCGGATTACAGCTGTTGCAAGGTCAGCTTCCCTTAGGGCGTTTGTATGGCTATGGCGGTTCTCACGGTTGGCTCTAGTATGCAAAACGACCCAGTTGTATCCAAAGCTTCCGAGTTACTTCGCTTAGGCTTGATGCCTTCCGTGGAATTAATTAAAGCGGGGCAGGTCAGTCGACTAAATAGCATTGCTACGTCAGCAAACTCACATGGGAACCTGCAGAGCTTGCTTGACGTCGACATATCGTCGACTGCTGCGAACGCCCTGCTCAAGTGAAGTGCTCGCTGTTAGTTGCGGGTTTGGAAGTATGCCAGGACATGCATGTATGATGTCGTATTAACATGTATCTTGTATGATAGTCGTACGTATGAGCCTTTTCGAAGCAAGCTATCCGGATACCTTTAATTGGGGCGGAGTGAGAACCGGTCAGTTCCCGCTTCGGTCTGGCGGCCCGCAATCGCTGTAATGGACGTTCCACCGTTGAGCTACTACTGATGTTCCCAACATCACCCCTAAAGAAGGTTGCTTCGTGCAAAGGGAAATCCAAGTTCACACCGCAAGATGAATTCACGGATCTCAACCCTCAGATAACATACAGGCACCTTCTCTCTCCACCGCCAGGAGCGCGCGACCCGCTGCGCGTAATCGCGCTCTGCGACAGTGACGCGTTCTACGCGGCGTGCGAGCAGGTGCGACTTGGCATAGACCCGTCGCGCCCACTTGTCGTGCGACAATGGGATGCGCTCATCGCTGTCAACTACCCCGCTCGTGCGTTCGGTATCACGCGGATGAGCAACTGGCGTGAAGCGCTGAAGAAATGTCCCGAGTTGATTGTCGTGCACGTCGCGACGTTCAAAGAGGGGGAGCAGGCACCAGGATATTGGGACAATCCGGACACGGCGACTCACAAGGTACGTCGGCACTCTGTGTTGTTGCGCAGCATATACAGTAGCTGCGGGATCTACGTAGAATGTTGAACGTCATGATTGACACCCTTCACGACACGACAGGCGCGTTTGATCCCAGCCTCTTCATATTTTACCCTTCATTGATGGCCGTCGGTGAACCATGTGTCGGTGTACGATACGTGCAGATCTCTCTAGACTATTATCGGCGTGAGAGCGCCAAGATCATTACAATATTCAAGGAGAGCCTGTTGGATGGCGAAATTGGTAAGTGGAGCGGGTGTCGCTGTCGGGCCCCAACCTGTCAACGTCTCTGGAAACCCTTTGTACCCCTTCCAGAAAAGGCCTCGATCGACGAAGCTTTCATCGACTTTACGCAACCCGTCCGCGCGGAACTCTTGGCGCGCTACCCTTATCTCGCCGAAGTACCCCCCGACGCGCCCGACGGCCTCGACACGGTCTTACCACCAGCTCCGGAGATATCCTGGGTTGGCCGCGGGAATCTGATTCCCATCGACCCCCCGTCGGAAGACGAAGCTGCCGAACCCCCTCACGCGACAGGAACTAATTCGGAAGTTGCGGACGGCGAGGAGGGCACACTGCGGACATGGCATGACGTCGCACTGTCCATAGCGGCGGAGCTCATGGATAAGATCAGGGCGGAGGTGCGCATGCAGTTAGGGTACACCACATCTGCGGTAAGCTTCGCCGTGTTTCACTTTCGAATACAGCTGATGGATTCCCACCTCTCGCACATTGCCGCATGTCACAGGGTATTGCGAGGAACAAATTCCTTGCCAAGGTGCGTCGGGTGTCCAATCCGTCCATTCTTCTTACGTCCGTCGTTTACGCATGGCGGTGCACAGCTCACTGCGTCGTACAAGAAGCGGGACTTACAGGTGGCGCAGTGCCCATCATCACGTGCATCACGAAACTGATTGATCCCTCCCCTTCCCAGAGCATCCTTCGTAATGCAGCAATTCCAAATTATCTCATACCGATGCCCTTCCAGAAGGTGATACCTCTTGTGGTTGCCGAGTGTGCTGTCCAGGCGTACTCACATGGCATGAGCTAGATTAGATTCTTGGGCGGCAAACTCGGACAAGCCATTGCAGACAAGTTCGAGGCTTCGACAGTTGGTGATCTCTTGTATGATACGCGTCTACGTGCCATACGCTAGTGCCGTAATACTAAAATGAGGCATGCTTACATGGCGGTCAGGTCCATCAGTCTAGGTGCATGCCGCACCATCAGTGCCGTCTTCGAAGCGCTCGCTGATTTACAGCCCTGCAGAAGAAATGCAGCAGAAATTTGGAGAGGATTCCATCTGGGTATATGAAATACTGAGGTACGCTCATGTCACTTATGGTTGGAAGGGAGATAACCGTGTAACCCTTTCCAGAGGGATCGACAGGACTGAAGGTGCGTTCCAAGAGACGGTGTCATGCCCACGGTAGCGAACATCGTTGTCCCATCCAGTCAAAGAGAAGCAAGCCCTGACTAAGAGCATGATGGCATCCAAAAACCTCCCCCGGCCGGTTACCAAAACTTCCGAGGGCCCACATTGGCTACGTGTCCTCGCTGCCGAGCTCGCGCTACGATTGAATGAACTTCGCGCAACGGACATCTCGGTCTGGCCTAAAACCATCGTTCTACACGCAAGACACCGTATGACTCTTGTGTTGATACCTTTCATGTCTGATGATCTGACGTCGCGTGATCATTTAGGGTACGATTCGTCTCGATCAAAGCAGACACCCTTCCCGTTCACACGAAATGTCACCGTAGACCTGATTGCAGGCTTTGCCGAACGGCTGTGGAAAGATTTGGTGGGAAGTGGCAGTAAGCAAGATGGTTCGTTACCCTTCTCCGTGACGACCATTTCCCTCGGATTCTTGGGCGTCGAACCGGGCGAGGCAGGTCAGCAGAGCATCGAGGGCTTCTTCCGACCAGGGACAAGCACAAAGCCACCGTCCTCCTCTGATGGCGAAGTGCTACGTATTCATCAGGGGAAGCGTCAACTCGAGTCAGAGGATGGAGTAGGCTCCTCTCTCGATATGTTAGGCATCAACCAGGAGGACATGGTGTCTTTTGTGTGCCCACGGTGTCGCAAACGCATAGAGCTTGAGATCAGGGACGATGTCGAGGGAGAGCCCGAGCAGAGACGAGCAGAGGCGCTGACTCTGTTGCGCATGGAGCACGGAGACTTCCACGTCGCGGAGGACCTATCGAAAGCGCCATATGATGGCAACCTTGGTGGATCACCAGGCTTACGAGTGGTGGAGAGGGAGAGGAAGCGAAAAAAGGAAAGCAACGCAAGAAAGGACAAGCACGCGGAGGGAATAGCCAAGTTTTTGGTTCGCAAGCAAGGTTGAGTCCAGTAGGAGTCAGTTTGCAACTGATTGACGGTAGCCAATTGATTTTATCTATATTAACAGTGGCATTTACTTGTATACTAGACAGATATTTTCCCTCGTTACGATGGAAACATCAAAATTTTGAAGTGCCAAAGCTATGCGTTTGATGAGGTTGCGATCCAATATGAGTTATGATGCAGGGCATACCATGGCCGACTCGGATGTGGACAACAGCTGACAGATTCGTGTCAAATGATCTTCTCGTCTCTTTTCGACGACGACCTCCTCTCCTTTAATCCTTATTCGTTCGACGGGACTGGTTCCTTTCTTTCTTCTCTTTCTCGAAGACCTGGCTGCAGGGCTGCCTCCGTCTATTTATTCCCCATCTGTCCGGAACAGTCCCCGCTGTAGACCAGCTTTCGTTTCACGAGTTATTAACGTCCACTCCTTGTGATGAATGCGTCTCAAGGAACGCTAGCCATCCCTCAATTTTCCGCATTCCAACCAGGCGAAAAGGCAGCTGTCGTCGTGAGTCTATCATCGCACGAGACTTCTTCCAGCCCGAGCTCGAGCTAATCACGGGCGGTGGCGTTTATTACGTTAAACAGTCCGTATTCGTCTTCGCGCTTCTCTCCACGCTCGTCCTCTCCTTCGTCCTTCTCTGCGTCGTCGCGGTAGAATTCTCCGCCGTCTTCAAACGAACCTCCTACCAGAATCTTTCGCGAGAAGCGTTCTTCTTCCGCTCCCAACTCGGGCAATATGCCGCCTGTTTGGTGCTCAGCAATTGGATCAGGGGCGTGAGCGAATGGATAGACATTAATTGGATCCGTGATGGTGGGGTCAGTGCAGGTTAGTCAAAACCCCCATCTCTGTGAAGAATCGAGACACAGTTTGATCCATCCCTCGTGAATGGTCTTGTAGGATCGGCTTGCGCCGCTCAAGGTGCAGCACTTCGGTCGCTCGTCCGTTTGCACGTGCTGACCTCTCCTCCTCCTTTCCCCACTAGGGTCATTGAAGTTAATTGGACAATTCGGGTCATTCTTCTTCATCGTTACGATGGGCATCCACACTTTCAACACCCTCGTCCTCCGTAATCGGCCGCCACAACTGTGTGGAATTGTAGTGACCTTCATTGGCTGGGCATCTGCGCTTGTCATCGGTCTGTCCACTTTCACGCCGGCATTTTTTTTTTATGTTTAAAAATATCCCCACCAGGCCTCGCTCCTTTGTCAATCTCGAGAAATGGGCCACTGTACAACGTGACCGGTTTCACTTGCGGGATCTCAAAATCGCACCAGGTTGCTCACATGCTTCTCTACTTCCTGCCGGTACGTGCCCTCGGCCTTGATAAGCCACTACGTCCTAACGACCAGATAGTTATTTCTTGCGTCAATCCTCTCAGCGATCGTGTACTCGCTCATTTTTTTGATGCTCCGAGGCACACTCGTTATCAACGGTGGCCTGAAAGGCCTGAAAATCCATCTTGGTCCCGAGCGCCGGTCGCGGCCACACAAGGGAACATTTGAGGAGTACCAGCGCTTTGTCTACGCTGTTGCGCAGACGATGCTTTGGTGAGTTACACCCCCTCATTTTCATATTGTCTCTAATTCGAACCTTTGTTGCTTAGGCTTCCTGTCTGTAAGCTCAATTCTGGTGCTCAACGCAGTCCAAGTACCCTAACCGCGTGTTCATATTTTAGCCTTCATTCTTGCCTTATTTCCCTCGTCCGTCATGCAATTGATGAACATCTCTGGCATCTATGTGTCCCCCGGAGTTATGGCCTTCTCGTATATTCTTGAACATTTGGACGGTGTGGTGATCCCTATGCTTTTTCGTAGCTCAGCTGACGTGTGAAGCAGGCGTGGTCAACGTCCTGATCCTCTTCGGTGTTCTGAGAGCGCTAGGATCAGCTATGAAAACAACCATCTCAACAGACTCGGAGAAAGGGCGCTTGGAGCGGTGCAAGGTCTCGCGTCCCAAGTACCACTGGACGCCAGCAACATTCTCGTGCCTAACAAAGGAACCAGTGGCCAAGAGGGCACCTCCAGCGCACCCGCCTGATAGCATCCGTGGAAGTGTCTCACGCCCCTCATTCCTCGCGAAGTCGCTGTTCCAGTCACACAAGAAGAATGGGAGTTCGAATTCCTCCACCGGCCTGCTGAGATCTGAGCCACTCGCACGTAGTCACTCACCTTCTCCTAGTCTCGAGCGCCCTTCGTTACTCCTTGTCCAAACACCCATCGCACCCACCTCCGTATTGAATGCCGAGGTCGACCTCCCTCCTCAAGCGATTCAGAAACATTCGCAGACGATCCCACAATTAAACATCTCGAATTCGGACTTGCATCCCCGGCCCGACTCCATAGGATTGACTCCTTCCCCACGGTCTAAACGGTCTCGGGTTTCACGTGACCTATCTACGACGTCAGAAAGCACAACGCCTTCGTCCCCCGCACCGTTCCTTGAGGTGACCCTACATTCTCCACATACCACTCTCACTGGAGATGGTGTTGGCTCGCTGATCAGCATGTACTTGTCCCGCAATTCCTCCACATTTGAGCTGCCGCCATTCCCAGCGCCCGTTGTTCAAAGTGATTCCTCGGTCGACGATCTTCCTGTGATCGTTCCGCACGAAAGCGTTGGTTTCCCCCTCAAGGCAGCTGTTTCCATTGGTGCCGTTGGCGGAAAAAAGAGACATTTACCTTCGTCTGCTTCCCATCCCGAGCTACCGCCTGTGCCGATTGCATCACCAGCCGACTCGACTGACCCGAGCCAGTACTCAGACTCTGAGGCTGGCAGTCCGCCTCCTCCACTGCCTTCCCAGGTGCGTCCAACGTTGCGGCCGACGCAGCCGCTGCGCTTAAGTAGGACAACGAGCGTGAACAAGCAAACTTCCACCTCACGAGACCGGCAATCGACGGAGCAATCTCATGTTCCACGTAAACTTACCGTCTCCCGGGCTCTGCCTCCAGTACCAGGTCGGCCTGCGCCACTACGTACCTCAAGCGTGCGGTCATTTGCAAGTACACTAGCACCATCCGTCTCGCGCAACGGGTCGACCTCGTCGTCACAGTACTCATATTTGTAGAATGACTGAGTATGGGATGCGCTTGGTGGTGTCTATTGGCTGTTTGTTTCCATCATTATAAAACAGGGTGTACTCTCGGTAGTCTCGGCATTTCGTTTTTCCCCCGAGTTGACGTGTTTCAAAGTTGATCTTTTGGTCCAGCTGTCGTCTTGGCACTACTGCTTGATAACTCATCCATTTTTTTCATTCGTCCCACCACCATCTTCACTCCTGATTGTACCAATTCAGCCAACGGAATGTATTATCACACACGTGTCCTCCGGTTTGGTATCCACATTCACTTGCCCTCCATCATTGTCACCATCATAGCCGAGAAGGTCTAGACCCAATAAAGTCAATATGAGATATCCATTCTACCTATCATCGAC
>Ga0307509_10011232_pt1 | contig 10876 bp, 10 predicted proteins | sample 10_EM_MG_FD_202245 | JGI IMG/M metagenome (GOLD analysis project Ga0307509, IMG submission 202245) | Populus trichocarpa ectomycorrhiza microbial communities from riparian zone in the Pacific Northwest, United States - 10_EM | ecosystem: Host-associated > Plants > Roots > Unclassified | place... | reverse complement strand
AGGTCGAGATCGGGCACGTCGCAGCGCCCGAGCGGCCGGGTTCCGACGACCTTCGGGAATTCGTGCTCCACCCGATCGAGCCAGCCGTACTCCACGTTCCATTGCCCGTTCTCCAGGACCCGGAACGGCTGCCCGCAATAGCCGAGCACGGCATGGATGGTCGCGATCCCGGGTACGACGGCACCAGAGGTGATGCCGCTGCGCACGGTATCGAGTCGCGAGAACTCGCCGAGATAGCGATCGATCACCGCGGTGGTCATCGCGGGCAGCGAGCTCACGCCGCTCACCACCGCGACGCTGGCCGACTTCGCGGCCGCATCCAGCTTGCCGATGCCGCCGACGAACTCGCGCCCGTCGGCGAGATCGAGGTAGTTGCAGCCGGCCTGGATCGCGGCAAGCGCGACGCCGTAGTTCTGTTCCTGGAATGGACCGGCGGTGTGGATGAGCGTGTTCACGCCGAGCTTGCGCAGCGCTTGCGAGAACTGCGGGCTGCCCGCATCGAGGGCGCGCGCGTTCTCGGCGCGCAGCCCGAGCTGGTAGGCGAGAGCGGTCGCCTTCTCGGCACTCCGCCCGGCGATCAGGAGCTGGATCCGCGGATTGCGCGCGAGCGCGGCGCAGATGCGCGCGCCGAAGAAACCATAGCCGCCGAGGACGAGGATGCGTTGCATGTCGGGGCGCAGTGTACCGGTGTCTGGCCGCGGCTCGCGTATGATGCCAACTCGCGACATTAGCTAGACCTGCCATGCCTTCAGTGACCATCAACCTGAACCGCCTCGACTACGCGCTCAGCTTGAGTCGCTGGAGTTTTCGGCATCCCGTAAATCTGGGGGCCTTCGGCTTGTTGGCAGTCCTGATCGTGATTGGACACATCCCGGGCAATCCCGTGACGGTCAAAATGATCGTCATCACGGTGATTTCTGGCCTGCTGACGGCCGCGTTGTGCCTGACGGTCGGAGTGATCGTGTCGATCCTGGGCATGGTCCTGATTGCCCGCAGCGATCGTGGCGTGCTGGGTGAACACACGTATCGTTTTGTCGAGGCGGGCCTCATCGAGTCGACGGCCGTCAACGAAAACCTCATGAAATGGGGTGGCGTCCGTTCAGTGTCGCGAACGCGGCGATTCGTCTACGTGAGGGTGACATTCAGCCAGGGTTACACCATTCCACGCCGGTTCTTCTCGGACGCGGCAGCTGACGAGCAGTTTTGGAACTCTCTGCAACCGTTGGTGCGCAAAAAGGTTTAGCAATCGCGCGGACTCGAGACTGCTCAAGATTCGTACAGCAGAAACCGACGCAACGCAGCCGTAATCAAGCTCCCCGCGGAACACGCGCTGCCCGTACAATCCCCGCCCACAATTTCTTTCGATGAAGGGCCGAACGCCATGGCACGGGGAATCAACAAAGTCATCCTGATCGGAAATCTGGGCGCAGACCCGGAAACCCGTGCCATGCCATCGGGCATGACGGTCGCGAACATCCGCGTCGCGACCAGCGAGAACTGGAAAGACAAGCAGTCGGGCGAGAGCAAGGAACGCACCGAGTGGCACAGCGTCGCCATGTTCGGTCGCCTCGGTGAAATCGCCGGCGAGTACCTGAAGAAGGGCAGCAAGGTCTACATTGAAGGCAGCCTGCGAACCCGAAAATGGCAGGGCAAGGACGGAACGGATCGCTACACCACGGAAGTCATCGCCAACGAAATGCAAATGCTCGATAGCCGCGGTGGCGGCGGCATGGGCGGCGGAGGCGGTGGCGGTGGTGACTTTGGTGGTGGTGGCGGCGGAGGCGGCGGTGGCCGCGGCCGTCAGTCGAGCAGCCCGCCGCCGGATGACTACGACCAGGGCGGTCCGCCCGCCGGTGGTGGCGGCGGAGGCGGAGGCAATGACAAGGGTGGCGGCGAGTTCGACGACGACATCCCCTTTTGAAAGCTCTGACCATCTCGAGAAGGCCCCGCACCGCGGGGCCTTCTGCATTTGGGATGCCAATCAAAAAAAGCCCGCTGGTCCTGTAAGTTTTCGCGCGCGCTGCGGACTACCTCGGCATGGGCATCACGGATACCGAGACAGATTACTCCGCTCTCCCTGTGGACCTATCCGACGCGGGTCGTGATGCCCTTTTTGAAAGAATAGCCGCGGAGTACGCGGCACCGTTGGCGCGCCTGGCGCGAGCCCACGAAGCCGATCCTTCGCTGCGGCAGGACCTGCTCCAGGAAATTCACCTCGCCTTGTGGCGCAGCCTGCCGTCCTTCGCCGGCCGTTGTTCGCTGCGAACCTGGGTCTATCGCGTGGCGCACAACGTCGCGGCGACGCACGTCCTGCGACGAAGTCGGCGTTTCGACAAGAATCTCGTCGGCCTCGACGAGGTCGAGATCCCGGCGAGCGGGCCGGAGGTCGGTACGTCAGTTGATGAAGCCCGCATGCTCGCGCGCATCCATGAACTCGTGCATCGGCTCAAGCCCACCGATCGCGAGGTGTTCGTGCTCTACCTGGAAGGGTTGAGCGTCAACGACATCGCCGAGATCGCCGGTCTCACGCAGACCAATACCGGCACCAAGATCCATCGCATCAAGCGGCTGCTCTCGGAGCGGCTCGTCCCCGGAGAATCTTCATGAACGCGCAGCACGTCTGGCAGGCACAGTTGATCGAGGCTCCGCGCATGTCGCTGGCGTATGTGCGTCACGCGGCGAGTGATTTCGACCGGCGCCGGAGACTGCGCGCCGCACTGAGCTACGGCATCTGCATTGCCACCTGCGGCTTTCTTGGATTCACGGCGTGGGCGGGCGCCTCCGGGAAACCGCTGATGCTGGCGGGGTTGGCGTGTTTCGCGCTCTTCATGCTGTATGCCGCATATCGCCTGCATCGGCACGTGACCTTGGAGTCGAGTCCGGCTGACGCGGGCGTATTCGATACGTTGCGATATCAACGCCGGCAGTTGGAGCGCCAGCGCGACTGGCGGCGCGGCAGCTGGCGGCTGATATTGCCGGCAGTGCTCCCGGGTTACGCGCTGGAGCTGGCGTCGATGTATTTCGAGATCGACCCGGTGCCCTGGAAATCCATGGGCTTTGTGGTGCTCACGCTGATCATGTCAGTTGGGCTGACGGCCTGGTCCGGGGAGCGGCAGGCGCGCTCCTCACAGCGCGAGATCGATGCCCTGGACAGCCTGGCCGATGATCCAGGAGCGTCCGCGCAAGACGGGTGACTACGACCGCGGCTCGCTCCAGAGTTTCCTGCTGTCGATCAAGTCGATCAGTTTCGCGGCGATCACGTCATCGTCCGCGACCGACGGATGCCAGTTGCAGCCGGTCATCGCGAGCCCGTCGATGGGAATGAACTCGATCCGGCCGTCACCGCGCGACTTTCGCAGTTCCACCACTTTATTCGCTTCGCTCTGGATCTCCCGGTCCGCGAGTTCGGTGGCCCAGATCACGAACAACGCCTCGGGATTCCGCGCGCGCAGTTCTTCGAGAAATTTCGCGTACGTCGTTTCGTAGTCGGCATGCAATGCGTCGCGCGTCGCCCATTTCTCGCTGGTGTGCAGCGGCGTCGAGAAGTCGTTCGTCCCCAGCGCGATGACGATGACGCGCGGCTTCCACGCCGCGTCCTGGTAGCGCGCCGCGTGATCGAGTAACACGAATGGATAGGCGACGGGCAGCGGATCACCCGGTGATCCATCGTAGTTGCGTACGATCCCGCGCCCGGAGATCGCATTGACCTGGTAGTCGGCGTCGTAGTGCCGTGCGACCTGCGGACCGAACGCCGCGGAAGAGTCGGTCGTCGCCCAGACGTCGTCCTCCGTGCAGTCACGCGTCTTCGATGTGTTGCCGTAGCCGACGGTATGCGAGTCGCCGATGAATTCGATCTGACGCTGGCGCGGCGACCGGGGCTTGGCTCCAGAGCCGGCCGGTGACGCGAAGCCGCGGAAGGTGTTCGGCGCATCCTGACTTTCGGTGACCGCATCGATGCGCACGACGTGCGTGCCTTCGGCGAGACCATCGACTTGCCACGCTCCAGCTCGCGGCTTCACCAGCGTTCCGGCCGGGACTCCATCGACGGACAGGTGCAGGATCACATTGCCGGGACCGGTCTCGAAGTAGACGCTTCGTCCCTTGAACGTCGCTTCGAAATAGAGTCCGGGCCATTGGTACTGGCCGGTTGCAGTCATGCGTCCCGCCGCTCGCGCCGAAACGCTCACTGCACCGGGCGGAGTGCGATCGATCGGCGTCAGAGTTGGCGCGGCGATGGCGGCGGCCGACAACACGACCGCGCCGATGGTCGTGGCAATACGCGCAGGCAGATCCAGTCGGAGTGTGTTCATGGACGTCGATTATGCGGACGCCCCGTGAGCAAGTCCTGCGCTCTCGGTTCGCGGCGCCGGCGAGAACCGGTCGCCGACCGACGAGTCCGCGCATTTCGCGCATGCGAACGGCACGTACGACCTCGTCGGCCTCGGCATCGCCGATGCGGAAAATCCGCGGCTGGTGAAATTCCTCGAGACGCTGGGCGGTCGAGTCGCGCAGGGTGTCGTTGTCGGTATCGGCGCGGACCAGGGTTACCGCATCGAACTCGCGCAGGGTTCTGGTCCCGATTGACTGGCCGGCGAATCTCGACGGCGACCAGGGTCCCAGAATCCAGGTCGCGGCGCCCGTGACGCATGGCCTCTGGATCGAGTTTCGTGGGCCCGCGGCGCGCCCTTAACTCTTTGTTCTGCTGGAGAAAAATGGCTGAAACCCGTTTTGCGATACCCTAGCGCCCGCTTTCCCCAGCCCCTCTCGAATGCCCGGCCGCTACTACATCAAGACTTTCGGCTGCCAGATGAACGAGTACGACTCGACCCGCATGGGCGACGTGCTGGCTGCTGGCGCCGGTCTCACTCCCACGGACAATCCGGCCGACGCCGACGTCCTCCTGATGAACACCTGTTCGGTCCGCGAGAAGGCCGAGGACAAGGTGTACTCGCTGCTGGGCGAATGGCGCGACCTCAAGAAGCAACGGCCGCACCTGTTGATCGGCGTCGGCGGCTGTGTCGCGAGCCAGGAAGGCGAGGGCATCACGCGCCGCGCGCCGTACGTCGACCTGGTGTTCGGTCCGCAGACGCTGCACCGCCTGCCCGACATGATCGGCCAGTTCAAGGCAACCGGCCGTCCGGTGGTCGACGTCTCGTTCCCCGAAATCGAAAAATTCGACAACCTGCCCGCGCCGCGCGCGGAAGGTTCGTCGGCCTACGTTTCCGTGATGGAAGGTTGCAGCAAGTACTGCACCTTCTGCGTCGTGCCCTATACGCGCGGTGACGAAGTCAGCCGCGGCTTCGACTCCGTGATGGGCGAGGTCAGATCGTTGGTCTCGCAGGGCGTGGGCGAGATCACCTTGCTGGGCCAGAACGTCAATGCCTACGCGGGCGCGATGGCCGACGGCACCGTCGTCGATCTCGCGACACTGATCCACTACGTCGCCGCGCTCGACGGTGTCGAGCGCATCCGCTTCACCACGTCGCACCCGGTCGAGTTCGGCGATTCGCTGGTCGAGGCCTATGCGAACGTGCCGAAGCTCGCGAACCACCTGCACCTCGCGGTGCAGTCGGGCTCGGACCGCATCCTCGCCGCGATGAAGCGCGGCTACACGGGGCTCGAGTTCAAGGAGAAGCTGCGCAAGCTTCGTGCCGTGCGCCCTGACATCGCGGTGTCGACCGACATCATCGTGGGATTTCCCGGCGAGACCGAGCGCGATTTCGAGGCCACACTGAAGCTCGTGCGCGATGCGAACTTCGATCAGTCCTTCTCCTTCATCTATAGCCAGCGCCCCGGCACGCCGGCGGCCGCGCTTCCGGACGACGTCGCGCTCGACGCGAAGCAGGCGCGACTCGCGAAGTTGCAGGCGCAGCTCAATGAACAGGCGCGCGCGATCAGCGAGACGATGGTCGGCAGCGTGCAGCGCGTGCTGGTCGAGCGTCCGTCGAAAAAGGACGCGAACGAACTGGCCGGCCGGACGGAAAACAATCGCTGGGTGAACTTCGCGGGACCCGCGGACCTCATCGGCCGTTTCGTCGACGTCGCCATCGTGAAGGCGCTGCCGCAGTCCCTCCGCGGGCGACTCACGAGCGCGCATGCGCCGGTCGAATCCCGCGTCGCGGTCAATAGCTAGATGTCCACACCCGCTCCCATCGACGTCGTCCGAGAGTTCGAGCTCACGCCGGCGGACAACGCACGGCTCGCGAACCTCTGCGGCCCGCTCGACGAGAACCTGCGCCTCGTCGAAGACCGCATGGACGTCGCGATCAAGCGCCGCGGGGCTGGCTTCCGCGTCTCGGGCGCACGCGCGCACGCCGCCGAAGACACCTTGCGCGATCTGTTCGACGCGACGGCACGCGAACAGGTCACGCTCGAACGCGTGCACCTGGCGCTACGCGACTCGCGCGACATGCCCGGAGCGCTGCCGGCGGATGAACCCGCGGACTCCGGCACCGTGCGAGTGGCCCGTGGCACGTTGCGCGCGCGCGGCCGGCACCAGCACGAATACATCACGAACATCCGCTCGAAGGATCTTTCCTTCGGCATCGGGCCCGCGGGCACGGGCAAGACGTACATCGCGGTGGCATGCGCCGTCGAGGCGCTGCAGACCGAGAAGATCCGCCGCGTGGTGCTGACGCGGCCGGCGGTCGAGGCCGGCGAGCGGCTGGGCTTCCTGCCCGGCGATCTCACGCAGAAGATCGATCCCTACCTGCGGCCGATCTACGACGCGCTCTACGAGATGCTCGGCTTCGATCGGGTGACGCGCTACATCGAGCGCAACGTCATCGAGGTCGCGCCGCTCGCGTTCATGCGCGGCCGCTCACTCAACGATTCCTTCGTCATCCTCGACGAGGCGCAGAACACGACGCCCGAGCAGATGAAGATGTTCCTGACGCGCATCGGCTTCGGCTCGCGCGCGGTGGTCACCGGCGACATCACGCAGACCGATCTTCCGGCCGGAAAGATGTCGGGACTCAAGCACGTCATCAACATCCTGCGGGAGACCGCTGGCGTGTCGTTCACCTTCTTCGATGCGGCGGACGTGGTGCGTCACCCGCTCGTGCAGCGCATCGTGCAGGCGTACGAGAAACATTCGACCGAAGAGAAGACATGAGCGCGCCGCGCGGATTGAAGCTCGCGCGCAGTACGCGCGGCTTGAAACTAGAACTGGTCCGTGCCTCTCGCACGAGAACGCCAGCCCGTTCGCGCATGAACAACTGGGCCGCCGCGGCGCTGGGCCGGCGCGGTTCGGGTCGCGAGGTCGCGGTGCGCATCGTCGCGCCGAACGAAAGCCGCGAGCTCAACCGCCGCTGGCGCGGCAAGAACCAGCCGACCAACGTGTTGTCTTTTCCCGCCACTGAATTGCAAGCGCCGCGCGCGGACCGCGCGCGAGACGCCGTGCCGCTCGGCGACCTCGTGATCTGCGCAGACGTCGTGCGGCGCGAGGCGGAGCGCGACGGGAAACGCATCGAGGCGCACTGGGCGCACATGGTCATCCACGGCGCGCTGCATCTCGCGGGCTACGACCACGAGGTCGGCGACCGCGAACGCATTCGCATGGAACGCCGCGAGATCGCGGTACTACGCAGCTTCGGATACGGAAACCCCTACTTGTGAGCGCCAAGAACGAGAAGAAAGAGAAGGACAAGCCCGACACCGGCTCGAGCGGCAAGTGGCTGCGCAAGCTGTCGCGGTCGCTCGGCGGCGAGGCGCAGGATCGCGGCGAGGTGGTCGAGTACCTGCGCGAAGCCGCGACGCGCGGCGTCGTCGAGGGCGACGCGCTCGCGATGCTCGAGGGCGTGCTCGGTGTTGCCGACATCCAGGTGCGAGACATCATGGTGCCGCGCGCGCACATGACGGTTCTCAATCGTGACGATGACAGCTCGACGCTGCTCAAGACGGTCGTCGCGAGCGGCCACTCGCGCTTCCCGGTGATGGATGAAGACCGCGAAAAGATCGTCGGCGTGCTGCTGGCCAAGGACCTGTTGCGGCTGGCGGCGCAAGACGATGGATCACAATTCGACATCAAGGAATTCATGCGGCAACCGGTGTTCGTGCCGGAATCGAAGCGCCTCAACGTGTTGCTGCGCGAATTCCGCCGGTCGCGCGTGCACATGGCCATCGTCGCGGATGAATATGGTGGCGTGGCCGGCCTCGTGACGATCGAGGACGTGATCGAACAGATCGTCGGTGACATCGACGACGAGCACGACGTCGACGAAGACGTGAACATCCGCAAGGACGGCGATCGCCAGTACATCCTGCGCGGACAGACGCCGATCGAGGAATTCAACGACTACTTCGGTACCGAACTCTCGGACGAAGAGTTCGATACCGTCGCGGGCCTCGTGATGAAGCAGCTCGGCCGGTTGCCGCGACGCGGAGAAACGCTGCAGCTCGCCGATTGCGAAGTGAAGGTGATGCGCTTCGATCGCCGTCGCATCGACGTGATGCGGCTCACCGCGCCGCGCGACATCGTCCCGCCCGAAGATCGGCCGCTGGCAGAAGAATGAACCTGCGAGCGCTCGTCGAACGCCGCTACGTCGGCAGTGTGGTCGCGCTCGCCGCCGGCGCGCTGTTCTCGCTGTCGTTCGCGCCGCTCGGGATCTGGCCGCTGGCCATCCTCATGCCCGCGCTGCTCATCTGGCTGTGGGATGGCGCGGCACCGAAGCGCGCCGGCTGGCTGGGATTCTGGTTCAACTTCGGGACCTTTTCCGTCGGAACGTACTGGCTCTACATCAGCTTGCGGCTGATCGGCGGCGCGCCGATCGTGCTTGCGCTGCTGCTGATGATCTCGCTGGTCGCGATCATGAGCCTCTACCAGTTCTTGTTAGGCTGGCTGGTCGCGAAGTTCTTCCCGGCGCGCGGTGCGCTGCGCTGGATGATCGGCATCCCCGGCGCGTGGCTGTTCATCGAGTGGTGGCGCAGCTGGTTCCTGTCGGGCTTCGGCTGGCTCGCGGTCGGCTACTCCCAGACCGACACGTGGCTCGGCAATCTCGCGCCGGTGACCGGGCAATTCGGGATCGCGCTCGTCGCGTTGGTGATGTCCGGCGGACTCGCCACGCTCGCGCTCGGCGCGCGTCGCGAACGCAGCATCGCGGCGGCCGTGATCGTCACGCCGTGGGTCATCGCGTTCGCTCTCGGACGCGTCACCTGGACGCAGCCTTTTGGCCGGCCCATCAGCGTCGCGGTGGTGCAGGGCGCGTTCACACCGGACGAAAAATGGCTCAGCGAGAATCTCCAGACGACGCTCGATCTCTACCAGAGCAAGACACGCGAGGTGCTCGGCAGCGATCTCATCGTCTGGCCGGAAGCCGCGGTTCCCGGATATTTCCACGAGCTCATCCCGTTCTTCGAAACGATGTACGCCGAGACCAGGGCGAAGGGTTCGGCACTGGTGACCGGCGTGCTGCGCGAGGATCGCGGCGACTATTACAACGCGATGGTCGCGCTCGATCCGAAGGAAGAATCCCCGGGGTGGTACTACAAGCATCACCTGGTGCCGTTCGCCGAGTTCTTCCCGGTGCCGCAATTCGTGCGGAGCTGGTTGCGCCTGATGAAATTGCCGAACGAGGACTTCCGGCGCGGCGACGCCGACCAGGAACCGCTCGTCGCGGCGGGACAACGCATTGCGACCAGCGTGTGCTACGAGGACGCGTACGGCAGCTCCCAGTTGCACGCGCTCGAGACCGCGACGTTGCTCGTGAACGTGACGAACGACGCGTGGTTCGGCAAGTCGAGCGCGCGCTATCAGCACCTGCAGATCTCGCGCATGCGCGCGATGGAAGCGGATCGGCCGATGATCCGGGCCGCCAACAACGGCGTCTCCGCGGCGATCGATGAGCGCGGACATATCCTGATAACCGCGCCAGAATATGAAGCAAATGTAATGCGTTCAATCGTGCAGCCGCGCACGGGACGCACCCCTTACGCGTACGTCGGAAACTGGCCCAGCGTATGCTTGGCCCTTGTTTTTGGGCTGTGGAGCGCCTACGTGAGGCGCCGCGGAACTGCTCGCTGAACTTCACCCAAGAGCGCCGGTCTACTCCGGCAACCACGTCACTGTTCAACCATGTACCGAGGACTCGCTGATATGTCGCTATTCGTTGCGAAGCGCCTTGCCGGCGTCGCGATCGTCGCCTTTGCAGTCGGTGCCTGCTCACCACAGTCTTCTGTCGCGGCAGCGCCGCAGGCACAGGCTGACACTCAACCGGCTCCCGTCGCCGTTCCGTCCCAGCCACCTTCCTCCCCGCAGCCCGTCGGCACGTTGAATGGCCGCGTACTGCCGGACTTCGCCACGCTCGTCGAGCAGGTCGGGCCGGCGGTGGTGAACGTGTCTGTCGTCGAGAAGGCGCACAAGGTCGCCGGCCGCGGCGGCGAGCAGGACGACCAGGTCGAAGAATTCTTCAAGCGCTTCGGGTTACCGAGCCCGCGTGGCAACGGTGGCGGCGGCGGTGACGTTCCGCAGCGCCAGGGCGAAGGCTCCGGTTTCATCGTCAGCCCCGACGGCTACATCCTCACGAACGCGCACGTCGTCGCGGACGCGGATGAAGTCACGGTGCGCATGACGGATCGCCGCGAATATCCGGCGAAGGTCATCGGTGTCGACAAGCGCACCGACGTCGCCGTCATCAAGATCGAAGGCAAGCAGTTGCCGGTCGTCAGGATCGGAGACGCGTCGAAGCTGCGCCCCGGTGAGTGGGTGCTCGCCATCGGTTCGCCGTTCACGTTCGAGAACAGCGTGACCGCGGGCATCGTCAGCGCCACCGGCCGTTCGATGCCGGGCGAAGACCTCGTGCCGTTCATCCAGACCGACGTCGCCGTGAACCCGGGCAACTCGGGCGGCCCGCTCTTCAACCTCAACGGTGAAGTGGTT
>Ga0307509_10011231_pt1 | contig 10876 bp, 11 predicted proteins | sample 10_EM_MG_FD_202245 | JGI IMG/M metagenome (GOLD analysis project Ga0307509, IMG submission 202245) | Populus trichocarpa ectomycorrhiza microbial communities from riparian zone in the Pacific Northwest, United States - 10_EM | ecosystem: Host-associated > Plants > Roots > Unclassified | place... | reverse complement strand
CATAAATCCCAGAAACCACAGATGCAGAAATAGACAAAGGAGAAGCGCGCCCACCAAGATTCAATGGCCCAAGCTTCTTGCCTCCTAGCCCGCCCATATCCCTATCCACGTGTCTTGACAAGTTGCCGTCACCATCGCCTCGGTTATTAATGAGATTCGAAGTCAGTGGAGCCAGTATGTCGCGGTCTAGCAGCGCCCTCTCAGCGTTCCCATTCAGTTCCGTCCTCGTGTTTGACTTTGGCGTCATATTAACCTTCATATCACTACCCAGCTCCGCATTGAGGGGCAGGCGTCCGACGAGCCCAGGCCCATAACGTCCAGCTTCGCTATCTCGATCTTCATTCTGCTTATCTTCGTCCATAAGAAGGTGGCATGGAACAGGTATAGATGGCGATGCCGACACAGATATCGACCTCGAGGGAGACGATGACGAGAAACGAAGCGTGTCGAAATCTCGTGCGTGTGGATGTACGTTTTCGTGTGTCTGAGCCAACCATGAGCATGAGGTACTTTGATAAGCATTCAGTTCGGTGTTGTCTCTGGGGACGCGTGCCCCATGCGTAAACGATACTGCTTCGGGTGACGTCAAATGAACTGAAGGAGTAAACACCTCGAGAGACCCAGAGATTCGCGTTTGATGAGGAACGAGGTGAGAGCGGGACCCAGGGGATGATAGCACGTCGCCCATAGATTGGCCTCCCACGCGGTGCCAGAGACGAGACCCAAGAGCAGATCCACGATCAGAAGAGAGGGCGGAATAGCGAGAACGAGGAAGAACAGCTGTGGGAGTACCGATAGCAGGACTTTGAGAACCAGAACCAACATTAGCATCGGCGGAGGAGCAACGAGAGCTGAGAGCGTCCCAATCCTGAGAGGAATCAACCCAAGCACACCGCTCCACCCGCCCAGACAGGCCGCCCAACCCAGTCCAGTCAAACTCCCCACCATTGTCCACATCATCAATCGAATTCATCGATAGACGTCGACCCTGGTGGTGACCATTCATGAATCCCATTCCACCCAGCTCATTCTCAGATCCTCCCCCGCCCATCTTCATCTTCCCGGCACCCATCTCATGTAACCCGTCCGATCCCAATCTCCGTCGTAAAGCGCGAGCGGTGCCATCGTAACCGTCACGAATTTCAGAAGGCCCAGAACCGGGAAACAGCTCCGTCCGAGATGACAAAGAACCAGCTGTCGTGGAGCAGCTCCGCATTCCAGAATCTGACGCGGGTGATCCAAGAGAAAGGCTATCCGAATCACTGGGACCCACAGCCTGAGGCGGATCGTCCCGTTTTTCTTGCCTATCATCGTGGGTGAGAGGTCGGACCTCGGTGGGGGAGAACCGGAACTTGGCATGCCGTCGTACGTCAGGGACGCGAACGTGGGCTCGAGAAACCGAACGTGTGTCCATCTCCCTGAAGAGCGATGGCCGAGGGGATAATGCCAGCGCCAACTTGGACGGCGGGGTTTCCACTTCGGTCCTGGATCCTTTCCCCACACCTGTCCTCGCTAACTCAAACTCGTCCCAATCGGAGATCGAACTTTTGACTCGAGGAGGAGAGAAAGGGCCTACGGTCCTGGATCCGAACCCGAGATGAACGTTAGACTGGACGACACCGTTTACGTTCGTGTCGTCCTCGCTTAGATCCATTTTCGTCCCCCTTCCCGGTTTCGCGTTCCCTTCGGGATTCGGGTTCGGACTCCTTTCCCTGATCCAGTCTGGCGTGTACCCGAAGTCGCGTTGCCGACCTCGCGGGGGCACACCTACCCCGATCCCCGCTACACTACCCACGACCGAGTCCGACGCCGCGATCTATAAGAAGAAATGACGCCGGGTAAGGGTCAACAGACATATCTTGGAGGAATTATGATCGAAGTTGTCTGATAAACGAGGGAGCGAACTCGGCGGGTAAATAGCCCTGGCTGGTCAGGGAAGCGAAGCACATTGATCAGACAAATGTTCTCCACGCTTCGCTAAACCCCACACACCCGCATACATCCACGGATTCAAACACGCAGGGCAACGAGTATAGGGATCGGCAACTAAATAACTCACCGGGCGGTTCCCTTCATAATTGTCCCTATCAGGCCCTGAGTCCGGTGAATTAGGTACCACGCTGTTCGAGCGGGACGGATGTGCGAGAGGCATGGGTTGGTAACACTGACCACGATCGCGATCAGGGTCAGCCCGGTTGATCGTTGCGGGAGATGGATCAGATTGGTGAAGACGATGACGAGTGCGTTGCCGGACTGGTATTTGGTTCCGAGGCTTTGGAGGACTATCGCGAGGAAGGAGGTTGGCTTCGGGCAGGGAATCTGCGAGGAAGTGCCCAGTTTGCAGATCGGTAACGGCATGACATCCTTCTCTGTCACTGGGAGCCGGGGTGGCGTTATCGTTATCGATATCGGCTGGGAGGGAGGGACTCCGAGCTTCGACGCAACGGGAAACGCCTAGCAAGCTTGGGAAAGCAAGTATCTTGTCGATCTGGGCTCGAACGGAAGCCGCTGCGTGTGGAACAGTGGTCAGCAAAGGAGGTGAAACGTGGGAAGAACATATAATTGGGGGAAGGTGTGAGCGATTTCGGAGGGATCAAGGGAGACACGAGGAATGGCATGATGGAGACACAAGGCTCGGATTGCACTCCGGGAAAGGGACGATACCCGTTATCGTCGACTTGTTTCATGGAAGTATCATCACACGAGCGGCGATCAGGGAAGGGGATAGATTGGGAATGTGGAATACGAGTATGAACGCTTATGGTGTGGTTTATAGGGTGGATAATGTATGGATGTGATAGACAACGAACAACGAAGCACGTTGGGTGATGTCGAACAGACACAGACAGCGCGGGATTGCGAGGAAGCCGCAAAAAAAGAATATGCTCACGATCTGAGATGTCTATTAGATCCAGGATCTTTGACCGCCGTTTCGACGGTTGCCCGGTGGTCACGGGGGTTGCTTGCTTCTCGGTCAAAGATCCTCGGCCAAATGCCGGTTCTGGGCGGAGGCTTGGTTGTGGCAGTGTATGGGATTGTGATGGGATTGTAGCACATGATGGGCCCGCAGCGGAAGTAGTCGCTAGGAGTAAAGTTTGCGGACTGAATGCTGGGTTAGGTTCTCCTTTTCCTGTTAGAGCGAGGGGATTGGATGACTCTGAGGGGGTGACTGCGGGCGAGTCACTAGGGGTGGATGGCCCGGGCTGCAAGGGTGGTAAAAACGGACCATCGGTGTTCGGGTGAGGGTGGAAATCGACTCGGGCGGGTTGGTGGAGCCGGAGTTGCTTTTGGGCGAGGTCTCGCTTAGCATGCCCGAGGGAGATATCATAAACGGTTGCTGTCGGTGCGGATGTAGGGTATCCAGACGGAGAAATCAAGGATGCAGACCGGGGATTAGAGGTAAGATTAGGGTTACCAGCACCAACAGATGGTCGACAGTGAGTGAGGGGGAGCTGATCCGGTCTCCTCGACCGAAGGGCGTTGGTGAGGATTCCCAGACGTTGTTTGCTAAAGTGACCACGTTGAAGACGTCCAGTTGTGTCTTTCGACCTCGCCTTGGCCGCGTTCCGTCGGCCGCCAGTGTAGTTTGCGCCAACCATGGGATAGACAGCGAACGTAATGGAGGGATGGAATAAATCTTTGGATTTCTGACCGGGGTTTGGTTTGAACACCGTTGGTTCAGACGGGAAGGGACCGGATCAGGTGACTTGAAACGAGCGTCACGCGTTCTGTCACGGCGGGAGCTGTTCGGCCAACTGCGGTTTCAGTGGAGGTGAGCGGGATGTTCGATCGCCAGTGAGCGGGACCGAAGGAAATGTTTGGGAAATAAAGGCGAGGCGAAGAGAGAGAGAGAGCGAAAGAAAAGAAAGAAAAAGAGAAAACGAGAAAGCGAATATTATTTTTCGGGGAGGAGAGGGAGATAACGGCAGAATATGAAATGGATGTTCGGCACAGCCAATTATTCGTTCTCCTACCACTTCTCCCATTCGGTTGGCGCGGGTTTATAAAATCCGGCCATCCTCTCCTCCACCGCGTTTCCCCATCCCAGGTCCTCCTCCAACCCAGATACCATGGCCTCCTCCTTCTCAGACGATCGATCGACGTCCCCCTCCCCTCTCCGTCGCTCTGGATCCTTCCTCTCCCTCGCAGACCTCGCCGGTTCACGCCCCAGAATCGACCCCTACGTCTCCGTCCAAGGCTTCATCGACAACAGGGAGAGACCGTTCAAACGTCTGAACCGTTCCTCTTCATCCTCGGCCACCAACAAATCCACCCCAAAGGTGTCCAAGCCAGAGACCCCACCCACATACCATCCACACAGTCCAAAGACACCATCGCCACTCTCGGGACCACACCGAGCATCCTGCGACACCTACCGACCATCATTTCCACGTTCGAAACCTCAGCCTGATCTATACAGGCTCGCGATCACCGCTCACATGCGCTCCTCGTTCCAAATCCAGCAGGAACTCGAGTTCGCACTCGAGCAACAGCGCCGTCAACAACGTGACGCCGGCTTCCGAATTGGGTCTCCCCTCGCGCTCTCCATCCTGAATGCAACAAGAGACCTCGAGGTCCTCGTCGCCTCCCAACAACATCAGCGAGATGCCGACGGCGACGTTCCCATGACCGACTGTCCTTCGAATTCGTGGGTCTCCATCGGTCTCCCCGGCGAGGATTGGGAGATGGTCGACTGTTGCTGTTAATTCACCCTATTGTTTTCCTTTTTGCTCTACCTCTCTCTGCGTTCCTCATAGGCTACACTACTCAGGACTGGGTCTGCTATTTCGCTCATTAACCTTATTTTCTTCGCCCTGTGTACTTACAATACCTTTTGGATCTCATACCTTAGTCCACCCCACGAACTCTCTTTGGCTCTTCCTCGTAGTGTCATCTTTTGTTGCGGTAATCATCTCCCGTCCGTCGGCCTATGTCGAATATTGTTATCGGCTCTGCAATGTACCACCACCTCCCTCTCTGTAGCATTCCCTACCCACCACGTACCACATACTTATCCCACTGACAATCGTTTTCCAACCTATTTTCGGCTGAGCGTCGGCTACAATTGCCATTGGGGTGAACAATCAAAGGACCAATCCGTAACCCGCGCCTCTTCGCCTCCTTTGTCAACTGTCCGGCCAAGCTTCCAAGCCCGGTCGCCCCCACACTCATTTTCTACCACTCAATTCTCGGCCATGGGTTCGTATCAGCCTGCCTTCCTCAGGCGTCCCGCTTCAAATGCGAGCCTTAGAACTCAGGTAAGACAGCCAACGGCCGCCGCTCAGTCCGACTCCGGTTACCACTCCTCCGCCCCACTCCCTTCACGTACCTCCGCGACCTTGGCGATGATGCTTACCTGCTTCTTAGGACGACTCTCGGTATGATGGGTCAACTAAATCGCTGGTCGACAAGGTACGACGTGCTCCGTGACCACCGCCATCAACTCCCGCCTGACAACGCCCAATTTCTCTCCACAGTTCTCGCTGTCGGCAGACCCTTCGAATTGGAACATAGACAGACCAGAGGCGGACGATGACCTCCATCGGCCCGACCCACGGCGGGACGTGCTCAATGATTCTGGTACAATGTTCACACTACGTGGGCTCATCAACCTTGGCTGTGTTATTCTCCTCCTCGTGGGGCTCATCACTCTCTTGTGCGTTGCTGGCTTTTTTTTCTTTCCGTGATAGCCAATCACCGATGCGCGGCATTTTCACAGCGCTGGATACCCTATCATCTCCTATTTCACAGCACCCAAAATCTCTCGCAACGACGGATTTAACTACGGCGGGTCAAATGCCAGCGGCGTTGTACGTCCCTGAAATATTATCTGAAACCCTTCTGATTATCGTCCTAGGTCCCTGAACTTCCAGGCTTCCGAGCTCTCATCGACCCAGACACCCCAGAATCGGCAATGACCAAGACCTCTTTCCACGACGGCGCAGAACTCAAGCTCGTCTTTTCCGACGAGTTCAACAAGGAGGGTCGAAGTTTCTACCCCGGTGACGATCCATACTGGGAAGCTTCCGACCTCCACTACTGGCAAACCGGTAACCTCGAGTGGTATGACCCCGCTGCCATCACCACCAAGGACGGCGCCCTCAAGATCACCCTCTCCAAAAAGAACTCCCACGACTTGGCCTATGAGGGCGGGATGATGTCAAGTTGGAATCAGTTCTGTTTCACGGGAGGTTATATCGAAGCCGCGGTCACTTTGCCCGGTCTCGCCGGTGTCGCTGGTCTGTGGCCCGCCATTTGGGGAATGGGCAACCTTGGCAGGGCTGGGTACGGTGCTAGCTTGGAAGGAATGGTCCGTATCCTATTTCACCCTGCGGAACTCCCCCCCGCACAGCCCTGACCCGTAATTTCCCATAGTGGCCGTACACCTACGACACGTGTGATGTCGGCACCGTTCGCAACCAAACCTTCAATGGCATACCAGATGTCTCCGGCTTCGTAGGCGACAGATACCACGATTTTGCTTTTTCTTACCTTCCGGGTCAAAAACTCTCTCGTTGCACTTGTCCCGGTGGTGACCACCCTGGACCTAAACACGACGACGGCACGTTTGTCGGAAGGTCTGCCCCAGAAATCGATATTTTCGAGGCCACTGTCGAGGGTCAGAAGGGCGCCGTTTCCCAGTCTGGCCAGTGGGCCCCATTCAATGCGGATTATCAGTGGTTCAACACGACAGACAATATAATCATTCCCGACCCGTCCATCACGGTGCTAAACTCGTATGCTGGAGGGTCCGTCTTTTTTTGTTTTCGGGAGCTCGAAACACGAGCGGTGGGGGCTGACTTGATGTGGTTCATTCGTTTAGTGCTTACCAGCAAGCCATTTCTGCGGTTTCCGATACCAGTGAGTTGATCGTGCGATAACCTTGCTCTCCGATTATGACGATATCTGTCGTAGACGCCGATTGTTACGAGTCGAACAAGGGTTGCTACGCCGTGTATGGTTACGAGTACAAGCCTGGATATGTGGAAGATAAAGCGGTATGCACACTCCCCCCTCACCCCGGAGTTTGCGGACCGTCGGTTGACGCGATACTTCCGCGCAGTACATCACCTGGGTCAACGACAACAAGACTGCGTGGACGATGAACGTCGCCGGGACGGCTGCCGATCCCAGGGTGAACATCGGCCCGCGGCCGGTCCCACAAGAACCGATGGTACGCCTCCTGCATGTTACTGTCCCCACCCACTCTCTGATCCTCTTCGGTGGTTTGCCGCCGCCCCCTTTCTAGTACATCATTCTCAACCTGGGAATTTCGCCCAGTTTCGGATTCATCGATTTTGAACATTTGACGTTCCCGACGGTCATGTCTGTTGATTATGTGAGGGTATACCAGAGACCAGACGATATCAACTACGGATGTGATCCGGATAAGTTCCCTACGCAGGCGTATATCAAGAAGTGGGTTTCACTGTTCGTTCGCCCGTGTCTGGTCGGTAACTGATGGTCTTGCCTTGTCCTTGCTTCTTTTCTTTGTGTCGGACCAGGCACATCGACGCGTACACGAATCCGAACCTCACCACGTGGGAGGATGATTACCAGCAACCGTTCCCGAAGAACAGCTTCATGGGCCAATGCTGATGGGAAACTAGTTGTTGTTCTCTCTGTGTCTCTTTGTTGTCGTTCCTGTAGTCTTTCCTCTCCCCATTTGCACATTGCTCACACCAAACTCACAATCTCTGACCATATCCTGTTTTTTCTTTTGCTTCATATACACTTACTATCCGTTCGCTTCTTGTCTAATCCCCCCATTCCAGCACCCCCTCCTCCCCTGCTACTCCACGCTCCCCACCCCCTTCCTTTGAGCTGACACACCACCCGTTTATCGATTGCTGGCTTTTTACCCCCGTTCATTCTTCAAAGTCGTCACATTGTGGATCTTCTCTGGCTGTTTGGAATTTTTCTCGCGACGCTGGAGCGAGGGTGTTCTCTTGTTTTCTACGTACTGATTTAGATGGCTCCATTTCCCTACCCCCTTCTTTGGGTCTCCATTGGTTTAGATCTGTGTACCATACGTTCGTAAGTAGTCGACGAATGTGCTACCCGTCCGCGTTAGCGGTTATGTTGATCGATGAGTGGGATGTCTACGGATCGCGGACGCTCACAATGAGTGGAACAAAACGTAACTGGGGGGTGGGTTAGACAGAGAACACGGGGTACGTACTATGTATCAAGGAGTTGCTGTGACGGCGGACGATACGGTTAAGGTCGATGAGGTCCGACTATGAGTGCCCACACGCTCAATACATTAGCGTCGTAGGGAACTTTCGATGCGTCCTGATGAACTCCATCGGAGACCACCTTGTTTCACCGACCACCTTACGAGGAGGCTCAGCCTGCATCTAGGAGGGCTCCCGAAAATGCTCAAGGATAGGGGGGAAAAACCTCGGCGCCAGGTCCCCTTCTGCGTCCCGTTGCTTGCAGTGGATGGAAGTTGCTGCCTTTGGCGTCGTCTTCGCCATCGTCGAGCGCGTAGCCCGGACTGTCCGCTTCCATTCGAGCAGCGACCAGTTTCACTCCTGGAAATCGTCGACTTGGCGGACACCGCTCGCAACAGCTCGTCCCGGAACCACCTCATCCCCGTGCCGCGACAATCTGGAAACTGTTTCGAGGTTCTACCACCAACGCACCGTTCCCGAGTGAGTTCGGTGATCCCCCCTCGCCTCCTTCGCTGTTGGGAGAGATTTCGCCCGTCTCGACCTTTTCCCAGTGAGTTTCATTCCGCTTACCCATGCCGGACTCTCGCAGACTATATTGTTCTGAACCGCAAGTCTTTCTCCGCCGGGGGAAGAAGCTTCTACAGTGCGGCCGAGACAGGGGTCGTGTGCGGTGCCCTCGCGTGTTCGAGCTGCGGAATCGATAAGGAAATCTCAGCAGCTATCTTCGGCTTGAGCTCTGGAGAGCACGAGAGAGAACAACGGCTAAACTAACAATTGTTCCGATGCCTTGGGCTGTGGGAGAGTTACATCGCTGTCTTCAATAATGTGGTCAGAAATGGGATACGGATGAAGGACAAAACGGTACCTCTAAAGCTCGATTCGTCGGGGCGACAGTTACTACCAGGGTGGCGCAGTGGTGCGGGTAAAGCAAAAGTAGATATCGTGGAGAAATGGCGGCTAAGGGGGCGAACGATCCATGCTCCAACTTCCTCCGCCCCTCTGGTGGATATCACAGGTGCGGTCCCGGCGCACCGAAGGAAGAAGTACCTGCGACTCGGACATATCCACATATCACAAAAGGACATGGATCCGGAGCTCGGATCTGTTGCAAACGCCCCAAAGATTGTTTTTGTGTCAGAGCCAGGGATAACCGATTTGTTGTTGTTGACTGATGCCGCGCAAGGAGACAGCTTTGGATCTCAGGAGGGCCTCGTGCACCCACACAAACGTGCAAGGTGCTGTACCGCGAGCGCCCAAACGTGAACCGGAAAGCTATCACGGAGGCAAGAACACTGATCCAGCAGCAGCCATCCTGCCGGATCGGTCGGTCCGTGCGGACCATACAAATAGACTGATGCTCCGCACCTTCTACCGGCGCGAAGCAATCGTCGGGAGTATCGTGAGCACCTCCCGTGCTGCGGCTCTGATGTTAGGATTGCAGGACGTTGGGAGAGTGATGACGAGACGGGCCTAAGGCCCCCGTGAGCTCGCGCTTTAGGCCACGGTTAGACACGCGTAAGGAGTGTGGAGCGTCTGAAACTGTAGGGTAGGATACACGCGAGATAGAAGGCCCCTATCTCGCGGCATCTGCCTGAGGTTTGGACGACCTCGCAATCTGGTTCCTACTCGGGGTCGAACGGTGCCGGTGGACGTCAAACCCCTGGCCTCGTCATCGAGACTGAAATCATGGCAGAATTGAAGGGCGACCCGTTGCCTAGCCTGGTTTCTCTTCGTATCGGAACCAGATTTTAGGCGTCGCCACCACGGCGAGAATCTCATAGACGCCCGGCACTGCTTGATCGAAGAATGAAAATTTAAACCCTGTTGATCTCCTCCTGATACTGTCGATTCGATTTGCCACGGTGTTGCACAATGACCCGTAGATCTCGCGCGGGACGCTCGTGATGCCCCAACTGCTTGTTTCCGCAGCTCGTCTGGGTGGAGCGATCTACTACCAGAGTTGAGCTTGTCGGCAGACGAGGTGTCGCTTGTGTTTTCGGCCTTGGACAATTGAATAACCCCCCAGTATGTTTGATCGTCCCGGGAACCCGGCCAGTGAGGTGCTTGGACGAGATGTGGGAATGAGACCCTGGACGCTGGTTATAAACCTCGAGGTCCAGGGTCAAAGTATCCCAACGGTTCTCTAGTCCCCTCAAGATCGCTATCCTATTACCCAACCTATCTGCCCTCTCTCCTCGCTCAGACTACACGATGAAGATCTTCGTCATAGTTTCCCTCGTTTTGGCCCAGAGCCTTCTTTCCAACGCCGGTGCGTGCTTATTCTCCCAATTGTTCAGTTCCGGGAACTCACTCGCTTTCGGTCAGCCGCTCTGAAGAGAGTGCCTGGCGGTGTCGATCTTGGCATAGGCACCAAAGTGCACCCAGGTATTTAATTTCTGTTCGAGAAGATGGCCAGGTCACTCAATCGAAACAATTTTTTCCAGTCCCATACGGGGGTGATGGAACGGGACCGACCATCCGCTCCATTCCTGATCCTGACCCGGTCGACGCCGTTCCTGACCCAGTCGATGCCGATCCCCCGGTCGACGACATTCCGGTTTTCGACGTCCATTTCCCCGATACCAACTGATTCCATCCCCGACCCAATCAATGCCATTCCTGTTGTGGACGGCCATGCCTTACCCAACTGTAGCCGTCCCAGTTCTAACTTTGGTCCCCCGGACTCCGGATTCGGTATT
>Ga0307509_10011230_pt1 | contig 10876 bp, 9 predicted proteins | sample 10_EM_MG_FD_202245 | JGI IMG/M metagenome (GOLD analysis project Ga0307509, IMG submission 202245) | Populus trichocarpa ectomycorrhiza microbial communities from riparian zone in the Pacific Northwest, United States - 10_EM | ecosystem: Host-associated > Plants > Roots > Unclassified | place... | reverse complement strand
TCTTGTATATTAACTTTATTATGAACTGGTTCAAATAGCATTCTTTCTACAATAGTAGTAAAGAAAATTGAAACCAACAGCAAATAGGATAGTTTAAGCATGTAATAAGATCTTATAGGGCTAGTATATGATGTGAAAAGTGTTTTATTATTGGTATGTAGCAATGTTGGAAGATGTTGTGATGGTAAAAACAAGAATCGCGAAATATATAGTCTATAAACTGGATAAGATGATATGAGCCAATGGGGTACACCTAAGATTCCAATACTTTCTGATATACTTCAATTAAGTAATTCAAGATATGATATAAACTTTCAATGCAGTTGGTTAAGTCTTGCAAATTTTATTCTCTAATTATTCGTAAGTAATTTAGTGGGAAATAATATCATTTAGCTACAACCATGAAGGCTACATATGCAGGATGAGGCTAAAAGCTGAATTATAGTATCTACTAATATATTTCAAACTGTCTAAGAAATTTTGGGGAGATTGGGTATTAGGATTTAGAGATTTCTCATCTCAACTCTAAAAACACCTAATATCAAAATCAAAATTCCGTGTTTTTGGAGTTCAGATCCAATATCTCCCAATCCCAATACCCAATCTCACTAAAACTTCTTACATGGCTTTAAATATATTAGAAGATACAATAACTCAGCTTTTAGCCTGATCCGGCATATGAAGCCTTCATGGTTCTAGTCAAAGCGTATTATTTTCCAATAAATTACTTTCCAATAAACTTGGAATACAATTTGCATGGCTTTACCAATGGGCTTGAAAGTTTATATCATATCTTGAATTACTTAATCAAAGTATATCAGAAGGTATTGGAATCTTAGGTGTACCCCATTGGCCGATATCATCTTATTCAGTTTATAGACTATATATTTCACGATTCTTGTTTTTACCGTCACAACATCTTCCAACATAGCTACACACCAATAATAAAACACTTTTCACATCAACTACTAGCCCTATAAGATCTTATTACATGCTTAAACTATCCTATTTGCTGTTGGTTTCAATTTTCTTTACTACTATTGTAGAAAGAATGCTATTTGAACCAGTTCATAATAAAGTTAATATACAAGAAGAAGAGTCCTTTATCATCAAATGAAAATACGAGATTCTGAATCTCCATATTCAAAAGTACTATTTAACTAATTTTCAATATGTTACCAGTACAATGTATGCAGATAATCAAATATCCATTTGATGTTCCTGTAGTTGCCCTGGTGAGCCACATCCCAGAGAAGAGCCGCATGACCGTAAATTACGTTAGTTACTATCGTTGATTGTATATTGGGACATCTTCCGCTCTTCGTTGTTTGTTCAGTTCAAGATGAGTTGCTGAGGATTGGTGGTTGATGGTATTCCCGGGAGCGTAAGAAAAGCGAAGTATGGTATTATCCAAGGAGTGGTCTAAAGGAGAGTTATGCCTCTAGCTACCTATGTTGCCAAAGGACACTACAATTAAGTCACCCGAGGGCTGTGGAAACAATGTCATTCTTGTGGCTAACCCATCAGCACTGCAGGATGAGGCGCCGATGCCCAGTTTTCTATGTCTTAGCCTGTGGTGCGAGAAATTCCGCAGAACGAGCCCGCCAGCCTCCACGAAAGCTCCCTCGTGCCAGCACTAGAATAGCCCAGCTGCCTCTATTACTATAGCCCTGACTAATGTTCCTGGGGAGCAATCTTTTAGCAAAACCTACAAACGCCCTATGGAGTGACAATATCATGAGTTTCAAACTAAGGCATGCCAAGCTTTCCTACCCAACATCACAGAAGATCTCCTTGAATCGAATTCAGTACGAGGCTGGCAACAAAAATGCTGAGCAGAATGGCATGTAACAACCCAAACCACGCTACTCCACACTTTCGATTCAACATATTCTGGGGGTGCGAAAAATTTCAAAATTTGATATCCTGGTCCAGAATTCTTTCAAATATCTCTCTAAGCAATTACAGATTATCAAAGAATTATTGGACACCTTGGCACGCAATACTGTAAAGCTAGAGTTGAAAACAGCGCCAAGCCTTGCCATTTCCCACCAAAAATAGTCAGAAATTGCGCCAAGACCAATGCATTAACTATTACTCTCTTAACAATTGCTCAACCTATCTAGGTACAGAGTGCTAAAAGGTTGGAAAGTAAAATCTAGGGAATTGTTGTGCAAAATGGGCGAAGATTGAGCCCAAATTGCTTCACTAAACCAGTGGCTAGGAAGTTGCGAACACGGCTATTCTCAGTGAAAAAACGCTTACACTGCTCATCATTTTCGTCGTACGTGGACAAAATTAACCGCCCATCACCAAACATAAAAATGCCCGGATATGACAAAAGCACTGCCCCACCACAACCCCAATAGCATGAAAACCAAAAACACAAATTAAAACTATAAATTAATAGTAGAATACATAGTAGAAACTAATATTTGATCCAGAGAAATTCCTTTATGTGGTGTTGAGGGTGTAGATGCTGAGGAGGGTTGGTTGCCATCTATCGTCGGTGCACGGTTAATTTCGTCCACCTACCATTTTAACACATTAAGGGCCCGTTTACCAATAGACGGCCGTCAAGCAACCGGAGATGGTGCCGACCGTCAAGGGAGGCTAAACGGTCGAAGAGATGGTAGGGACAATTGATGGGTGTGTGTTTACCTAATATAGTGTGTAGTAGTGTGAAAAGTGTGATCCACAAACGTGAGGTGTGCAACCAGGTAGCTTTCAATTCTCACAGTACCGTAAAAACTGGAATAATCGAGTGGTGTGCTATGTCGTTGAGAATTCCCTACTTTAGAAAAGGGGCCAAAAGCACAGCAAAAGAAGAGCGACTCAGCCCCTCTGAGAGACATAAAAAAACAAAAAAACACCAGACCTTACCGGAGGGGGCAACTCTGACTACACAGCACACGACTCGATTATTCCAGTTTTTACGGTACTCGACAATTGAGATATTGGACTGACCAACAATTCTCTCTTACAATCAAACGATGAGAATTTTGTTATTAAACTTGCCCAAGGTTGTGACAAAAGGAATTGCTAATCGTGCAAGGAAAAGAGAGCTTATTCATAGCTGCTCTTGTTATTGCAAGCGTGGAAGGTTGGTAGCATTTAGGTGGTGCCAGTAGAAGGTGGTTGCAATCCCACCTCTTGAGCCGCGTCCTGTTTTGACCGTCTAAGGACCCGATTACCTATAGACGGCCGTCTAGCAACCAGAGGCAGTGCCGACCGTCAAAGAAAGTCAGTTATGTAAACGGGCTTTCAGTTATATACTAGACAGTATATCAGCTGGGCGTGCGACAATTCTGTTTTCTTTACATACCTTCAACTGTCTGTCTCCTGCGAAAAATTAAATTTGTAATAATTGTTGTACTAGACGGTGGCGTCTCAAGCGTTATATGGCAAAGGGCGCGAATGTGTCTGAGAAAGTTTCCATGGTCCGAGATTCTTGTAGCTAAACCGTCAAAAGGTTCCGTTGCCTACTCTAGCCAAACGCCATCTACTTTGCCGCACACTCCCCCACTGTCAAGCCCCGCTTAACGGTCGGCATCGTTTCAGGCTTTTAGACGAGACGGATGTCTATAGGTAAACGGGCCCTAACGCCCAGAATATTAGACCGTTGAAAACAGGGTAAACAGTTTTGCCACGTCTATTGGAATATGATGCTGGTTGAGACTAGTGTTGTTCACGAGCCGGCTCGTGGACCCGTGGACTCGAGGGCTCGAGCCGAGTCCAGACCTAGACTCGAGGACTCGAGCCAGGCTCGAGCCGCCAAGAAACCGCCAAGAAACCGCCAAGAGGCTCGAGTCTAGAGTCGAGTCGGCTCGTGGACCCCTGTCCGAGCCGGCTCGAGCCGCCAAGAGCCTCGAGTCCGCTCGTGGACCCCTGTTCGAGCCGCCAAGAGACCGGTTGCCAAGAGACTCGAGCCAGGCTCAGCTCGAGTCTGACTCGAGTCCGCTTGGCTCGTGCACAACACTAGTTGAGACGCTACCGTCTAGTTTCCCCACCAAAATCTCGAAACGCAACGGATCAGTAAACGGGCCCTAACTCAGCCGAGCACTGCATTCAACCAGCGATCATGGCACAAGACACTTCATTAGTAATCACCCACCACATCTCTATATCATACTATGATATCCCTTGGACGGTGTGAAACAGTAAAATTCGCACCACACCCAGATTTGGCTACATTCAACCAAGAGTGGCTAATAGTGCTGAGTCATTTGAGCACCCAGGCGATCGAAAATTGCAACATCTGACCAAACTTGGTTGAAGCAGCCAAATCTGGGTGTGGTGCGAATTTTACTGTTTCACACCGTCCAAGGGATACTCGTAATTTCCTGACTTTTGTAAAAACGACTTCTATTGCATGTGGGCGAAAAATTGCCCGGAGCCCCGAGATTTTGCCCATATGCAATAGCAGTCGCTTCTACGAACGTCAGGAAATTACGAGTGCCCGAGGTGATGCTCAGTAAATCGGTAAGAACGTGCCCTTATCGAAAATAGTGTTCGCCAATGGGCGCGGCTGCCTAGCTCACCCCCCGCCGGGGCTCAGTCTTGAGTGTGATTGGATACGAGGTATGCAAGCGAACTAACCCGTCTTTGATAGGCAACTCCACCTTAACATGATGCTGGCTAAGTGGAAATCTAGCGCTAGTCTCTCATATCACGCTCCCGCATATTGGGAGTGACTCGTGGTTTGCGGGTCAATTGCGAAGAGCCGCGATCACCATGCACTTCTTTCTTTCGTGAGTCATTCAGTGAACGGAATCCCGAATTCTTCACAAGGGTCTCGCAAGAAACTTTCTAATGACGACTAGTACCCGGTATCCTACCTTAGGGCACACACGCCATACCGGTATTCTCCTCAGGTTTCCCGAGGGCGACTACCGTAAATTCCCCCAGACGGCCTCGCTCTCTCGGTTACTTAGTCTGCAGTAATAGCACTTTTCGAACCTGGGACAAACAACGGGATCGGGGCGGCCGCCGGCTCGGGAATGGAACGAACATTTTATCTAGTGTATCTAAAAATTGGAGCCTGCCTGTCACACCGATAAAACACTTCAAATGTGGGGGTTGTCCCCCGGCCATTATTGACACATCCGGGGACTACGCGAATAGGACATTGAGTCACCACAGCATTATCAGCCCTTTCAAACTTAGTATATACAGAGGGACAGATGCTCCAGCCGGAAATCCATACTGGATTACAGAATACTTATTCCTTGGGTGGCCGGAGCCCCCGCTAACCCAGCCCGGGCATCTACTATGCCAGTGAGCTTACCGAAATGCTAATGGGCACCGATTTTATCCTCACCGGATAACAGCACTTGGGCCACCAGTTCACTAGCATGAAATTTAAGTCAATTCTGACCACAACCTATGATATCATACCACACTGATCCGGTCCAACCCCAATATTAAACAAAATAAAAGCGCAATTAATCTCACTTTAATTATCCCCTCCAACCCACCAGTTGATCCAATAGTACTGTGCTGCAGCTTCCCTGATCCTTCTATTCTGCATCTAGACAGTGACATCTCCATTTTGGAAATGGGAATAGAAGATATTGTGTTTCCTTGGCATTTCCATATAGTGACTACCAAAGAGTGCTCTTATTATTGGGTACCCTTTCGCCAGGAGCGCCGGAGATCCTCTTTCCCGTGGATCTCGCCCCATATACTATTCCAGTGTTGGACATTCTGCCTTGTTCCGGGTTCTACCCGGAGACTGTTCCTCACTACCCACTACTGGACACTGTATCTTGGCGGTTTTTCTACTCGGGTGGGGGGAAATAGTTTTCCAATTTTTCCATCAATAGGTTACCTGCTTACTAACATGCTACGTGCTATCAAGTCCATCCCGACACCAGTGAGATCGGCGAGTGGCATAAGAAGCCTCGCTTCTAAGCTCTTTCCACTCACCATAAATGTATAGCCTGGGTAGCTAGCGGGGATCCGCCAGGAGCGCTACCCGACCACCGATTTTGTCGGATCATTTATGGTAACAGGTGCCCCATTGTAGGTAATGTCAGGTTATAGTTCAAATGCCTTAACAATCCTTGCGCTTTAGTGTACTGTTTCTCCTCTAACTAAAAAAAACATTATATATAGTTTATCTATCACCTAGGAAATTGCATGACCGGGGAAGAGGGTGAAACGGGGAGAAAGGGAAGAGAAGAAAAAAACTGGAAGAGATATAAAAGGCCCAGACAGGAATTTAGAAATGGGCCAAAATGGAGTAGAACAAGATGAAAAGTGCAAGCCGTAAACGGAAGCCTCCCACAATAATACAACCAGTTCTCCTCACAAACTACACCGTATCGTACTCGGCGAACAGAAACTCGCATCCCCACACGGCCAAGTTAGGCACGGGGTTTGAGATGGGCGTGATAATAGCTATTATATATGCGTTCCCGTCACATGAGGTTTCCTCCTCCTGCAAAGCATGGTGTCCAGAGACACCTTCGGTGAACAGCATGCTGCTAAAGAGGAGGAATAGCAGTAGTTTATAAGGGGTGGGTGTCTCCACGGCCTGAGAGCGTGCCGTGGGTAACCACCTCGTGAGGCTGTAGCAGCGCGATCACTCTCTCATGACTATGCCTAGCTGCGTGCATGAATGGTGTTCGGCCGTCATTATCTGGCTTGTTGGGGTTGACCTCTTCCTGCTTGAGTAGTATTTGAACCACCCCCGCGTGTCCCTCCCGAGCGGCAATCAAGAGCGGTGTTTGGCCAGCATGATTGGTCTTGTCGGGGTTAACCCCCTCTTTCTCGAGTAGTAGTTTTACCACTCCCTCACATCCGCCGAAGGCAGCACATGAGAGCGTTGTGTCGCCATCATTATCCTGATTCTCAGGATTGACCCCTTCTGTGCCAAGCAGTATGCTTACCACATCTTCATGTCCACACTGAGCAGCAGCCGAGAGTGGTGTATTGCCGTGCTCGTCGGGCCTGTCGGGGTTGACCTCTTCCCGCCCGAGCAGTATTTTTGCCACACCTTCATATCCCATCCAAGCGGCGCACCAGAGTGGTGTTCGGCCGACATTATCTGGCTTGTCGGGGTTGACCCCGCCCAGCTCGAGTAGTATTTTTATGACTTCTTCATGTCCACCATCAGCGGCTTTCTGGAGCGGTGTTTTGCCGTCATTATCTGACTTGTCTGGGCTAACCTCGCCCCGCCTGAGTAGGGCTTTCACAACTCCTCCATACCCGCCCCGAGCGGCATGAGAGAGCGGTGTTTGGCCGCCATCATCTGGCTGGTCGGGGTAAACATCGTCCCGCTCGAGGAGCAATTTCACCACCCTTTCATACCCACACCAAGCGGCATGCCTGAGTGGTGTTCGGCCGTTATCATCCGGCTTGTCGGGGTTGACCTCGTCCCGCTCGAGCAGCATTTTTACGATTTCTTCATGTCCACCCAGAGCGGCATTGTGAAGTGGTGTTTGGCCGTAATTATCTTGTTTGTCTGGGTTAACCTTGCCACACTCGAGTAGCAATTTCACAACTCTTCCATACCCACCCCAAGCGGCATTCAAGAGCGGTGTGGCGCCGTCATTATCTGGCTTGTCCGGGTTGATATCTGGCTCTCGGAGCAGTATTTTCACCACCTCCTCATGTCCATTCCTAGCCGCCCATGCAAGCGGAGTGTGCCCTAAAAAATCCTTTTGGTTGGTATCATGATTTCCTATCTCAATTAAAGCAGCTACTACCTCCACAATTCCGAAGAACGATGCACAATGCAGTCCACTAAATTGGATGTCCTGGCTCTCGAGGCTCAAGAATCCTGCTTGTTTTAGAAGCGATTTGGCAGATATGTGGCCATCATAATCCTGAAACAGCTCTAGCGCACGTGATCTGGCATGTTCTGAGAGGTCCCTTTTCGCATGGACTCCCCAGTATAGGGAACAATATTCTAGGAAGGGTATGTCAGGGATGTGGGTGGGAGGATCGATGGAAAGGGCCTTGACCGTTTCGGAATTCAGATAAGTCAAGCACATCTCTGCCATTGTCGAGTGGTATCTTCCAAAAATTTCCGGACGGGCAGCAAGATACTCTTTGAGAGTAAAATGGATAAGTCGCACAGTTGGTGCCTCCTTTTCCACAGTAATAAGCCCTTGACAGCAGCTCAATAATGTCGACATCGAGGGGACGTTATCCAGATTGAAGTCTGTGGAACGTAGCTCGATTGCGAGGGCGTGGCAAAGCTCGTCTACCGTCAACTGCAGTTCGGCGTGACTGATCCACATCAAAGCACCCATCCCGAGTCTAGCCTTATCACCATCCTGCGCTTTTATCCGCTCTATTGTCGCATCGTAAACATCCCCCAACCCTAATCCATCCGTTATTTTGCTGAGCCGTTCTCGTCTCCGATGTATGGTTGATTCTTGCAAGATTGAGTTGATATTGAGGGAAACGAGTAGGAACCTGTATATACCTATTAGCCAATGATGCAAAATTGGATCTTTAGCGCCATCGCGACCTGCCCCGCACATTTCTGATACATTTTCGGGAATCCGTTCCAGAATGTCTGCCTCTAGTCTCTCGTCCATTGCATCCGGTGTTTCGTCCTCGCTCAGTCTAACACGAAGGTAACTCACGATATCGTCTCTGATTGGGCCTATAGATATACTCGCCACTGGTCCGGCAAGGCGCTTTTCAATCTCAGCTTGAATATGGGGCCTTCCGGTCACGAATACCCGAACGCCCGGGGACTTCTCAAGGATTACTTTCAACGAATCGAAAAGCCTAAATCGTTGCACAGCCGTACATTCGTCCAAGGCGTCAATACACATATATGTGGGCCGGGAAGATGTAATGAGTTGTAACATCTTCACGATATCAATGAGCTGCCGTCTGCGCCCACTGACCACCTCCTTCTGTTCTCGCAACGCCCGCCACATTTCCTCCGAAATCCTTCCCGTCCCGTCGATTATCTGCTTTAACAAGGAGCCCAGCATACTCGCCGCAGACTGCTCCTTTCGCGCCGCAAAGTCGAAGTAAAAGCACGTAACAGGCGTATTTTTTCCTCTAGTCCAGTCGCATAGCCTATCCACTACTAGCGAACTGCCATTGCCGTTTGTTAGCATGGGTTCCCTTTTTCCCTCAAGAGAAGAATCCTTCATACCTAATACATGTTTTGCCGACTCCCGGATCACCATAACAAAACAGAACTCCCTTACCACACTCACCTTCCCCATTCAACCCGCACCATCTTCCGAACTCCTCAGTTTGTATGAGCCATTCCTCAACATCCATGACACGGCGCTCTTGGATGTCGCAATGCCGCAAGCCCGGATCCACGGGTGATAGCCAGGTTAGGAGCTGAGACCGATCATCAGCAACAGTGCAGTTGTTCCACACATTATTATAAGAGTTCGTAGTATTGAGGCAGTTGGAACTACGATTGATAGTATATTGAGACATGCTTGACGGTTTATTGTTCGCTGCGCCAAAGAGCTGGAGTTGATGGGTATCGTTGGCTGATGATATTCCCGGCAGCGGAGGAAAAGCGGGGCCTATTTCAAAAAGCCAACGCTGGGACCTGCTCGTGTTACACCAATTGCTCAGGTGCTTGCACAGCCACTAATTCACAGCCGGACAAAAGTGCATGAGTTTTTCCGTAGTGCAACCATTTCGACACAAAAGAACCTTCCGAAATAATGCGGGCAAACCTTCTCAATGCGCGACCCTCCGGCCTTTCCTGCAAAATACCATCAAGGTTTTCAACCTTCATCTCTCATCCCAATATAGTAATAAACGATAACACTAAGTGATGCTCCTGGATAACCTTTTGCAGAATTAAGGAAAAATTAAAGAAGGTATGATATCATAAACTAGAAATATTGTTAAAATTGGTGATTTTTTTCCCATCTTAAAAAAAGAATTATTTAAATAGCTTGTGTCGCTTAAAATTCATTAGTGAAAATCTCAATCTATAGAAATTTACAGAGGCTTTGCCTGCCAATAACACCCCAGGGAATCAGCTTTTGTGCGAATTGCATTTTTTTGTGCCTAATATTTCTCCAAGAATTTCCTAAAATATCTTAATATACCCAGCTAGTTCTAGTTCATTTTCAGGTAATATTGCTATAATTATTTAGTGCTTTCCTTCCCAGGAGTTGAGTGTGACTTTCCCGGAAATGGGAGAAATATTAATACCACCACGACTCAAATCGATTCCGCAGTCAAAATGAGGGGCACCATTACTATCGTAGATCCGGTGCTCCCAGAGAGGGGGAGGAGCTCAAATATATTGGCCTTAGTATTAATAGTCATTATAGTTGCAGTTTCTATCGTAATCGCAATTGTGGTTCACATGATGATTGAATTTTGCGGGGGGTGCTGGTTGCGTCCGTTTTCCGAAGACTTAGGGCCCGTTTACCTATAGACGGCCGTCTAGCAACCGGAGACAGTGCCGACCATCAAGGAAGGTTAAACGGTGGGAAGTGTGTAGGGTGAATGGATGGGTGCGTGTTTACCTAATTATACTGTCTAGTGTAGTTTAGTGTGAAAAATTTGATTAATTGACGGGAGGTGTGCAACCATGTAGCTTTCGGCTGGCAACAGTGCTCGGCAACCGAGATAGTAGACTGACCAACAATGTCTCCCCACAGCAGTGTTCGCAACGGGCCAGACCGGACTGGGAGGACTGGAGGCCGTCCGCGCTAGGCCAGGCCGTCCAGATGTGAGGCTGTGGACTAGGTAGTCTGGTCAGGGGGGATGGACGGACTGGACGGACTGGTCTGGCCTGAAAATGGCCTACCAGAATTTGTAGGCAGTTGACAATAGGATTTTGTAGAAGCACTGGCATCACATCTTATGGATTTCAAAAAGGGCATTAGCTTGTCGGTTATTGAGCCTTATTTTTTTTCTT
>Ga0307509_10011229_pt1 | contig 10876 bp, 5 predicted proteins | sample 10_EM_MG_FD_202245 | JGI IMG/M metagenome (GOLD analysis project Ga0307509, IMG submission 202245) | Populus trichocarpa ectomycorrhiza microbial communities from riparian zone in the Pacific Northwest, United States - 10_EM | ecosystem: Host-associated > Plants > Roots > Unclassified | place... | reverse complement strand
TTTCACTGCTTACCAAGCCTCACAAGCTTCTACATGCAAAACTGTGCATTGATGTTTCCTTCATTGGAGAGAGTATTCATAGATCAGTGCCCGAAGATGGAATTGTTTTCACGGGGAGTCATAAACACCCCAAAGCTAGAGAGAGTACAATTAACAGAAGGAGACAGCACAGGATTCTGGAAGGATGACCTTAATTTGACTATACATAACTTGTTCGTGAAGAAGGTATGAATTCTTTTGCCAAATTTAGTTGCCTAGTCCAGATTTTGTTTTCCTTTTCTCCTGGATCCAGAAAACATGAGCAACTAATGTCTAGCTACTCTGCCAACATAAAACTAACGAATAATCTTGTTAAATTTCAACTGCTTTCACCATACTGTGACTCTTAAGTAATGTAACGATACAGCTTCACATAGGGAGTCAACAGAAAGCTCCTCTATCCATTCAAATCCTCTGTGTGTAGTGACCTCTAATTCCTTAGTTGACTCATTTCCAACTCAATTTCATTTGCTGGGTTATGGCATGGCACAGTCCAAATTGCCAAGCTCATCTAGGCAGCCAAGCTTAGCCCGTGAGACAACTGCAGCACATAAAAATCAAATGTATGGTGTCTCTGAAGGACCTGCAGCTTCTGAGAATTTGCACGTGAATGAGAATCCAGATGCTGGAAAAGATTCCCATCCTGTCATCGAAACAAGCACTAATCTTGTTATCAAGGAACAGGCCATGAGAAATGGATTGATGAAACCAGGCCCTCAAGTGACCTCAATATACCAAGATTCCCAGGCAACTTTGAATGATAAGGTAGCTGTCTCTTCTTTTTAGTTGCACTGTTCCTGACATGATTTTGAAAAGCTTGCCACATCCTGAATGCAGGAGGATCGTGAACAAGGTCAGATTCCCCTAGCTCCCATTGACATTGAAGCTCCCATCTCTCAGCAAGTTCAAAATGATTCTCAAGCAACTGATGAGGTAATTCTCTATTTCAAATTAAACCATTCAAGCACCGTCTTTTGTTCTTAGATGATACTTAAAGAAAAACTGAAATTACTACAGAAGGAATTTCCACAAGACCAATTTATGACTGCTTCTTCAAGTCAGCAAAAAAACATTGTTCTTGTATCTCCTCCCAGTGCTGCAGAACAATCTGTTGCATCAACTTCTGCATCTTCAACCAATGAAACCTCCACTCAGAAGCTCGCATCTCACACTTCCTCGAGAGAAACTTCAGAAACAATTACAGAAATCGAGTCTCTATTTGCTACCATGGAACAATTGGTCAGGCCATGTCCTGTGTCTTCTTCGCAGCCTGAATCAAGTGCAAATACTCATGCTGAATCTTATGAGTCTGATGTTGGGAGCCCCGAGAGTCATGTCTACTCTATGGGTTTGATAAAGAAAATCTTATTGAAACCCCTGACAGAAGTAGCAAGATCACCTGATGGCCTCCTGTTGCTAGCTACAATGAAGAATCTAAAGAAAAGCGATCTCCTAAATTCTCAGCAGTTAGAAATCATTCAAGCTTACATTGACAATTTTGATAGTCTAGTGTCCAACTACCCATTGTACGAGCACCAAATTGATAGGACAAGTGCACTGAAATATTCCATTGAAGATAAGAAAAAAGGAATTTCTGACCTCAAGAACCATTACGGAGATCTTATCCACAATGCAAGCAGTCTTGCTGCAGAGAGGGAAGCATTGAAAAAGAGACTTGATGAGATTGCGGAAGAAGAAATTCACATCCGAGAAGATGCAGACGATCTCCGTACACAGCTGATCAGTTGGAAAGCTGAACTAGAAACGCACATGAAAGCTCTTCCAGAAGCTTTGAGACAACAAAATGAAGCTGATAATAGAGCCAACAATTCCAATGAGTATTGGGGTAAGATTCGAAGCTTATTTGCTTGAGCAGTTGAGTTGTTTGGGATTTACTATCGAAATGGTGAATAATTTTGCAATTTTTTGTTGCCATAAACCATGTATATTGAATCACTCTTGATAGTTTTCAAGTAAAGAAAGAAATCAGAAGAGATTAAAAGACTGCAAGAAGAAGAATTACTAGTGTATTGTAGGCAGAGTATAATTGATTGCTAACGAATAGCAAAAGTCATGTTATGATCTGCTAACAAACTAATAACTCTTCCATAGGACAATCTTTTATTTGGTGGAAACATAAGAAACTAAAACTAACATAACAAAAAGGTAATGTGGACTTATAACAATCCTGAAACAATCTTCAATACTCCTTATTTTAGAAACTGCAAATTTCGATCTTCTATCTTAGGAGCTCAAACTTGCTTACTGGAAGTGGTTTTATAAACAAGTCTACTAGCTGATCTTCATACTTACAGTAAATTAACATAACCTCCTAATGTTTGCACCTCTTGTAAAAAATAGAGTTCAATATTAAAATGTTTGGTTTTTCCATAAAACAATGGATTGTGAGAAATTGTTATGGCTTCTTGATTATCCACTGAGATCTCTATAATTTCCTTATGCTCCAAGTACAAATCACATAAAAACTTTTTAAGCCATAATACCTGATTCATTGTTGTTGTTGCTGCAATAAATTCAGTTTCTGCAGTGGATTGTGCTACAATGTCCTGCTTATTTGATGACCATGAAAACATTCTTGATCCTAATCTAAAATAGAATCCAGAAGTGCTTTTCATGTCATCAATAAATCCTCCTTAATCACTGTCAGAAAAACCATGCAGCTTTAAGTTTTGACTCCTCTAAAACCGAACACCAAAGCTGACAGTTCTTTTGATGTATCTTAGAATTTGTTTGGCTGCTCTTAAATGCATTTCACTTGGACAGTGTATGAAATGAGATAAAAGACTTGTAGCATAGAGTTTATCAGGTTTAGTTTTATCAACTCTTTTAGTTTCATCTTCTTTGCTGAATTTTTCCTTTTAATTCATTGGAGTAGCTATTGGTTTGCAATTCAATTCTTTATATAAAATTGCTTCAAAATTTCCTTTGCATACTTCTTCAGGCAGATAAATATTTTATTCTTACTTTACTTGATTTCCATTCCAAGAAAATATGTCATGAGACCAAGATCAGTCATTTCAAAAGCTTGCATCATCTTCTACTTGAATTCTTCAACTTGTTGTCCATTGCTTCCTATCACTAGAAGGTCATCAATATAGAGTGATATTATAAGAATATCACTGTTAGTCTTCCTCCTTACATAGAGATTTGCCTCGGATAAGTTTTTCTGAAAATCAAATCTTAGCAGATAATCATTAATATTGCTATACCACGCTTTAGGTACTTGCTTTAATCCATATAGAGCTTTCTTTAGCAGGTAGACTTTATCTTCTTTTCCTTGAATGATAAATTCAGTTGGTTGTTCAACATAAATCTCCTCCTATAAAACACTATTTAAGAATGTTGACTGAACATTTAACTGAAACACTTTCCAGTACTTTTATGCAGTAACAACAATAATAATCTGATGGTGTCCATTCTTGCAACAGGAGAAAAAGTATTTGAATAATCAACACCAAATATCTAAGCATATCTCTTAACTGTCAGTATGGTCTTATGTTTATTGATGGAATTTTCTGCATTTAGTTTAGTTCTAAACACCCACTTTACTCTAATGATATTTTTGTCTAGGGTCAGTCAACCAATTCCTGTTTTTCTGAATTATTGATATCTCCTACTCCATTGTTTTTTTCCATTTAGAGTTTATGAGAGCTTCTTCATTTCCATCTGGTTCACAACCTGCTACATTTCTCCTCTGATAAATGTCTGAAAAAGACTTTGTTCCTCTTATTGATGAATCATCAACTAGATCATCTTGCCACTGAGATTTATCTTGATCTTCAAATAGCTTGTTATTTTGTGAATCCTTTTAATCCCATTGTTCATCTTCATGGTCTCTTGTAATGATCATCTTCTGTGTTTGAAGATATATTTTGTAGGCTTTAGAAACTAAACTATAACCTACAATGATTCTTGAAATTGTCTTTTTGTCAAGCTTATCCTGCTTGACCTGTGGAACATGAACAAAACATATACTGCCAAAAAATTTAAGAAAGTTTAGTGAAGATTTGTAATCATACCAAGATTTAAATGGTGTTTTTTCTTCCAAAAATTTGATTGGAAGATGATTTTGAAGAAAGATAGTCATATTAGCTGTTTTTGCCCAAAATTCGTTAGACAATCCCTTCTCATGTAGCATGTATCTGATCATCTTCATTATGTATCTGTTTCTTCTCTCATTGACTCTATTTTTCTCTAGAGTGTAAAGAGCCTTAAGTTGATGCTTAATGACAACATCTTTACAGCTTGAATTCTGATGAAATGTATTCCTTCTCATTGTCAAATTTTATAGCTTGAATTTTGCATCCACTTTGATTCTCCATATTCTTTTTGAATCTCTAACAGATTCCAACCATTTTTGACTTGTATTTCATGAACAAAACCCAACACATTCTAGTAAAATCATCAATAAAAAAAATATAGTAGCAACTACCTTTTAATGAAGATGTTTTCTGAAGGCCTCCCACATTAATATAGATCAATTGGAGTTTTTATGTAGATCTTCATGTCAATTTAGGAAATGGCTTCCTGTTTTGCTTACTAAACTGACATGCTTGATAGTTTGATAATTGATCAATATGCAATGGCAGACATTTCACAACATCATTCTTCTTCATATTGTGCGTGCATTAAAGATGATAATTTCCCAGTCTTTTATGCCATACTTTTGTGTTGTTAATATTTGTTGAGAAAGTTATATGCTCCTCCTCGTATGGTAAGAATGAGAAACTTTTACCTCTCATCTTAGCCTGCAATATCTTATGTCTAGTAATATAAAAAATATGATAGGATTTATCTTTAAAAGTCACCTTCATTCCTTTTTCTATTAGTTATCAAACACTTAGCAAATTCTGATTTATATCAGGTACATAAAATACAGCTGAAATTGTTTTTATACCTAAATTTGTTGAGATTGCAATGGTTCATTTTCCCTTTGATGTTATATAATTATCATTCCCAATTCAAACCTTTGTAATTCTTATAGGTTGCAATGTTTTGAAAAGACTCTTGTCAAAAGTCATGTGATTTGTGCATCCATTGTTAATGAGCCAATGATCTGAGGAAAAATTGATTGAAAAAAAAAACCCAAAAAATAAAATCCAATTGAATAAGAAAATTACAAAAAAATAATAATTAGGATGGTGGTATTATTGTATGTCATCTCACAAAACATTGTTGGTAATAGTTATTTAACTAGCACTTTGCTGCATATCATAATGTTTTTTTTTAAATGGATCTACAAGCTATTTTGATATGTTTTTTATATTAAAAAGTTCAAAGCATAAAGCGAAAAGCTTATGTAAACATATAATAAATTAAATCGATAATCATTCATGTAAATAAACAAAAAAATAGTCATTAACAATAACTAAAAGAAGACTAAAAAGATTGAGAAATGAATGTAGATCATGATATTTGATTATCTAAAATGAGACATTTACTCGTTTGTATTTATTAAATTTATTTATTACAATCATAAAATATAATAGAAATAGAATTACATATGAAACTAATTGAATAAAATAAAATAAATATTAGACAATGCCAAACATATTAGGAATATTATTTTAAAAGAAATATTTTTTTTTATATAAAATAAAGTTCACCTATATAAAATAAAAAAATCTTCAAAAATTAAATACGAACAAATCAATTTGTGTTTTTTTAAAAAAAACTCTATAAAAAGTTCCTGCAAAACCCATGGCCTAAGGAATGAGACCGGGATAAACTAATAGAAAAAAAATTAAAAATAACCACAAAACTAATCTTTTTTTTTAACAAAAATAATGTAGAATGATAAAATTATAAAATAAAATGAGAAAAAAAGAATGTTGAACTGCATCAACTTTTCAAATTCATTACCCGTGTCATTACATAGAAAGAGTTCAAATGGAAAAACCATAAAACTCAATACCTAAAAAATTAAACGCTAAAGGATGAAATCGAAAAAAAATCAATCACACAAAAAATTATAATTAAAAGAATGAATGTGAAAATAGAAATACAAAAATAAATTAGAGAGCATAAAAAAATTAAATTGGAGGTTTAAATTGAAAAGAAAGATAATTTAACATAAGGAAAAATAAATCAAAAGAATGAGGGCTAAATCGAAAAAAAATAAAACAACATAAACTTTGATTGAATGATGAAATTGAAACCCAATAAAACTTTAACAAAAGAGCCAATGAAAACAATAAAGACCGAATTGAAAAAAAAAAAAATAAATAACAAATTGTAATTTAAGGACTAAATTAAAAACATAAAAATTTTTATAAAAGAGTCAATGACGGAAATATGCAATAAGAAAACATAAGGACTAAAATTAAAAAATCAAAAGAAAAGAGGACATACATGTACTTTCTCTAGAACATAGAGAAAAGAAAGAAGAAGAAAAAAATGATAACTGGCGACAAATCATCTATCATCCGCCGCCACGCGTCACATTAATAGGAAGAGGACATGGTAACACTTCCAATAACATGATGAAAGGTGTCGTGTTTGGCCATCAAATGACATCTCATGTGTCATCCATTTGCTTGTGTAGCAGACACTTTTTTCGAATAAAAAATATTTTTTCAACTTTAAAATACCATAACACCCTCCATGAGATTGAGAATTAAAAAAAAAAAAAACTAGTGTGAAGGAACACATGCCTTGTTTTTTTTTTTTTTTAATCTTTTCTAAGACTAAAACATATTTTAACCATATTCTAATAAGAAAACCAAAAAAGTCTTTGCTTAATTATGTCAGCATAAATATCAATATCACAATCAACATGTTTGAATTATTGATGCCATGTTAGCATACCTACTGACATATACATGATGATATAGAATATATCAACACTACAGGCCAACAGGAATTCGTCATAGTCAATATTTAAGAAATATCAATAGTGAAAATGACACCTCAAAATGCCATTTCCAAATGATACTTGATGCCTTTTTCTATTCCTTTATTAATTAAGTAATACTTTAAAAGACGTGGGAAAATATTGTAGCTTTCTCACGCCTTCTATGCATAAGTGATTAAAAGATTTTTTTTTTTTCACGGCTTTCACTTAACTTATTATTAATATATTATATTATATTATATTATATTACTTAGCTGTTTTCTTCCTTTTTTTGTTTATAATTTTTTTTTTGTTTTTATTAATGAATTTTTTTGTTTGATTTAGTTTGTTAATGTTTTTTTTTTTTAGTTATCAGACTTTCATGATACGGATTCTGGGTTTGATAGGTTAACCTGATTTGACAAGTTAACCCGGATTTTTTTTTTAATTTTAATCAATTTTTTTTGTTTAGTTTAGTTTATTGATGTTAAATTTCTTTCTGTTTAATTATCAGACTTTCATGACATGTATCCTGGTTTGACGGGTTAACTTGGTTTGATGGGTTAACACAGTTAATTCTAGGTAAATCCGTTAATTTTTTTTTCTATTTAGTTATCAAACTTTCATGACGCGAATTCCAGGTTTGACGGGTTAACCTGGTTTGAAGGGTTAACCCAGTTAATTCATATTTTTTACTTTTTCTTCATTAGTTTTTTTCTTTCTGTTGGTTTTTTTCTTTGTTTTTTTCTTTTTAATTAATCTATTTAATTATCACACTTTTATGACACGACCTTGCAGCCAGACCTACATACAAGGCTATCGGATCTGGTATTGCAGCCACACCCACTTAAACTTGGATCATGCAAGTTTAATGTTATTATTAATATTATAAATATTACTCTTAGGTCAGTCGTTGCAGCCAAACCCAAGACTTTTGGATATAGCTTTGCAGAAAGACCTAACACTTTTAAATCTTAGTTTTTTTTTATTTTTTATGCAAAAAAATATGACCCACGGCATCGCGCGGCATGTAACTAGTAAGGAACTAAAAGGCATGTATAGTTGAAAACTTCTGAAATTTTTCAATACCTTTAAAACATTAGAGAGATAAGACACCCAGATTTCTTTTACCCATCTTTAATGGCCAACATTAATCAAATTGAGCTTGTCATAATCTTTTATAACTCAATATAATACATGCAAGATCTAAACAAGTCAATCTCAATAAATACAACAATTACCTTATTATCACCAACTACTTTAGGTCAAATTATGAGTTCATAACACTTAACAAATTATTGTATAAACTTAATCTACTAATTAATCCATAAACCAAACTAACAAAAAGCATGAAGACTCCCAATCACCGGCTAAGAAGATTGAAATTGTTATTTGTCTCTTATCTTTATTGACCAAGACTATTAATAAATCGATACATCAAATCTACATAAAAAGCATGAAGACAAAAAACATGTCACTTCCAATCACCAATCACCAGCTAAGAAGATTGAAATTGTGGCCCAGCGGTAGAGGCAAGGTTTTCTTGCCTTTGTCATTTGGATTCGAGCCTTAGCGTGCATGTCTGTTACCCCCACGGTGTTTTACCTGCCTACTGGGCTTGCAGGGTGTTTAGTGGATCCGGGGATTAGTTGTGGTGCACGTAAGCTGACCCGAACACCCCGGGTTACCAAAAAAAAAAAGATTGAAATTGTTATTTGTCTCTTATCTTTATTGACCAAGACTATTAATAAATCGATACATCAAATCTACATAAAAATTATCTTTACAAGTAACATATTAACATCGTAAATGTATAATCTCATATCCTATTACAAGATCATACAGGCACAATCTAAAAGTCCAAGTCACAACTAAACTACGACTTAGAGCTAGCAAAGTCAATTAGTCAATTAATCAATTCATCCATAGTGATTTATTAATAAATACAATCTACCTTCTAATATTCCATTATTTATTAATATCCTAACCTTCTTGCTTGGATGATTTTAATAGTTTGAAAAACATGTCATAATATAAAAGGTGGATGATTTCATTCCTCAATTGCTACATAATTGCAACTACGCAGGTTTTCACATTCCAACTTTAACAGACATGGTTTGCAAGATAGCGAAGGAAATTTGTTTCAACACACCTACATACCACGAGAATGCTGAGCTTCAATGGCAGTGTAGGAATGTCAGCATTAGTTCATCACACTTTAAACCCACGATTTTTTCAATCTCTAAATTCAAAAGAAAAGGAAGAAAATCATCAAAAATAAATGGAGGAGTGAAAGAATATTTATTAGCAAGATCATGTTAAAATATTGATATTAAAGTATTTTTCTTGATAAAAAAAAGGATTTTTTTAGGGGAAAAATTAATTTATTAAGGTTATAAAACTATTTTTAAGATCTTTTTAGTTAATTATATATATATATGTAGTTTATGTTTTACTTAATTATAGGTAAGTGTTTGGTTAATAAATATATAATATGGTTTTTCATAAATCTTATTAAAAATTCTATTTTAAAATTTTTATTAAAAAAATTTATAATTTATACTTTTTTTATTTTTCTAATTAAGTTGACCCTGTCAATTATTTTTAAAGAGGAGAGAAAGATATTGTTTTCATGAGCGATGCAAACAGGAAAAAAAAAAAAAAAAACAACGTTTAAGTAGTGGACTCTGTCACTGATCATTTTCACTACACAATAGCACATCCATTATTGAATTTTCTTAAACAACCTGCGGTGTATATATTTTTATTTTCATGAAAACAATTATATATATAGTTTTTTTTAATGTATTTTTGTATTTTAAAAAATTTAAATGTAAATAAAAAATTTATAATACTTAAAAATAAAATTTAAAAAATAAAAAAATAATTATAGATCAAGATATTAAATCTCGCAAGACATGATATTTACCCGATTAATTAAATTTTTTTTATTTAATTAAACGATAATAAAAATAGATAAACACATTTAATTGATTAAATAAAATAAAAATAATATATAAACCTACACATATTAGAAATATTATCTAAAAATAAATATTTTTTATTTAAAAAAATATAATTTATTTATACAAAAAAAATATAAATAAATAAAAAATTTCTTAAAAAATTAAACATATAACCAAAAAAAATCATTATTATTCGAAAGACTCCCTGAATAAAATAAAATAAAAAAGTATTGATTTAAATATATTTAACTTTATTTCTTTGTCTTGTTTCCTTGTAGTGCTGATTTTTATTGACTAATGTTGCTAGTAGTACTTTCGATGGAATCTTTATTATTATCTTGTTTGTGTTGCTTGTGTAGTTAACAACACCTGCAGTATTAGGGAAGCAATTGCCATGCTCAGATCATCTTGGACCTTTGTCATTTAACAGTGAGGTTCGTCCTTTGATTTCCTACTTCTGGCGTTATTTTGTAACCAACCTACGACCAAAAGAGAGAAAGGAAAAGAAGAAAATCAGAGGAAAAGGGGAGAGAGAATGGTTCTGGAAAACATTATTTCCACCATTGGCCTTTTTTCCGAGCACACCGTTGTTCCAATTGCACGTGAGATCAATTATTGTTTCAAATACAATCACAACTTTGAAAATCTGAAGAGGGAAGTCAAGAAGTTGAAAAGTGCCCAGCTGAGGGTGCAGCATTTAGTTGACGATGCCAGAAACAATGGGGAAGCAATTCTTGAGGATGTTATAAAGTGGCTATCTCTTGTGGAAGAAGCTTCAGAAAAAGTGGAAAGGGAGATTTTGGAAGATGAAGATAGAGCGAGAAAGAAGTGCTTCATCGGATTGTGTCCGGATCTCAAGGCACGATACCAGTGTAGCAAGAAAGCAAAGGCGGAAACACGCTTTGTTGCCAGCCTCCTGGATGAAAGAGATGGTTTCAGCACAGTTTCCCGTCGAGCTGCTCCAAAAGGGATGGAAGCTATAACTTTCAGAAGTTATGACGCCATGCCATCAAGAACA
>Ga0307509_10011228_pt1 | contig 10877 bp, 17 predicted proteins | sample 10_EM_MG_FD_202245 | JGI IMG/M metagenome (GOLD analysis project Ga0307509, IMG submission 202245) | Populus trichocarpa ectomycorrhiza microbial communities from riparian zone in the Pacific Northwest, United States - 10_EM | ecosystem: Host-associated > Plants > Roots > Unclassified | place... | reverse complement strand
CAAAAGTTCCTTTACGACGACTTCTCGAAGTCACAGGCAAGGCTAACGGCAGAAGATGCCATTAGGGGCGCAAAGTCCGGCGAACAGCAGCATATCTTCCAATCGTTACAATATCTACGGAAATTATGCAATCATCCAGCCATGGTCCTCAAGACCGATGATGACGTTAAGGTAGCGTTGCAAAAGGTAGGACAGAAACCGGAGAAGGCGAACCTGTTTGACATCAACCACGCACCTAAGTTGCTCGCACTGAGGTTCGTCACCGCCGCGACGTCGAAATGGGTGGGAGATCGCTAACCGTTTTTTATTATAAAATTACAGACAACTTCTCATTGACTGCGGCATAGGCGGAACGCCAGCACTTGCGAACACCAGTGACCTTGGCAAGAGCGAGCTCGCCGATGCAGAACCAACATCATCGTCCCCGGGGGCATTCTCACAGCATCGAGTCCTAATATTCTGTCAAATGAAGCAAATGCTAGATATTATTGAGAACGTCCTTTTCAAGAAGCACATGCCTTTGGTCACTTACATGCGTTTGGATGGGAGTACGGATGCGAACAAGCGCCATGCCGTTGTTCAAACGTTCAACTCCGACCCTAGCATCGACTGTCTTCTCCTTACCACTCATGTTGGAGGACTTGGCCTGACACTTACGGGCGCCGACACAGTCATCTTTGTGGAGCATGATTGGAACCCAATGAAGGATCTTCAGGCCATGGACCGCGCTCATCGTATAGGTCAAAAGAAGGTTGTTAATGTATATCGGCTAATTACGAAAGGAACTCTGGAAGAAAAGATCATGGGGTACGCCAAACCTTGTCGTGTGTCGACGTGCCAAACTCATTCTTCTCCAGTCTGCAGCGCTTCAAACTCAATATCGCAAACTCTGTCGTTACCCAACAAAACTCGGGTCTGGCATCGATGGACACAGACTTGGTTCTAGACCTTTTCAGACATACGACCGCGGAGGAAGAGGGATCCAGCACAAAGAAGGACACTGACCAGCACGCTACGGCTAGTCCTCACAAAAACATTCTCAACGGATTGGAGGACTTGCCCACGGAAGAGGAGTACCAAGAATTAGACCTTTCTTCCTATTTGACCTCCATTGGTCGGTAACGCTCTTGTGTACTTTTCTGTCATTATGTTTATTCGGTTGCATCCTTCACGAGAACACTGACTGATCAGTAGATACCGAGTCTTGTATTGCTACGCACATTCTTAATCCATGCAGAATAGTGTATACAAAGCAAATCTGTACTGACAAAGTAGACCGTCCTGTTTCGCCACCCGATTCAGAATACGTAATAATATGGCCCTCGGCCCTCCCACATGCTGAGGGCCCTTGTGCCGGGGACGTCGGTGGGTGAGGTGAATGATGCGATGGTCCCAGTTGGCGCCCCGAGGTCTTTTTCTAAAATGCCAATAGCTGCGGATGTAGAGTTAGAAAGCTCTGGCTTGATAGAGGTGGAGTAGTATGTCTGACGATCACACGGCATTCGTTAAGTTTGGTCAGCTGGGATACAAACCCGAAGTCGACGAATTCTGGTAGTAGTAGACTGGTACTGTATTGATCCTGGAAGCGCGAGTTGTCCAGTGTATAGATTGAGTAATTTAACCGCTATTTAATGCTTGTGAGTTAGAGAGCTGCCCTGTCTCCAGAGGGGCCTCGCAGCTCGGTTCAAAGGGTCCAGTAGACATGCAGCACCATGATCACATGACTTCGCATCATATATTGGGCGAAGGACGACTTGACTTGACGCTACTGCGATCAACTGCAGTGCCCATATGATTGTATATGTCAGCGCAAACGTACCGCCCTGCGGTTCCCATTCATCGACAGCATGATATCATCACTGCGCTTTCGTTTGACCCCACCTCTGACACACTTTGGTCGGGATCTAACTCTGGAAATGTCACGGCATATTACACCTCTCAAGGCATGCGAGGAGTCTCCTTTCCTGTAGGAGGAGGCATGGCAGTGAACAAAGTTGTCGCGGACGAGATCCAAGTTCGGGCCCAGGGCGTTGCAGGAGAAGGACTAGGTGCATGGAGCAAGGGAGGGGTCAATCGATGGTACTATCGGTACGTAGCATGCTCGCTGCGTTGCCAGAAGGGAGCTAATAACACCTTGCAGCCCATCTGTATCTGTAACAACCTTCTCCAGCACGCTGAGCTCCTCAAAGACGGTCGCGGTGTCAACTACAACTCCAGAGATCGTACTGATAAATACCACCACCGGGAACGTGATAAGACAAGCAGCCATACCGTCCGTCATCCGACAACTTCACTTTACCCACTCCTACCTTCTCTCCGGTGACTCAGATGGATATTTGCGTTGTCACGATCACAGAACGGGGCTGAGAAGAGAGGGTAGCGCAGAAAACACTGTTAAGGCCCATGCTAGTGAAATGCAAGGCTTGTGTTCTAGTGGTAATTATATCTATACCATCGGTTGGGGACTAAGGTGAGCGAAATTCCATTGCTCGCGTTCTGTGTCGCCAACAGATTCTAGACAGTCGCGGCCAATCCCTGACCCTTTGGTCAAGATCTATGATCTTCGGTCCATGAAACCTCTGTCTCCTGTCCCATTTCCCGCAGGGCCTGCCTTTATCAATATATTACCTATGCGTTCTTCGAGTTTGGTGGTAACGTCAAATCAAGGGCTCGTTAACATCGTAGACACATCTAATCCAACGAGCGCAAATGAATTTTATCAGGTATGAGTCAGTTGCTATCCGCAGTTTACAATCTTATCCGACAATTTTCAGTTGGACACGCCCGCATTCATCAGTTCTGTAGCCGTCTCCCCTACCGAGGCATATATGGCTTTCGGAGACTCGGATGGCGTGATTCATATCATGACAGCAGCTGATGAGGGTATGCCCTTCAACGGGTACGAAGGTCAGCCCATCGAATGGGCAGACACTCCCGACACATTACCGGAAATTGACTGGACGGACAACACGTGAGTTATATTCGAAATGTGTGCCAGTACATTTAGTCTCACCTGATCCAAGGCCGCTGAATAGCATCGGTCTTCCTCACTATAATACCCTACTCCTTTCGTCGTGGACTCCACAGCTGGAGTCCACGAAGGTCTCAACCGCGCCCATGAAAATTCCACAGTCAGTGCTATCTGCCATGAAGATGAACGATGGCATTGCATACGCTCCTTTTCCGCGCGAGCTCAAGGGACGTAGAAACATGATCACCGTTGCGGCACCAAAGGACCAAGGTCGGTTCAGGAGTGGAAAACAGAAGAGCGACGTGAGTGGTGTGGGTGTTTTGGCTATGTATGTATAACTCTGAAGCATTTGTCACAGCCACAGGTCGAACTGGTTACGGCTAGTGATAGTCCAGACGAAGCGCCCCCTCGATATCGCAAAGTAGAGATCGAATACTCGAAGTTTGGTGTGGAGGACTTTGACTTTGCGTGAGACCCTTACCCTATTCTTGCCGCATTTCCAGAATGTTTTGACGCCTCATTTCCACAGCTTCTTCAACAAAACCGAATTTAGTGGCCTTGAAACGCATATAATGAACTCATACACGAATTCCCTTCTGCAAGTTTTGCATTACTGTCACCCAGTTAGAACAGTCGCAAAGTCACACATCACCACACGCTGTCCAAACGAACATTGTCTACTTTGTGAGCTAGGGTTCGTAAGTCGCATGCTGGAAGATGCAAAGGGGACAAACTGCCAGTCGAGTAATTTCTGTAAGACCGTCGGCGTTCTTGCTCAATGTGAGTTCTACCATCGATCGAATAATTCACCCTCTGAAGCCCCTTCTGGCAGCCGTCAATGCCATTGAGCTCATCGATTATGGTGGGGACTTGGCTGAGACAGACTACGCGCGTATGATACAAATGTTCCACCGGTTCCTCTTGGACCACCTGTCTGTCGAAGACGAGTCGGACCCAAACACACACCCCCTGCTGCCTCCTGACCCATCCTTCCCACAATGCACGGCGACATCTCCGCCTATTACTCAGCTTCTTGGCATGTACGGTCAGAATGCTTTTACATGCACGTATTGCAAAGCCGCGAGGGAGAAAGAGCAGATTACGTTCGTTGTTGATCTCATCTATCCTCCTCGAAAGGTCGATTGCGAACCACATTTCATTCGTTCTCGCTCACGTGACTTCCTAGGGTCTGGGTGATGTTGACTTCGCCTCCGTCCTACAAGCGTCAGTTTTCAGGCAAATGAGCCACAAGGCGAGTTGTCCCAACTGCAAGCTAGTGAGAACCTTCGATTCCACTCGCTTCGTCGCGACATCGGATTTGCCGCCGATTTTAGCCGTGAATGCAAATGTGTTTACGGAAGAAGGTCTTGAATACTGGCTGGACACACGAAAGCAGAGGTTCTTGACGCCATCTGTTGAACTGTGTGATCAACAGCTCGGTGAAAGTGGAGAACCGTCATCTGTGACCTACAGCTTGACGGTCAGTGGCTCCTTTTCTGTGATGAGCTGTCAGGTTGATGATTTTCAAGGCCATTATAATTCAAGTACGCAGTAAAGAAATGCGTTCTCACCTCGTGGCCATCGTAAAAGGTTCACACTTTGCACGCCCCATCGTATTCCTGTCTGAATGTGTCATAGTCCCAGAAGCAGAAGGTCAAGACGGCTTGCTGAGTCCGTGGTTCGTCTTCAACGACTTTTCCGTACAGAACATTTCCGAAGAAGAGGCCTTGACCTTCCCCGGAAAATGGAAGGTGCGAATTCTTTTTGTGCTGGAAACAGTCATACTCATGATGCCATAGGTCCCTGCTATCTTGTATCTAGAGCGGGCTGACTCTCAGGGACAGTTTGATTACTCTGGCTTGTCTAATACCATCGATACTTCAATTCTCAGTCAAGATACCTCAATCTCAGTGTTCGTATCTTTTCCATTTTCCCAAGTAGTTCTTTTGTACGATCACCATCGTTAGGAACCGGGACCCTAGTCTGATCAAGCATGAGCCTCTGGGACCTGCAGAGCTGGCGTGTCCTGGAACCCTTGTTTCGATGGACGCAGAATTTGTCCAGATGCAACAAGAGGAAACGGAGTACCGCTCAGATGGAACCAAGAAAGTTCTTCGTCCTGCTCGACTCAGCCTTGCCCGTGTCTCTGTTCTGCGGGGCGACGGTCCAAAACAGGGTGTTCCCTTTATTGATGATCATATACACACGAGCGAGATCATTGTAGATTATGTAACAGAATTCTCGGGGATCAGATGTGAGCATACTGTCCTCTACTATGATCTGACCTGGGCTCACAAGGTGTCGAAGATGGCGACCTCGAGCCGCACACGTCGCCGTATACATTGACACCGCTCAAAGTAGTATACAAGAAGCTACGATTGCTAGTAGATCGAGGCTGCATTTTTATTGGCCACGGCCTCACGAAAGACTTCAGAATCATCAGTGAGTTTCGGCCACTTTTAACGTTCTCTTGCTGACAGTCCGCCTTTCACAGATATCTACGTTCCCCCAGATCAAGTGATAGATACGGTAGATCTTTACTTCTTGAGAGAGCGCCAACGTCGCCTTTCGCTCCGCTTTCTTTCATGGTTTGTGCTCGACGAGGCCATTCAGACGGATACGCACGACTCGATCGAGGACGCCCGCTCTGCTCTGATGCTTTACAAGGCTTACCAGGACTTCGAGGAACGGGGGATTTTTGACGAAAAGTTGGATGAGCTTTACAGGGAGGGGCGCAAACATGTGAGTAGTTGCTCGCTCAGCTCGTATCCGTGACATTCACACTATGCAGAACTGGAAACCACCAGCCCCACTTAGGACGGAGACCGCATCACCTCCTGTGCCGCCCCCTGCTCAAGCTGCGTCACAACCAAATGCCCTCCCTATCATGCGTAGTAGCATATCACCCGCGCCATTTGTCCCGAGCGGTTTCCAGGGTGGTGCTTTTGCGGGATTTCAGCAGAGTGGCTCATCAAGTCGCAGCCAATGGCGTTCCGGATAACCAGTCCCGCTTCCACTTTGATTCATTAGCTGAGTGTATCGCCTACTCTTCTTTGGACATTGTACGTATGAGGATGTCAAAGTATTGGATCGGATACTGTACTAGATTCATATTTTTTCTATTTGTCAACCAGAACCGAAGCCGGATGGATGCTACATAACGTTTAGCGTTTAGCCATTGTCGAGTCACGAAAGTACTCTCTAATTAAGCTGAGGTGACTTGTGTATGGGACACCCTCGTCGATGTCTCCAAATCCACATCCTTCGAAGGAGGATGCGATATATCAACTCGTACAAACCTGCGGCGCAAGCTGTACCACACGGATACTATGGCCCGGATCCCTATGATATCAATTGGGCGTTCCCTCTCCACGAGGACACCCTCAAGTCGGAGCTGGTGATATTGACGCCTTTCAGACCATCCATTCATGTCGACGAACTCTGGAAGCAGATAGAGGCACACCCCGCGCTGCAACACTGGCTGCCGTTCGAAATCGCGACCAAGGACGGGCTCCTCGCGACGATCGAAACGCGCCTCCGACGCGACCCTGGTGCGATCCTCTTCGCCATCATGGCACACCACGCCAACCCGGCAGGCGGCAGCACCGGCACACCGCGCCCCGACGCGCATGCGGAACAAGTACGCCAACCTTCAAAAGCACCGGCAAGTGTGGCCAAAAAAACGACGATGGCGGGGGTGATCGCGCTGATCAAGGCGTCACCCGCGAACCTGAGCGCGGAAATCGGCTGGGTGATCGTGTTCCCGGCGTTCCAGCGGAGACACGTCGCATCGAACGCCGTCGCACTGCTCCTACGGTACTGTCTCGAGCTGCCCTCAGCCTCAGACTCAGACTCCGAGTCCGCCAATGCTGATGGCGCGGTGGGGGCGACTCGGACTCGGACGAAGGCGGCGGTGGTGGTGGGGCTGGGATTGCGCCGCGTACAATGGTTTGCGCACGCGGAGAACGAAGCGTCGCGCCGGACCGCGCTGCGTATGGGGTTCAGGGAGGAGGGGACGCTAAGGTGGGAGCGCGTGATCGCGCCGGGAAAAGTGGGGAATGGGATCCCGGTTAGGGACGGTGATCCGCTCGGCGGCGCGCGTCCGAGTCGGCACAGCGTCGTGCTCTCGCTGTGTGTGGATGATTGGGAGGAGGGTGGCGGCAGGGAGCGCGTGGGGCAGTGGATAGCTCCCTGATTAACATCGACCACTGAGCCAAAGCAAGACCGTGCATCGTTCTCCAGACATACTGTAGTCACATAGCCGCCACCAGTCGGTTATGCCTACGCTGTTGAAAACCACGTTCGAATTGGATTCGCTTCCCACGTCGCGTCCATAGACGAAATTGTGATATACATGTCGTTGTCTACCCTGTTTCTTTTCCTTGCACCAGTCTGGGCAACGAGTAGGGGTGACGGCCCGAACCTGTGATGATCCTAATCCTACATTTGTTTCAAGATGCTTCCGCTACCGTTTCCTCTCCACCCTCATCGACGACGTAGACTTGCCGCCCACCTCGGCGAGCACTTCCTCCGTTGCGTCGTTTGCTCGCGGCGACATCAGCGTGTGGTGTCGCATTTCCCGCGCCCTGAACCGTCACGCTCGTAGTACGCGACGTCTCCAAAAACGCTTGTATGTTCTGCAACATTTCCTGCGCAGTCTGCAGCAACGCCTGCATATTCTGCGACAGTTCCTCTACGCTCTGCTGCAACGCCGCAAACTGGGAGAGTGTTTTGAGGGGACGCTGTGAGCATCACAACCCCACGCATACCATGGAAGTATTTGTCTCGACTCACTGACGCAGCAATATCTTGCAATGAGACTTGTGCATGACCACTGTGCGAAACGGCAGAATTGTTCATCAATGCGAGAACAAGCGAAGGTTAGGTTGACATGACCAACCCAAGTGTGGCAATCAAAGCGAACAAATCGGCCCGATGAGGACTCCACATTTTCAATGAAGTCATTAAATGGTATATTCTATTGTCATGGAGAGAGAGAGGAGAGTCCGCTTGTCGTGATACGTTATTTCTGCATATTAAGGCGCATCACGCCCATGACAACTAAAGCTACAATAAGTCGTACTGTACAAACCGGAACGAAACCCCCGTCGTGATCATGATCGTGGATGTCGGAGAGAAAAAGAGAGACTCGGGGCTCAGAACGTGAGCCCAACAATGACAGCCACAATACTGAGTGCGACGCCCGTACCACCGAGACGCACGGCGCCAGCGCCGTTCTGTCCGGAGGAGGAAGATCCCGTCGAGTTTGAGGAGGTGCCGTTGATCGCGCTCGCCTTGAATGCCTCGAAGCTCTTGCCACTGCCACCGGTCTCGTCGGCATTCGCAGCGAAGACCATGCCTTGACCACAGTGACTTGTCTGGCGGCAGTACACCCAGATCGCAGACGTGTCATTCACCTGGACGGTCCACGTAGGGAACGTGGTAGCATCGGTGGAGACAGGCATGCTAACGGGATTATTGTGCCGCGTGAGCATGAATGACACAGGAAGTAAAGGCGGGGAAACAGGACGTACAACCCAGAGTCAAAGCCGACTTGGCCGCTCGTCGAAGTGGAGGCGAGCTTTTGGCAGGGCGCGGCAAAGCTGGATTGCGTGACGGTGTGGTTCTTCTGGTGGAACTCAAAGGTGATGGTGTCGCCCGGCTGCGCGGTGATATTCGAGGGCTCGAAGGTCAAGGAGCTGCCGCCGACGATGATCTTGTGGTCCTGGGAAGTGCCCGAAGGTGTCGTCGCAGTGGCCGAGGGTGCGACGCTCGGAGAGGTGGCAGTGGCACTGACAGAGGAGGTAGCAGAAGGTTGGGCAGTGGAATTACCCATGGCGGCTGCCTGGAAAGCTGCGAACTTGTCTCCAGGGTTGATGGCGAAGACCATGCCCTTTTGACAGTGGCCCGTCTGACGACAGTATACCCAGACTGGTTTGGTGTCGGCCACGGTGAACTGTGCCTGCTGGAAAGGACCGTTGGTGTTGTTGTCGGACACGGGGACACTGACAAAAGGAATCAAACTCGAGCCGGACGCGAGAAGGGAAGAGATACTTACAAGCCAGAGTCGAAGCCACCGGCAGCAGGACTACAAGGGCTGTCGAAGGTGGACTGTGTCGCCGAGTGATTCTTCTGCATGAAGACGAAGTTGACGACATCGCCGACGTTGGCAGTCTAGTAATAAATGCTCGTCTCTGGAAGCTCAAGAAGGGAGATTGTGTAGGCAACCTACCACGCTGGAAGGGTTGTACTGGACAACGCCACCGGGGCCACCGACTGTTACTTGGATCTCGGCAGATTTGACGGGCAGGACGGCCACAAAGCCGAGCAAGGCAGAGAGCGCGAATAGTTTAGAGAACATCACTAGTATATCGTAAAAGTGTACAACAGCGCAGCTGGCGTGTCTAGAAAAAAGGAGATGAGGGGGTCCGGTCAAGAAAAATAGGAATCAGGTGGAAAAGAGATTTAATTGAGCCATCCTCGCCAAGACGGGCTTTATACCCAAGGCAAGCGGGATGGATGGGCGAGTTGGGACAATAGAGAATTGGACAATGGACACAAGGAGAAGACGCGAAACAAAAAGTGAGACACAAAGGTCTGTGCATCTGTTCCGAGGCTTTATTGTTTCGCTTGGCACCCGGGTCTGTCTGTGGAAAAAGGGCGGGCTGAATGACTCGAACAAGAGAACAATGCGATGTCGGGTCACGATGATGGTCACAGGTAAGCTTCTACGAATCCGCCCCACTTCTCAATCACTGGTTTCACTATATCTTCCCACTCTTTCCCTTCGTACCGCCCTTCCGCCACTCGCTCAAAGGAGAAAATCTCCTGGTGTTTCGTGTTACCTTGTGAAGTTTACGTTGTGAGCCCGCATCGCCACCTCTGCGAGAGAGGAACACATACAGTCTGGGCACCGCTTAACATCTTTCTTGCCTCCCTTCTTGCCCACCTCCTTACTTGCACTAATATTCGGGTATCCGTCATCGAGATACGGCGTGTGTTCAACTAAATCGGTCAACTCGATATGCACGAGTCGCTCCACGCGGTGGCACCACGGGCCTTTCGGCCCAGCCTGCACGAGCCCTTTCATTGGTACACCGCCTTTGTCCATGCCGCCAGGCCAGAATCCCCGGAGAATCTGCTCTTTCGAGCCACATTGCTTTCCCCACTGATCCATTCTTCTATTTAGGTTTGTCGCGCGCCCTACCTTCAGATGTATCGTCTGCTTATCTGTAGGATCTACGCGCGACGAGTTCACGCAGATCAGATGAAATAGACGGGATAAGGCAAGGGATGGGGGCCGTACCAAGGATCTCGAAGGTATATATATAACCCTCGACGTCGCTCGGCGTGCGGGCCTTCTGCATCTCCACGCGGAGCGCGTTTCGCGTCGCCGGCTGTAGATACTCGGGGATCCAGTCTGTGTGTGATCCTCTTTCATGAGAACTGGCATACAAAGCACGTACGAACGTAATAGAAAAAAAATGACGTATACAATACAATCGCACTCACCCTCAAACCTGACGAACGTCTGTCCCGTCTTGCGATCGTAGAACCCACTCACCTCGCCCACTTTGTTCCCGTGCACGCGGCAGAATACGTCGCCGCCCGCGAGCGCCTGTGCGTCAGACACCTTCACCTGATTGCGGCACTGCTTCCCCGCGGCCGTCACCCCGTTGCACTGTCTCGTTCCCCCAACGGAAGTGGCACTGTTCGACGCAACGGGGGAAGGTGGCTCCGATTGCGCGCGCCGATGCATCGGTGGGGCTTGGACTTTGGGAGGCTGCGGTGTCCTGGGTTGACCTACGCGAGAGGCCAGCGGTGGTCGCGGCGGGGACAACGGGTCGGGACCCGGACGCAGAACAGGAGCATCGGCATATAGTCCCGCAGGAGGGGTGAGCGAGGG
>Ga0307509_10011227_pt1 | contig 10877 bp, 8 predicted proteins | sample 10_EM_MG_FD_202245 | JGI IMG/M metagenome (GOLD analysis project Ga0307509, IMG submission 202245) | Populus trichocarpa ectomycorrhiza microbial communities from riparian zone in the Pacific Northwest, United States - 10_EM | ecosystem: Host-associated > Plants > Roots > Unclassified | place... | reverse complement strand
CAAGGTAGCTGGCACCCGAACGCATCTGGTGAATGCGGCCACATATAAATCGAGGAAGGCCAGTAAAGGCATGGGGAGTGAGGCAAGCACTATAAGGATACAAGAGGGGCACTGGCGGACTCAAGTCAAGCCAGTCAGCAAGGGGTGACTGTAGCAGAGGAGCTCTGAGGGCTTGGTAGGTGACGGAAGGAATCCTCGACAGCGGGAGCGCTACGAGATCGGTTAAGGCGAGAGGGAGGATAGGGATTTCCTCAATGAGGTCTGAAACCTCGTGACATAGGGAGTCTAGTGGTAGGTGCTTGGCTGAGTTAACTGCCGGGCCAAGCCATGAAGTAAGGTGGATGGCTTTGGGGGAGCCCCGAAGGAGACAGTGATCATCGTCCGCAGAACGGCCCTGGTCCCAGGTGGGCACAGATTCGGGTATTCGGGTGGTGGCAGGGTTGAATTCCGAAGGGGCGCAGACCAAGCGGATGGCAGCTCACCGACGGCGGTGTTTGCAGATGGAGGAGATGGGTGGTAGTGAGGCCTCCCGGTACAGAGTGCCGAGGGCAGTCGTGTAAAAGCAATTAGTTGTCCATCGGAGCACCACATGCCAGAACCAGTTGAGTTTTTTAAGAGTGGCTGTGTCCGGACCAAACAGGTCGCAGCCGTAGGTGAGGATAGGAAGAATGGCGCCGAAGACTAGCTTTCTGTTGCACCTGGAGGAGAGGCCTTTGCCAGCTGCACTGAGCTGTCGGATTGTAGCGAAAGAGGCTTTGGCTAGTGCCAGCCGTCTCAGGAAATGAACGGAGGAGTGTAGAGTAGGGGTGCGCCAATAGCCAAGCCACCTTACGACTTGGGAGGGTGGAAAAAGCATGTCGTTGATCACAATGGGGGCGAAGGAGACATCCGAGCGGTCCTTCAGGGTTCTCCAGTGAATCAGTTCAGTTTTGGGGACAGAAAAAGCCACCCCCAGGTCGGCACCCTGCCTTTGAATACTGCCGAAATAGTATTGAAGAGCGCGGATATTCAAACGTACCGAGTCCGAGCCAACCGTGATGGTGAGGTCGTCGACGTATGAAACCGCCAGACCTTGAGGGAGAGTCGGGCGGGAGTTTGTACCTTAAACAATACTAAAATGATACTAAAAAAATAAAAATAAAAAATAAAAAAAATAAAAATAAAAAAGTACAAGAACTCGCGTGCAGCGCTAGCTATGGCGTAAACAAAACTATACTACTGGCGCCTGGGAAAAAGTCATCATCCCAAGTCCCTCTGGTATAAAACCGACCGCACATCTCGCCCGTAGAATCCTCACCCCTCCTTCACGCGGACACAGAGAAGATTGGAAAACAACAGGAAAGCAGGAAACAACAGGAAAACCCTTGCCATTGACTCCTGGATCGTAACAAAATAAATCTAGCCTCAACGCTAGAAGGAAGGGAGAACCACTAGAAAGCAAACCAAATAGAGGAAGAAAAACAAGACTCCAAAGGGGCCGGCCAAAAATAGCACACGCGCTGGCGACCGAAACAATTACTCCGAGCCCAAGGCGTTGACATCGACCAAGGAGGTAGTGCTATACCATGGAAGAGCGTAACCGAGTATGCGACCGTGGTAGCCGCGGGGCCGAGAGGAGCCCCCTAGTAGTGTGGTACCAGCTGAGGGAGCGGAGTGTAGCTGTCACTGAGCAACGGGACGAAAACCAGAGAGGAAGATGGAGGGGTAGACCCAGACGCTAGAAACGACCGACTAGAGCAACCGCGGCCGATGCTTTTCCAACAGCGAGGCGAAAGATGAGGCCGTGACGTTACTAACTGAAGTGTTCCCTGACTGGGCACACATAAACGAAACGGTGAAGTACTTCGCAAGGGGCTTGGAAGACAGCAGCCCCGACCGTAAGCCAAGCCAGAGGGGTTGCCGACCGTGCAAAACCTAAGCGAGGTGCAAAGGTGATGCGGGCAAAAAAGGGGGAGCAAGGAACTTCATGAGCGGGGGTCAACGATGAACGAAGGCAAGAACCCCAAGGAGGGGGGGGCCAAGAGGCCAGAAGGAGGAGGAGAGGAGGTAGCGTCACTCCCCTAGGCAGAAGCCATCAAGGGGGAGTAGAGGGGTGGCAGTGAATCCCCTGATGATTTCCCTTGTGTTGAGATTTCAATCACCGGAGGTGTAGAGGAGATGGTTTTTGTCTAACTATTGTGACAGAGTCTCGCTTACATATACTCTTCACGCCAACAACCCTAACCCTGGTGACACATAACTAGAGTCTCATACTCCTATGACTTATAATGAGTCATACCCGAAATCCATCAGCTAACTTCTTTGACTCACTGCACAACATGCTGTAAACCAATCATAACTTGTAAAACTTTTCATATGAGCAAAGCGCATGACATGAGTGGAAATCGTGACTCAAGATGTGAGTCATGCTCAAAAATCATTACATTATTATAACTCACAATCATGAGTCATTCAAACATCAGCCAATCATAACAAACAAATGACACTCAAGTGTGAGCCATGTGAGAACTATGAGTCTACTGACTTCATAGCGTGAAACATAAACATACCTATGACTAATAATCATTAGTCATGTGAAATCTGCTTTGCTTAGTCACGATTTTTGTCAATTAGTTGCATTCAAGTCAGCCTTTTCACATAAGAAACGCCCAGCTTGACAATTACCCTTCTGATATTTGAGATGTGTCAATTGGATGAATTGGTGAGTTAGGGCTCTGCAATGTTGTAGGTTGGGAAAACATTGGTCGGATCAGTATTTCTAAAACCAATATTCATTGTCGCGTTTCAATGTCAACCAAACATGCCACTCAAAAGCAGAATAGCTTTTTGTAGTAAATCTGGATAACCAGGGTCGAGATAAAGGTTGGAGGTGGCAACCAGACCCGCCCTAAATATAATAATATAAAAAGAAATTTTGAAATACCAAACTCTAGAACTAAAATTATAATACAGTCAAAAATATGCTTTGAAGTCGAAATACTACCTGTATATTATTTCTAGTACCATAGCCTGAACAGGTCCTAAAGTTTATTATTTTCTTTACCTGTTCACCTATTAATTATTTTTATTTATTATCTATAATCAAATTCCAATTTGCCCTCTCTTTTTGACGCTGGTTATGTTGTCAAGTCGCGGGAAGCCCAACCTGCCCAACCTCCTCCCGACAATTTAAGTGGCTTGTCCTGCGCCTAGAGCTTTCAGTCTACAGAACAGAATAGAAATCGGACAAACTAGAGCGGGTTCGAAGACTTCGGCTTCAGAATCATGAGTATGATAGCACAATTAATTGAGACACTCATGGATATCTTAGAGTAAGGGATAAAACACGAAAATGCTACTGCAGTCAACGATGACAGGTCTCACGCAAACCCGTGACTTGATCTCCCGCAATTACTCCGGCACCCCATGCTCCTCAAGGACCTTCCTCCCATCGGCAAGAGCCCTCCTCGCCGCCTCTTTGTTCTCTTCACTTTCGGACTCCGGTGCTGCCTCCTAAGCTTTGTCAGTACCGTCTTCCTTTCACCGCTTCCAAACAAGAAGGAATAGACCATTGCATCAGTCAATGCACCCAGCGCGGTGTACAGTTGCTTACGGACCGCTGGTGCCATCACGATGGTCTGTTCAAGGACTTGTCTCTATCGTAGTGGAGCGAACATAGGTAAGCATTAGCTCATATCAGATCTCTGACGTTAAAAAAGACAAAGATCGGGAAAGGCCGAACCGGTTGGCGAAGGTCATACTCATCCGCACCTTCCAGCTCCAATTTTTCTACTGCGGCCTTCTGTTGTATAGTTTCTTTGTGATAGGAAGCTTCTTCCTTGATTAGACGGAGGACGGAAGAGGTCTTGATCGAGAGCGGAGTTGGAGGTGGCATGATTGCGGTTTTTTGTCTGGGCGGGGCTTGTTTTTTTTGAAGGGGTGATGGAAGAGAAGGTGGTTGCCGTGGTAAAGTTTGTTATCCCTTAACCTGTACGATCGTTCACTCACTTTTAGCGTCGCACTTAGAGGACGCTTGACACAGGAAAAGTAATGATAGACAACACCCCAAGATAAATTAAAAGTACCGTACTCATACTTGTACCATAGTTGGGAGCAAATCTACGCAGACAACCTGCTTTCTATCATGGCCATGCTGAGCAGTACTCATTTAACACTGTTCTGAGCCCTACACTTCTTCTGGAACATAGAGTTTTTCACATCACAATTACCTAAATAGGGCAGTGTTTAAAAGGTGCTGAATTATCTTAGCACCCTTTACGTTCATGATAATAGAGTGACGGCGCCCCGCGTAGGAATCAAAGTTAGAAGTTGGAAGTTGGAACTCTTGGCGAATATTTGAGAGGGAAGAAAACTTCTTCAAAGCAAGAAGTTTGTGTCATTGGGTATTCCTTGTTTTTCTCAGGCGTTGCCCCGGCATGGCTGCCAAGGCTTCGAACTTCCAACTTCTAACTTTGATTCCTACGCGGGGCGCCGTCACTCTAATACTTACATCATAGTTGTCACAATTATTCCTAACTTTGCTCTCTTCAGTTACCTCACCACCGATCGCTTCCACAACCAGGTGTATCCGCACTTAGTGCGAGTGCTTGAAAACGGTTTAAGGGATCTGGGGGCTACATGGAAGGTATCTGATCGTAGGTGGGTGAATGTGGAGTTATTAGGTTCGAGGGTTTGTGCGAAAAAGATATTTGACCTGAAGGTTTGCCGTACTTGGTCCAGGAACGTATTAATACGGTCACTTAAGCTATCTTCTCACGGAGACAAAGGACAGCCCAAGGAGCAAGCGTTACTGTCCTATAGAAAAGGCGAGAGGTGGCGTCAACTCTAAAGGGCTCAGTGCAGTTTGTGCAATACCGTAAAAACTGGCCAAATCCGCTTTCGACGGTCAGGCTATCAGCTTTCCCAGCCCGAACCAAAACAACACGAGAGGGCTAGTGTTTTCTAGAGAGAATATGAATGGAAGCTGAGCCCTCAGGATTTCGTGAATCAATGATCGTAACTTGGTTAACCTGCGGGGTAAGATCGATTGCGGGTTATTACAGGACTTTATGTTACTGTACACAATGGGAGAGCGTATTTAACAAGTTTTTCGGATAATCCGAGATATGTGTGGCTATTTTCCACATGGATATCTACCATGGTAGGCGTAGACTACTGGGAGCCAGGTTTTGATGAATAATTAGGTACTTTTCTAAGAGTATGATACTTGATAATCGAGATAGTTTCTAACAGTTGAATATTTCTAGCATACCGGTATCAGATGCGAGTTGAATGCGAGTTGGGTGATTGGAGAGGGGTCCTAATTGGGCCATATCTCACGGTGTATGTTAAGATTTTCCTACGCTTAAGATAAACAAACCTTACCGTAGACTTAGAAATGAAAGAGGAAGCAGAAGGGAGAGAGGATGTAACCAATTTCTAAAGCTGATTTTTACAAGATTCATCCTTGGACAATTCATGGACCAATAAGAACAAAAAGTAGGCTGACAAGTGCTTAACAAGGTAATAATCGGATTATGTTCCGATTTTAAAAAAATCAAAGTAACTAATATAGAAAATTACGAGAATGAAATAAGTATCCCTTAGTCTGTCACTCCGCCCAAGAAAACCGGTTGCACAAGTCTCAGTTTGAAACCCTTGGTAAATTATTTCCAGTTAGGGAAGGAAACTTCCCAGATTCCGTTATTCTCTTGGCCAGATTCGGTATTTTCTTAACAGGTTTTATTAAGCGCAGCAACCCGACAGACTATGGGATAGAAAGAAAGTTGAGTTAAAAAGTAAATCTAATCTAATTGGGGCAGTTTAGTCTATTTCAATAACGATTAAGGATTTTCGAATATAATAAGGTGAAAGTAGAAATATAAAATAGGTTCTTAGTTAAATGTAATAAATATATTAAAAGAAACAAAATAAATGGATAAACCAAATTTCCAAATAACTGGACTAACAAAATATATAAAAGAAAGAGAAAAGCTAAAGTCAGTATACAAGAATCAAGTACAGGCAAGTAGAAACATAGTTCTAATATTCAGTAATAGTGTTGAAAATGAATACTACTTGAATGATTGTAGGTAGTTGGTAAATAAATAAATATAAAAAGTTACTAAATGTAAGAAGAATGACAATTAAAGAAAATCATATTGAGATATTCTATATTAAATCTTTTTTAACATCTTATGCCTGCTAGGAATTCTAATTTAAAATGCCAAGACAAGTGTGATGTGGATGCCAAGCCATATGAGTCACCCCACCATATTTGGTTCTCTTTCACCCCCCCTACTTCTTCTCTACCCAAAACATTTTTCATACCTGCATCCAGTCTCACATTATCCCACTTCTGTAAGTCAATCCTCCCAACTGTTACCAGATACCATTTCAATTTCCCTTCACTTTTTATCAGCGAATGGTTTTTTAAAACTTTGTTTTGATTGTTTCCTGTGCGTATTTTGTTCTTACGCTCTCGCACGTCCGCTCTTTAGGGGTTTCACTCCTTTTTTTTCTTCCCTTCTTTCTTCTTTCTTTTGGCGACTGTGGTAAAAGTCCCCCCCCCCCGACACTTGTTGCGGTCGTCTTTTGCTCTGTTATACTAAATATCGAATTCGGTATAACAGGAAAACTCGATCTCAGATATGGTTTTCAGTAGAACCGGAAGCGGCGCGAACACCGCTGGGGGTAAGTCGATCCGCGCATTCTGTGGTTATAATTTCTAATGAGTGGAACCACCAGGATCTAAGCTTGATATGCGCGAAATGTTTAAGCTGATTTCGGAGAAGCTAGACCATATACAAAGGACACAACACTCGATTCTAACCAGTTTTACTGAGCAGAGTCTAGCTCAAAATCGCGAGATCGAAGAACTTAGAAGTTTGATGCGTGACACTGAAGACCAGCTTAAGGCTCAGGAATTAAGTGAGCTCCGAAAAGCGCTGGCGCACACAGAGGTGACCCCGTCGGGGGGGCGATTTAGCTCTGAAGCCTTTGAGCCTCCCACCAGTGCTTCGCGTGATAAGACCAATTCGATTCAGCCCGCAGAGAAGCCAAAGCGGAATGGTACCATTGCCGATAGTTTTGAGAGGACGATTTCCCCCGGTAAGATTATTTCTTTGTTCGAGATTATTTCGCTCATAACTTTTCGAAGCGGCTAACCCCAGACGTCAAGATTCCGATCTCCCACAGCCGGCTGCGGACCAAGACGTTGAGATGATAATGCCGGATGCCAGCGACAGCGACCGCGAGAACGTTGCCCCGGCACCGCCAGCACCACTTCCTCGCACCGAATCGCCAGTTCTCGAGGCACCTGTTTTTCTATCGGCTTCTGAGTCGAACAAGTCTAAGGAGCGCCCTGTTCAAAAGATGCGTCCAACAAGAGGCAAACTCGGCAGAGGAAGGGGGGGCAGCAGGGCACGTATCCGAGAAGGTGGGGATTTGGGCTCAAATTCAGATGAATCATCTTCAGAGAAGGCTATGGAGGCTCCAAAGATGGTTCCAACTAGAGGAGGATTTGGCAAAGCTAGAAGAGCAGGCCCATTGATGGGCGGTAGGGTTCAACCGCAAGTTAAGTCGCCGCCTGCAGTAGATGCGATTGAGGAAGAATCGGGATCGGAGCCGGAAGCTGAGGAGCAAGTACCCTCTAGTGGGTTCGTCGCGGTCAATCAAAAGACTGCTAGAACCCCCGCCAAGAAAGCGGCGCCCTTGTTGGCCTCAATCGGACCAGGCATGCCAAGTATCCCGACGTCAACGTCGGGCAAGAAGGTTCCACCACCCTCCGCCAAGGTAATCGCCCGCAACCGCAAATTGCCGGAAAACCTTCCCGACAAGCCTTTTTGGTTCACGGCAGATGCCATTAAAGCGATTACTGGTACGCGTCCAGGGAAGACGGTAGCTCAGGTTACTAAGGAGAATGTACTCCACTACGAATATTACATCGTATTCACACCCGATCTCCATTTTAACCCACCAAAGGCCATTGGTGACACTTGCGAGCTCATCGACCTCCACAACGCAGAGGGTGAGCTCTTGGCGTCGCGCTATCCGATCTTTAAAAAGATGGACAAGACACATTTCGCCTTCTACGGAGAGTACAAGGTTGGCGGTCGTAGAGTGGTTCCTCTATCGGACTGGCAAAGTTCCGATCCCGTCGTAAAAAAGAAATGGGCCGAGAAGTTCATAAACACTGGCTGGGGCTCGAAAATGCTCCTTGACAAAGGGCTTAGGACGCCCGGCGAGATCCGCAACTTCACCCTCAAGGATATCACGGAATTCTTTAATCGCGATGATGAATCTAGAGCTCTCAGACTTTCTGCAACCTCGTTCGAATTTGTCGACTATGATCGTAAGCTCTATGATAAGATGGTGGTAGTGGCGGAAAGTCTCTCGAACGGCGGAAGGCCTGCACCAAATGCCTCACCTAGTTCTCTGACGACTAAGGTGTCTAAGCAATCTACGCTGGTCGGCGCTGTGGATGTCGAGGACAACGATGACTCCCCTCCCATCGCGGCCAGAAAACGTCGAAAAGTTGGTACCGAATCTCCTGTCCAAGTCGCGGCGCCGGATAGAGAGCGCCGCTTCCCTGAGAGAGCTCGTAGAGCGACTCAGGGAGCACAATACTCTATTCTTCATTTGAGCAAGGCCGGTGAGCACGAGTCTACTCCTTCCAGTAGTAGTCAATGGAGGGTCGAAAGTCGTAAGAAACATGAACCGTCTGCCGATGAGGAAGACGGTGGTGACGAGGATGAGATGGAAATTCAAGAAGTTGATTCCGACTAACGTGCTCCCTTTGCCTCAATATCCCTTCTTTCACATTCCCTTCTCAATTTAATAGTTTCTTTTATATTGCTGCGAATTTCTATTTCACAGGGATGGAATAATTCCAATTTTAATAGCTCTCCTACCGTTTTTTTTAAGAGCTTTGCTTTTTCTATTTCGGGGATAAAAATGGACTACGGGAAGGCTAAAGGGAGGTTACGCGTTTAATCCTATAGTGCAAGGTAGCAGATAGGTCCGCAACAAAAGCGTTTTCAGTATAACAACGGTTACCATTACTAAATTGCAGATTCAAATATTACCTGACCGAGTTTGGCTGATAAAGGGGATTTAGAATAATGTAGGTAAGTTGAAAGTTATTCAATTTGAAAAAAGGAAATTGGGAGGAAGCAATTCCAAAATTGCATTTACAGTAGGTTTTGTTTAACTTGTATATTTACTATTATGCACAGGAAGATGGCATCCCCCATGTTTTCTATATCTTCGGTGATTGAAATTTCAACATCAAGAGATTATCACTACTTTCTACAAGGACTTCATTGCTATTACAGCCAGAGCGAATGCAAAAGACTATACCAAAAATTTTGCGGAACATTCATCTTATTGGTCAACAACCAATTCCTACTACTTTATCCCCACTTTTAATAATTTCCATCAACCAACCATCTTCAATTATATTATCTTTGATTATCTTTATCTTCTAAGTCCTTTCAGCCTATACTCTGATATCTAATAGACAGAGAGATTGAGGGAGATATGGTGTAAGTCCTCTTGCCTACCTTGTTCTCTCAAACCCCACCACCCAAGCTTTACCTGAGGATACCAGAATGAATGAAGATATTGCATCTTTTATCTAAACTGTTGTAACTTAATCTGCAACCATCTTTTAGGAGGAATTGTTCAGTATAGAGAGTCTTCAGGAAAATATATATAGTAAGTTGGACAATGAAGAAAAACTCAACTCTGGTTATAAACACAGATGCAATACCTCTGAAACTATTCAGAAACACATCTTAGTTGTCCAAGAATATCATATGAAGAACACAGAATATCAGCAAAAAGAAATATTCTATCTTATATATTATATACAGCCCCTCGTCAAAAGTGTTCATGATCTGAGACATGTTTAAGGTTGAATTGGTGAAGGCATTATACTTAGATCATGCAACAGGGCACCGATGATCGGATTGCATTGTCAATAGACCAGCGAATAAAACAAGTGAATCAGATAAATAAACAAGCGAAGAGGCAAGTAAACAAGCAAGTGGAAGAGAATAAGACTGAATGGGGGAAGGAATACTTGCAATAGAGAGGTGCTGTAAGAAAAGACTGATATTGCATCCAGCCAAAATCCCAGCAAAAATGACAAACTTTAGTGGTATATAATATCAGGCTTTTTTAAAAATGCTTCAACATGGTGAGTGTCCCAGATTTGACCCTACCAGATTCCCTCCTATCCCGGATGAAATTACCTAAATTCTAAATTGTCCTGCACCAAAACCTAACTTGTTGTCGCAGAAAATTCGCTATCCTAGACAGATTCATTAGATTTGGCCCTTCAGGAGCGTGAGGTACAATTGTAAGAAAATGAGAAATAGAGAGAACTAATGTGAATTTGAGTAGGTATGCAAACAAATGAGTGAACAGGCAAGCTGACTTGTAGGTGGATGTTTGAGCAGATAAGTAAGAGAGGATAACTAATGGGGAGGGAAGTAATTAGGTCCATGGGCAGGCAATACATCAGCAAAAAAAATAGCTTGTGTTCTGGGAATCAGGTGCGTTCGATGCACCTGACTTCCAAAACGTCAATCGTGAATCAGGATGCAACCTGAATTAGCACCGAATCTCAGGACGCACCAGACACACACCTAATGCTCAGGACCCACTAGGCGCACACCTAATGCTCAGGAGGCATCAGGTGCACACCTAATGGTCAGGATGCACTGGACACACACCTAATTCTTAGAACACAACAGGACCCAGCACCTGTCACAAATTGTGACTAAGTAAGGCAGGTTTCACATGACTAATACTTATTAGTCATAGGTATGTTATTCTTTCACGCTATGTAGTCATTTGACTCATAGATTCTCACATGACTCACGCTTGTGTGT
>Ga0307509_10011226_pt1 | contig 10877 bp, 9 predicted proteins | sample 10_EM_MG_FD_202245 | JGI IMG/M metagenome (GOLD analysis project Ga0307509, IMG submission 202245) | Populus trichocarpa ectomycorrhiza microbial communities from riparian zone in the Pacific Northwest, United States - 10_EM | ecosystem: Host-associated > Plants > Roots > Unclassified | place... | reverse complement strand
GACTATGAGGACCCGATTGCCAAATAGTACAAACATGCAAGGCCGAAAGGCCTCGCCAATTTCATGAGAACCCGCATTTAGACACTCTCAACAGGAGCTAGAGAGGATGTACCGCAGGGGATACAAAGTTAGCCGGGATATGGATAGTCACTCCCAGTGAAAACCGGTTCTGGGAATTTCTGAAAAAGCGGCAAAAATCTGGACCTTTCTGAAATTTCGGCTATTTCCGGAAATGGTCACGACGAAAAAGGCTCTTCCTCTCAAATTCTTGATATTTTGGCACTGTACCCTAACTATATGTAGCATACATTTGCATTCTTTAAACCCCTAATATGGTATTATATGAGTGCAAAACGGTTTTCTCTCTGGGACCATTTTGATGGGATTTTCCTAAAGCGGATGACAAATCAGAAGACTCCAGATTTTTGCCGCTTTTCCAGAAATTCCCAGAACCGGTTTTCACTGGGAGTCACTAGTCAAGTGATGCTTCACAATTTGAATGCAATAAATTTATAAATTGGACACGTGCCGCAGCATTCCTTGTCTGGTCTGTCACGGTATGTCTTTTGTGTTTCAGATTGACACTAAACTGTTTGGGCTCATTGACATGGGGGAATGTAGGAAGTTATCAGTATAAGTCGGTGAGGACGAAGTTGTGAATCTACCGGAATTTTAGGATCCAATGATGACGAACTGAGCACATTGATGTCATATGAATAATGAAGTAAGTACCAGCCTCAGGTGTGTCTGTGGAGGTAACGTGGGGCGTCACCAAATGCCTGTGGAGCATATCTGGAATACTTATATAATGGCAAACAGCCAAGATTGCCTCATGCTGGTGCCTTCAGAGCCAAAATGCTCGTAAGCCACGTTTTGCCCATCCTCCTGCTGAACTACCACGACGGTTACGCATTGCCTCTTCACTCTATGTCTTCGGACGGAACGCCATCTTCTGGCGGTGTGCTAGCGTCATCAGACACGATAAAGCAAGTGTCACATCTGCAACGGACTCTCTTCGATGTCGTCTGGAGCTGTGCCATTACAGCCCTTATCTGTGCGTGGACTTCTGTCCACCCAAACGTCCCTCCCCAGATTCGAGGGCGTGGGTCATTCAGAAAAATGTTGGTCAGGGCCAAGTTGACGTTCTGGGCGATAGTAGCGCCGGAACTTGTTGTTGTATGGGCCGTGCAACAGTGGCTTGCGGCAAGGGAGATCAGAGATACTTACAACAATAGCTTTAGAGGTGTGTTGAGTAATCGTGCTCTTGACTCCTGACTCATTAAAGCCTAATAGGGCGTTACAGGTCGAAAAGATGGACAACAGCTCACGGACACCTTGTGATAATGGGGGCATTCCAACTCGTGGATGAGAAAATAAAGCGTATTGAAGAGCCTGTGGGGCCTGTGGGGCCTCAAGTATCCCGGGAAGATCAGGAGCGCTACATTGAATGTTACAATGAATATCAGCGAAAACTTGATAAATGTAGACTTGGGCCGCTCACCTCGAAACGATTTAAAAAGCTTGTCGATGGCGACGGACTCGAAATCCCCACCATCACTCTGGAGGAAATAAAGGACAGATCAAAAGGAGACGGATTGTTGAAACTTATTGCGGTCCTCCAGACCCTTTGGTTCATCACACAGTGCATTGCGCGTGGGGTACAGGGGCTGCCACTCACCCAACTCGAACTAGTCACGCTGGCGATAGTCGTCCTGAATGTGGCCGCTTCTGCATTTTGGTGGAGGAAACCGTTGGGTGTTGAAGAGCCGATGAATACGTTCGTACAAGCGAAACTAGAGGAGGACACACGAGAAGATGAGGGTCAGGACCCAGTCGAAGGCGATAAACCTGATGTCACGGCACGCCAGATCATAAATGGAACGGCATCCAAGGCTAAACTTGCAATAAAGTTCATCTTTGATCCTCTCAGATACTACAGAGAGAAAGATCTTTCTCTTGCATCGAGCCTTGGATTGTACGCCGTGAGGCTCCCCTACCGCCTCATGTTCGTGTTAACGTACCCTATCCTTTTGGCCTTCCCTTTCGCCACCTTATTCCTTCTCTGGGCCATGAAAACGAAGCCACAAACAACACAAGACAGGAATACGGTTTTCATTCGACTTCTACTCGCCCTTCGTATATTTCCCTACAAGCTGACACACTCCATCCGCAAATATTTTGGAAACGATGATGGGCCGCTGGGGAAGATAAGCATCCCTGAATATTATCGCAGCTACCAACATCCTTCCTTCGTCTTGAATTGGTTCTTTGTCGTCCCCGCCAGTTTCTTGCTTCTCGTTTTCCTCCTTACCATCCTCAGCCCACTGTTCGCCATTTCCTTCATTGCCTCCTTCGTCTTGACGGTGAACTTCGAGATCAATCCACCTAACATCACCTGGCATCGTGCTACACACGTCCCCACTTTCTACGCTCCGCATATTGAACGCCACCGCTACTCTCGGGTGATCGTCTTTGCATCCTGTTGTGCTGTCTTCGGCGGGACCCAGTGCCTCGCGTGGAATTCTTCTTTCCCGACCTATCCTGAACGGCTCATCTGGCGACTAGCTGCCGTGTGGTTCTGTTTCCCGGTCCCCGTCATTAATGCGGGTCTAATGGACCGCGCGTCACCAGATCCTGGCCAACACAGAAGGCTGAGGGATGCTGTAAAGGACGTTAACGATATCCTAGGGTTGTCCTTCTACGCTTTCACAAGGTTTTCTTTCGTTGTTCTGGCACTTGCTTCGTTGAGGCGGCAGCCTGCTGCTGCCTTTGATACTATTGACTGGACAAGATACATTCCGCATCTCAGTTACCGTTAGTAATGCCCACGTACCATGTATTATACGTACAACTGCGTCGTCACGATTCCCGCACTTTCTGTTTGCTTATTCCTTTCAATGGAGCGCCTACTAGTAACACTTACCAATTGTTTACCAAATGTTGCTCATGCAATAGACATGCAAGTTTGCAACGTCAATTTGGTTTTAGTGGAAGTTTAGGGACATGAAGAAAAGGTTGCTGTGATACATACCGAGATTGTGTGGTGGGGTCACCAACGTTAACGCGATGGTAGCTATAGGATGTAACACGACCATGACATATACATATAGTAATAGACATTGAATACGTAGACGTGCAGCATTCCATTGGTCTTGATACTCAAAATCTGTACATGCAAATCCGTTGTCAGAAGTATGAACAACTCCGTGTAATAGACCGGTGTAAAGGTACAGGAAAGTTGACCCGATGGCGCAATTAAGTCAATTTTAAAGAAGCTATAACGTTCGAAAAAAAGGGAAAATAATAAATAAGGATCTCCAGTGCACCACATCCAATCTCTATTATGTCTGTTGAAGAAAGGTGCATCAGAACCGATGGAATGCCGGGTTGTGATGAGATTGATCATAAGATGTGGGGATAAAACTTTGTCCAGTCCGGGTTGATGGCAATGAATGCATTTGGTGGGAGGTGCCTCAAGAGTGCGAGGGCCAGTCCGAGAAGCACAAGCCTAGCAGACGCATACGCGAGCATGGTGATTATGGCAGCAATCATGCCTAAGCTTTTGTCATAATCGGAACTGGCAAGGAGGAATCTGACTATGCGACGGATGATGGGAGTGAGGGTGACTGCAGCAATAGGGATAATGGTGACAGCAAGGGAGGCGACGCGCCAGAGTTTCTGTTCTGCGTAAGTGGGGAAAGGAAGATTCCACCCTGCGCAATGGATCGCACCGAAGATGGTGCCTAGGGCCATCAGGGGCAAGACATGGAGGTTCTCGGAATATTGATGCTTTGGGACGTAGAACGTAGGGACGTGGGTGGCGTCAACAGGGAAGGAAGTCGACCCTCTCAGTAGGTCACTGATGGTGGCACCGAAAGCGAAGGCAAATGCGATGATCGGCGAAGGGAGAAGCTCAACAATGGCCAAAGGAAGTCGAACCAACCAAACAACAAAAATATTTGCTTCTGACCGAATGTCACGAATGGCAGTCGCACAGTATTCAAGGAATTCTTGGAAGTCGGCAATGAACTTGGATCGAGCAGATTGACCTCGCTGCAATTGCTCAGGGTCAAAATGGAAGCACATGCGAAGGAACAACTCACTCCTTCTACGTTTCTCTCTGCATTTGTTAGCTTGCGCTTGAGGTACACTCGCATAAGAGCTTGTGCACCGAGCGGCTTATCCCACCACAGCATGAATGTTATCCCATTCAAACTGACCAATGCCAGTGCAGTCAGTTCGAGCTGAGTTAAACCAAGCCCTTGGCCGTGACGTGCGAGAAGTTGCAGGATGAACCAAGAAGATTGGAGGATGAAGATAATCTTGGAGAGTGCATCCCCCTTCGACCTATGCATTATCTCTTCTTCTGTTATTCGAGCATTGAACTCTGGGTCCTTGACTAGCTCGCGGAGCATCTCCAAGGTCAGGATCGTTACCCTCCCCTCTTCGGGGTCTGGCCTATTTCTAGGAGCTCCTCTTTCAGCATCGGTATTTGTTCCCTCCACCGAGGGAAAGCTCCTGGCCTGAACGTTGATTGCATCTGCTTCCAGTAGTTCCGCCCCAGTAGTTGCCGCCGGAAATGTTGAATTTCCCTCTATCGGCTCTACAACTTGGAATCCTCCCATAATCAGGAAGTGTCCATGCTTCAGCGTCCATGCTGGTAGGCCTCTTAACAACCTCCAAGCTACGAATACCACTCAAAATACCCACCTTGACTTGCAGCTCTGTTGATCTCGTAAAACGAAAACCACCCCTTCAAAGTTCTCCAAATTCCGCTTTTCTCCTGCTGATAACCTGACTTTGTTCCACAAGCACATCCACTGGAAGAGGTAAGAGAACACACCTTTCCCTTTATTGTACACGTCTCGAACCATCTTTGCTGCCAGCCATTGGTTAAACGCCCAAGCAGGAAAGGTCTCTGGAACCACGATCGTCCAAAATACCAATTCCAATTTTCGGAGTGTTGCCTTGAAAGGACCTTCTCGAGGCGGGACGTTTGGATGTACCGAGGCCCAAGCACAAATAATGGTGGTCGAGACGCAACCCCATACGATATTAAACAAGGTCCGTTTGGAAAGACCACCAACACAACTGGATGGATCTTCCTCTCGAGTAACGATACTTGGCACATCCGCCGCTTGCACGATAAGTCGGTAGGTTAGAAGGAGCAGTAACAGAAGACGAGCAAGGCGCAACATATTAGTACGCAGACGAGGGCAAGTCACCTCCCCGTGCTTTCATTCAATTTCCGCTATCGAATGCCCACGCGTTCAAATATTTGGACGGTACTTACCAAGTATACATATATATGGATTCCTCATGCAGTCCCATACGTCCCGAGGCTAGAAAAACCTCGATATCTCCCCCAAGGCTTTGTTACCCGCCGAGCTCACCAAATCGACCTCTAATTTACGGCTTTACATTTCGCCGCATAGAATTTGTCGGCACCCTAGGTACGTTGGTCTTCTCCTAGCCACGAATACAGTACTTACGGTCCTACGGATTGGATACACACAAGTGCGAAGCCTCAGATCGACCTTCCAGATTCTCGGCAATTCGTATGGGTACATGTCCGAGTCACAGATAGTTCCAAAACCGTACACGTCGGGCATCGGGCGAAGGTCGACGACATTGTGTCACACCGATTCATCACTGGAGTCCATGCGTGTCATGCAGCGGGTTGCGTAATGGCACAGTGTATCGTCTACTAAAAAATCGGGCAGAAAATGGATGATTGACGTCTGGAGAAACGGGAGGATTGAGTCAGTCGTTGAGTTCTGATTCAGGAAGTTGCAAGGTCAAACTGAGGAGACATGTGCGTACATCGAATGATAGACATCTGAAAGTGAGATTGGCGCGATTATGAAGATGAAAACGTATTGAGACTCTGATGTGAAGCCCCCAAGTTACGCAGTGAGGTAAAGGGCAAGGGTGTGAAGTTGGATGAGGACTAAAGCATTGAATATTGAAGTTCGAGCCGCGGGACGAAAGGGATATTGATGAGGTATTACAACATCCAAATATGTGGACGTGTGAAGCTGTCGCTGGCCATAGAGTCAGTCCTCTGTAAAGGAGCAGGCAAGCATATCGGGACGTAGGGGATAGAATGGAGAAAGAGATCTATGTCCGATAGCGGAAATCGAATTATGAGGGTGTGCAAACCCAGCTGACATGCCCCTTCCTGTACACCAACATGTTCCGCCTCGCTTCTATCCTGTTGCTGCTCTTTTTCACCTACAAATTCATGGCGCAAACGGCTGATGCAAGAAGCGTCATCCCTCGTAAAGAAGCGCCCTCAAGTTGTGTCTATTATCACAGGACGTTGTTTGACATCATATGGGGATGTGTCTTGACGACTATAATCTGTGCTTGGGTCGCCGTACACCCGAACATTCCACCTCGAGAAGGGCCTTTTAAGGCAACACTTCGAAGACTGGAATTGATGTTTTGGATGATTGTGGCACCAGAGATCTTTCCCGTCTGGGCGCTTAATCAACGGTTGGCGGCAATGTCGATCAAAGACTTGTACAACGAAGGAAAAGGTGTGTTTTTCTTATGTTACCTCATCCACTGAATATGCTCACGAATGTCAGGTTACGAGAAGGACAGTGGGATTTGGAAGGCCGTGAGAGGATGGTTTTCGTTGTATGAGGTAATGGAGGCTGCAAGTCAAGGTGGGCATTTGAGTGGTATTTCTAATGAGATTGTTAAGAGGTCTACCAGCATGGACGCTGAAGCATGGTCACTTTTTGATTATGGGAGGATTCTTGCTTGTGGAGCCGGTTGAGGGAACCAACACTGATGCTGAAGGGCGTGCCCATCCCCCCGAAGAGCCTAGGGTATCGATCTTGACCTTGGAGGTACTCCGCGAGCTCGTCAAGGACCCAGAGTTCGAGATTCGAATAACAGAAGACGAGATAACGTATAGGTCACAGGGAGATGTGCTCTCCAAGGTCATCGTGATACTGCATTTAATGTGGTTCATCATGCAGTGTGTCGCACGTCGCGTTCAAGGCCTTAGTTTAACACATCTTGAACTGACTGCACTGGCATTAGCCAGTTTGAATGGGATAACGTTCATCCTGTGGTGGGATAAGCCGTTTTGCGCGCAGGCTCGTGTGCGAGTGTATCTCAAGCGCAAGCTGACAGATGCAGAGAGAAATGTGGGAGGAGTGAGTGATTTCTTTGTAGGTGCTTCCATGTATTTTTGACCGGCAATTACAGCGAGGTCAATTTCTTCGGTCGGAGCTGGTTCGCTTCCAAAAAATCACCGCGACTGCAGTTTATGACAATGTCTTTTGTCCGGGGTCAGGAGCAAATACTTTTGCTGTTTTGTGGTTGGTTCAACTTCCAGTGGCCATTGTTGCACTTCTCCTTCTTCAAACCATTGCATTCACTGTTGCCTTCCTTTACACGACCAAGGACCTTCTGGAATCAACTTCCTTCCCTGTTAATGCCACACATGTTCCTACATTCTACGTTCCATTGACAAGACACCAGAATCCCACATATGCCTTGCTCCTGATGGCCCTTGCCTCCATCTTTGGTAGCATTCATTTTGCAGGATGGAACCTTCCCTTTCCCACTGTCACAGAACAAAAACTCTGGCATTTCGCTTCTCTTGCTGTCACCATTATTCCAATTGCTCTTTTTCTGATCACCTTTATCATTATCAAATTCTTACTTGCAATCACTAAATCCAGTTCAGGTGTTAAAGAATTTCTGGTTACCCAAACTTTTGTAATCTCAATCCTTGCATATGCATCTGCCAGGCTTGTACTCTTTGGATTGGCCTTGGCACTCTTGAGGCAGCTGCCCCCAAGTGCCTACATTGCCATCAACTGGACCAAGTTATATCCCCACATACACATCTTATCATCTTGAATCAATGTTGTCACAGGCCCAGGAATTGGCCTCTTGTTCATTGTTTATGGTATGTCTGTTTTTATGGCACATAGTGTAACTACAGTGTAGTACTAGTATATACAACATTCATCAGTAATTTTGGGAATTACTATGGACTGCTATATAGCACTCTGTAGTACGTAGCATCATAGCATATGTCCTTAAGTATGTAGACCTCACTATTGAATATAGAGCTGTCAGCCAAAGGTATGAAGTGATACAGAGTGCTATAGAATGAATAGAGGAAGGTATATAGCAGTACAGATTTGACTGAGGTAGGTACAGGGAGACATATACTTGACTAGGTTGGGTGTTCAGACATTCACTAGGCTTAGTATGATAGGAGCAGTAATAGGAATCACTGCTGTGACCTGACTATTAAATAGCAGGTTTAAATTCTATTCTGGTACATAAACTTTTAGTAAATACATTTAGATGCAACCAAAATTTGGTATTTAGTATTACCCTAAATAGTAATAAAAGGAAACAAAAACATAATTGTTAGATGAATTTCCGAAATGATACATTATGTCAAACTTTAGCTCCCATGCAGAACAATAAGCAAAGGGAAAGTTTGATGTACTACAGAATATAAAATTAGATGTACACATTTAGGTGTTGTTGAAATAAAAAAATTAAACCAGATTTAAAACATATAAACAAAATGATAAATTTTGTGATGTGCTAAACCAATTGTGTGATGTGCATTTGGCCTGTAATCAGTGTAAATGCACTGGTTTAGCATGTCACAAAATTTATCATTTTGTTTATATATTTTAAATCTGGTTTAATTTTTTATTTCAACAACATCTAAATGTGTACATCTAAAGCCAGATTTGCTTTTCTATTGGCCTTTGCCCAGCTTCGTTGGTAGCTCAAGGTGATCTCAGCTGGCTCAAGCTATATTTAGAGAGGCTGTGCACATTTCAACCTGCAAGTGGAAAAGTGAGGTTTTTTTATTTTTATTTTTATTATTGTCTATCGTTTAATGCAGCACTTTGCTGTGTCCCGCAGGTTCTGATCGGTACCAAGTGGAATAATCATTTTGGAGCCAAACAAAATAATTCAAATAAGTATATTATTGTATGTATTACAAGACTTATATATTTAAAAAAGATATATCTAAAAAAGGAATTTACCTAAAAAGGCAGTAACTAAAAGGGAAGAGGAAGGGGAGGCACAATGTGGGCAGGGACTGAACACCAAAGAACACACCCACATGGGCGTTTTCTGTGTCCAGTGTAAAGGGGGGTGCACAGGGTGTAAGATGTGGTTTCCATACCTTATACAGAGGTATACACTTATTTCTATTATATATGTAACCTTTACATTATTTGACTCCCTGGAGTACTTGTAGTTGTTTGGCATCACCAGCAGAATATACCTACATTTTAGTCTATTTTTAGACAGAGAACTCATTTGTACCTATGTGTAAGCCCCTGTATATATTCAGTCTGGTTTATCTTGGTGCCTATGAGATTTTCTCTATAAGGTGGAAGCCTTACATTTTTTAAACCCTTCTGCTATACCCAGCTATATACAAGTTACAACTGCATTCCTTTATCTTTCACTTTAGTAAGTTCCTATTGCCCTAGATTAACTAACTACAATTGTCTAGGCTATTGTGGATTACTGGGCCACCCAGTCAATTCTCTATACCATCCCTCAGCCTATCTCAGCCAATCTGTCACCTCCTGTGATGATGATGATGATGTGTAACTGACAAGCATGTGACAGTTGGGTTTCAGCCCCAACCACCTACCTCTCTTGGTTCCCTCTGGTTCCTGTTAGAAATAATGGCATGCAAGTAAAAGGGTACATTTGATCTCATTGACCTCAACAAGATCAAACATACCCTTTTATCTGTGTGCTGTTATTTCTAACACAAACAGATCCTGGCCTTACTGGTGGGCCAGAGAAACATACACCAGGGGGCTGGATGCCATTTTGGGGCACCAGCAACCATTCACCATGATCTGGATGAATGGGGCCTAGTCAGCAGGCCAAGAAGAATACGCTGCACAAGCTGGATTGTCATACCGTCTTGGTTGAAAGCACTTGTTTCAGGGCAAATACATCATTCCCACCATTTTCAGCTCTTGAAAGCCCTTTGTTTTGGGCACCTCAGGATTTCAGTCACATCATCTAACCAATGCTGGCATAGACTCAAGGATTTGGAGGTCTTGGGATGAATTCCACTTGGAGTGGGGCAAGGAGGCCAGATCGAAAAGATCAGGCAGGTAGTTGGGTCAGGTGGTAGCCAATGGGGTCAGGCTAGGAAAGCACTGGCAAACTTGGGCTAGGATAGCACCAAAAGGTAGTTGGGCCACGACACTGGCAGTATTGCACACTGGGAAGCAGGACATCGTCGAGACTCAGTCACATTTGGAACTTAGCTGGTGGAGAAGGGAACTCAGGGGTTTAGGACCAGATGAGGGGGCATTGGCCCATGATTTTTCAGTTTGAGTGGGTGTTGTTAAGTCATTCTCCATTTTTTATCACCTTTCGTTATCATCCATTCCTTATTTTCATATATGAACATTGCTTCGATTAAGGGGGTGTATTGGAATTTGGATATTTAGGTAATCATGTGCAATGTTTACATAAGCATCTATATACAAAGTAGTACAATTTTGATGTATTCCTCATCTGTTTGGCTCAGAGCTCAATGAGGTCAAACATACCCTTTTACTTGCATGCTGTTATTTCTAACAGTTTTCCCATGCCCTACTGTATGTGGGCCTTCTAGGCGACCCCCCATGACCTTGGTGTGGCCAAATATGGCCATAAATACAAAGAAATGTGCCAAAAACGAGGATAAGCGCTGAAACACTGTTTCAAGCGAAACTGGGACTCCCAGTTTGAAAAACCCACAAACTGTTGTTGGAAATGATGGTTCCCTCTACTGCTTTCTGCAATGGTTTCAATGCAAAATCATGCAAAACTTCAAACTTGTGGCCAAATCTGGCAAC
>Ga0307509_10011225_pt1 | contig 10878 bp, 12 predicted proteins | sample 10_EM_MG_FD_202245 | JGI IMG/M metagenome (GOLD analysis project Ga0307509, IMG submission 202245) | Populus trichocarpa ectomycorrhiza microbial communities from riparian zone in the Pacific Northwest, United States - 10_EM | ecosystem: Host-associated > Plants > Roots > Unclassified | place... | reverse complement strand
CCCCCACTCCCGTTATAAATGATGATTTGTCGCTCATACATGTGGGTCATGCCCGAGTCGATCGTCTCTGACTCCAACGTTCAACGTTCAACAGTGGACCTCACAATGCCTTCACGATTGAACAAGAGGCAGCTCAGAGAACAGGAGGAGCTTTCCGCCCTGCGTCCTGCTGACGATGGGCCCGACATCGATGACGATGCGACACCCTCTAGTGTGGACAAATCTGCAATGGTGGGTTTCCTAGTGATTGTTCGACCTGGAGGCTCAACGGAACACCGAAAGTTTGGCACGCTCGTAGTTGAAGATCTCGAGGAAGAGGAACCAACTGATAAATCCTCGAAGCCCAAGAAAGTGTGTGGTCCCGTCATCGCCCGCCGAGAGAGTCACGCTGACGGAGTGGGAAAGGGGAAGAAGAAAAAGAAACAGTTTGCAACTGACCCGATTTCTCAAAATTCACCCCGATCCAATGCTCCCAAGAAGTCTAGGAAACAGAAGGTTAGAGCAGTACAATCCAATGATAGCCAAGATTTCGACAAGGTTCTGGCTGAGTTATCTCTCGAGTCGCGCGGGCTCCAGTCAGTTGCTGGGGGCTCTTCGATCCCCGACCCATCACTCTACAAACGTTTCGTGGCCCTTTTATGCGTCTCCCCACAACAGCTCGATGGCGAACTCGAAATGCGTAAATTTTTCGGATCCAAGGTCATCGTTTCCTCGAAGGCTTCCTCTCGCACAGCTTCAAAACGGGTGAACGTGGCTCATAGGTCAACGTTGACAAATCCCAAGCCAAATTGGTGGCCGGCTCAACTGCGCGAAGGACTGTCCATTCGCCAGCTTACTCCTGATGAACGAGAGGATAAATCGTTTCGCTACGGATGGTCGGATCGTTCAGAAGAGCTATGGTGGACTGTGGAGTATGGGAAAAAGTATCGGGCAATCACCATGGCTTTCATGCAGACCGTCATGTCTGGGGGTAGGTGATACGACGGTCGTCCGAAAATCTACTCTGATGCTCCGCAGATCCCGAGGGTTTCAATCATCTCTTACGCGCACAGCCTTACCACGCCGATACCTTGCTTCAGCTGGCGGAAGTGTACAGTCATCGGGAAGGTATTGCATCCGGTTCTCTGCCATTTTCCTTCACCTGATGCATATTAGAATACAGCACCGCCTCTGACTTCATCGATAGGGCCCTTTTCAGTTACGAGCGAGCCTTCGTAGGGGCGTTCAATCTCATGGGCGGGTGCCACCGGTTAGATTTTGACCGTGTCGAGAATCGGCCGTTCTTTTTGGCCCTCCATCGGCAATTGGTGTGGGTCATGGTCGCATTCATACTGTATGTCGTTGCCTGACAACTGACAGTGACCTCCACCGACGGGGTTGTACCCGAACGTCGTTCGAGTTCGCCAAGCTGCTGTATTCGCTTGATCCATGGACTGACCCGCATGGGTCATTGTTGCATCTAGACGGCCTCGCAGTAAAGGCAGGGATGCATGATTGGATATTGGATGTTTGGGAATACTTCGAAACAAATCAAGACGGCCTCACGGGCAGGCTCACCCCAACGGTTCTGCCCGGGTGGTGGTATACCAAAGCCTTGGCGGTGAAAATACGCGAGGATGCTACGGGGTTGCAGGTTGGTGGGATCGCTTACCCTTTTTTTTTTTTTCTTCGATTCCCTTGACATCATTGGAATTCTAGGATCACACGTCAAGTAACCGGGCATTCGTGACCGCGGTGTTGCGTTTTCCTTCTCTTCTGCCACTTCTCGCAGACAAGGTGGATATCACACTACCTGCAGGGCTTCGATCCGAACCCGCTTTCAAATTGCACGTTGATTCATCGTGAGACACCCCTATTGCCCTCAAGTGAAGCCCACGCGCCTGACACTACACCTCATTTCAAAGTTCTCTTTCGACCCCGACGGATGCAGTCGTGCAGCTACTCTGCCACCTCTACGTCCAGAGATGGGGGGACCTGTGGCTGGGGGACAATCACTCCTCCTGGATTTCGGGGTGCATTAAATCACTTCCACCCCTGAGTTCTGTTCCAATGAGCTCAAACAAGGACCGATCCACAGTTCTGTCTGCGACAACAATCCACACTTCGATCCATCGACACGTGATCGTCCTTGAAAAATCATGCCGGTCCTTATTCTCTTTTATCCCGAAAGAAGTCCTCAATTCCAGACAGCTTGCATGCGATCCTCTGCCCCCGTACCTGAAGGTTAGCGAGTACAACACAGAATTCTTTCAGGGTGTCGGAGATGTGCTTGGATACCGACCACGGAGACGGAACGCTAGGGAGGAAGAACGCTTCCTGGAGAGGCTGATACCAGATGACGTGTTCCGTAGACAATTACAGGTTGGTCCGCCCCGCCCCACCTCGCCACTCCCGAGACTAGTGACATCGTAGGATTTTTTGGGGGCGCACCCCAATTTCGCCGAGCGGTTTCCCGGTGGTGTGGTCCAGTTTGCACAGTTGGCAGCACAGCTGCCTGAAGATGCGCTAGAGGATTTGATGATCGCGGAAGCGGATGGTAACGGCGCACCGAACCCAAATGGGGGTATGCCAGGCCAACTGCAGGGTGAACTAGGGGTGCTCGACTTCGACCAAGATGTCGCCGACCAGGACCCCGTCGTAGAAGGAGGAGAAGGAGACGGGAACGATGACGACGCAGATATTGAGGTGCGTGAAGGAAATCATCCAAGTAGTCGTTTCCCTGAGGCTCGAACCCTCCCTCCACGATAGCCACTCCCGGTAAGGATCCTACGCAACATAGTAAACCGCTTCCTTGGTGGTGGAACGGCTGAGATTTCGGGCTCCTCAAGCAGCGACGGTGGTGGGAATTTGGATCAAGAGGGAGTGGATTAGGGTAAAGTAAGTAGTTAACATCTAAAGGTGTCCGTATGGGATTACAATGGGGATAAATAGTGTTCTTGTGGGTGTGGTACAAATGAGGCGTGGGGGTATGACTGAAGAGAAGTCCGCGTGAGCGTGAGAACCGCGATGTGAGAGAGTGGCTTAAAGATTTCCCCAGTCAATGTAAAACTTCTGGAGGTCTGATAAAAGTCGTTGCTGAAGGCCCACCCACTCCTTTTCGACGTCGCTCTTGACAGCGGCCCTTGAGGCCGGGTTTATGGATTTGACCGTCAAGTTGAACACGGCAGATATGGGTCGGTGGTCGGATATATTCGCCTCCCAACGGCAATATTGAGTTTGCACGGTTCTGGAACTGTTGAGTACTCTCCAGAGAATACGGTCGCACCATGCGGGGGTTCGTTTCTTTGGGGACGTGTCAAAATCGTTTGTTCTAGGGTCGTACTTGTACGTTGGGACGAAGTCGATTGGTCCTTCTTGGAATGAACGAAGGCGGAACCCACGGTTGAGTTTCATCTCTTTTAGAAGCTGGTCATGGACTTGAAGGTTTTGATGCTCTCCAGAGCGTACGGAAGCAATAACCATCTCCCTACGGGCTTCGATGCGGTAGTTCATATCTCCGCTGAACTGGGTGACTCTCAGGACATGAGAACCGCAACGGGAATCAATGCTCACAAAGACGATTTCGTGGTCGAAAACCATTGTTCCGTCCCCTCCGTTGACAAAGGCACAGGGATCGAAGCTACTTTGTTCGGGGAACAGGGCGCGTTCTTCCAAGATCGCAGCAACATCCCTTCCCCGCTGACGAACTTGATGCTGACCCGCTGCAAGGTGGCAATTGATGAAACACACTGAGGAATCGTCGATGATGAGCCGACAGACGATGGCACCCTATGAAAGCGTAAATTCAGATCGATAAAGGCGTGGGCTTTCCTCACCTTGTTCCCAAAATTACCTCTCATACCGCGTTTGATAACATTGAGATGTGTATCCTTGATTGAAGCCCGCTCGGATACCTTGACGAATGTGCAACTGAACAGGCCAACGAGGTTTTCGGAATGGATTACATGGTATGGTGTGCCCGGATGTGCGAGGCGAACGGAAAGGACAAGATAGTCGTACCACTTCTTGTAGGAGGTGGATACTTTCTGCGACATCGTGCCATCATGTGCCTTAGTTCTGTTACCGAGGAGGACGGATTTGGCTGTCACTTTCCTATTTTCAAGATCAACGACCTCTTGGAACCCGATGGAAATAATATCTGGTGCGTTTGTGCTGGCCAGAACGTCCTTCAGAAAGTCGGTGTTATTCGGATCGCCGGTCAGTGCGTCTGGCTTGTTGGCATCGATGTTCCAAGAAATGATAAGCGTATTCAGCTCGCGGTAGGAACTGTATTCGTCTTCTCGGGTCATTAACTCGTGATCTTCGGTAGAGAGAAGCGTCAGTGGGCTACCGAGGTACCAACAGGTTCTGGCACAAACCTATCCAACTCATGGCCAACATGCCATCCCAGAACCTCATCTTCTCATCCCTGCCAACGCTGACAGCGCACAGTTTCCCAACCAACGATATACTCCAAGGGTCTACAGACAGGTGCGTGACGGGAACATCTTTATGGGCCACCCAAGAGTTAGTCATTATCCACGGCTTCTGTGAGGCGTCGTAGGCAGAAATTTGTCCGGCTCTGGAACCACTCCACAGCCTGTCATTCACGCCAGCTAGGCAGAGAATATCAGACATCGCCACTTTGACCACATCAACGCATTCGGGTGCGCACTGTCCCCCTTCTAGCATCCAGACTGTGACCGTGCCGCCTTCATGCCCGAGGTAAACATAGCCAGGGTTCGAGGGGAGCATGGTTCCGCACGTTACCGTCCCAACGTGTTCGGTCGGCAAGAGAGACCTCCCTGAACTTCCCAACGTGAGGATGTCGTACACGCGCACGATTGGTCCACGGGAGGAATTTGTGGTTCCGGAGGATGGCTCCCGGGCCGATGTCCACAGCCTTCCTGCGATGAGCTTCACAAAATCTTGTTTATCGGCAACTCGTATTACACGTGCTTGAGCGCTGGATAAAACGAAATCTTGGGAACCGTCCGGAGCGAAGATGAGAGCCTTTCCGTTATCGTCCATGGTGACCATCGTGTGACCGGTGGAGAAGATGTGGGTGACAGCTTGTGCATGAGCGGCTATCTTCGAGGAAACGAGGGCTGCGGAACGAACGTCCACTTCGAATAGATGACCGTCCTTTGTTCCTATCCAGAGAAGGGTAGCTTTTTCACCACAGGTACGCGAGTTTCTGAACGAGACACTTGTGGGCTTTCTTGAACGATGATCAGGGGAGATGTCCTTCAAGTCCAGGGCATACAACGGCAACTCGGAGACGGTAAGATCAAACAGTTTAACGGCATGAGATGAGACAACAGCGACGATGCTGCCGGCTACGGCATAAACTCCGTTATGGGGGACAGAAATGTGTGATTCCGGGTGCGGATAGAAATCTGCGTAGGGGGGCTTTCGCGACGAGCGGCTAGAGTCTGGAAGGTCAATTCTGGTTTTCGATTCTTCTTCTTCCTCTTCGTCAGAAGAGTCAGAGAATTGTTGCTGGCGCTTGAATTCTGGGAGGTCGTCCTTTAGGCCAATCTGCCGTTTGGGGGGAGGGGGGAGGCTTCCAAATATCTTCCGTTCAGAGACAGTCGGGGAAGGTTCTATGGTGGCTTCCGAGGGTGCTATATTTTCCGGGATGCCAAATGGGGGGGCGCTTGAAGGGGGAATGATGTCCTCGTAAGCGGAAGTAGTCTTTCTAGCTGGTAAAGGTGGAGGGATATGAGAGGTGCTGAACGGAGGCGCTGATTGTGACGAAGAGACTGCATTTTTAGAGCGTGGCGGAGGGCGCGGAGGAAGAGTGCGATAAGATTTAAGGTCCTGCGGCGGGTCGATCTGGATTGTGAGACCACCCCCAGCGATCGGTTTGGTGTCATCAGAAGTCAAGGGGTTCCCGGTCTTTCTCACAGGGAGCGGGGGAGGGGGGGCGAGGAGGTTATCTCCATTCCAGAGTTGTGAACTGTCTGTAGTCTCAGACTGATGGGTGATATCGACCGTTTTCGATAGTGGGTGGGTTGATTGAGGTTGATTGGTATCACTACTGTATTTGGGACACACGGATTAGTAACAGTTATAACGGGGTGTTTCGAACCGTCCAAACCTCGAAAACTTCTCTCGCATGGAAGCTACGTTTCCTGTTTGTGGGAGGGGTAGCTCTGGTTTGGGGTTGGGGGATGAGGGTATTGGCGGAGGGGGACGCTTGGTCGGGCTGGCGGACGGGTTTGGAGGAGAGAGAGAGAGAATCGGGGTGGGGCGTAAACGGGGAGATGCACTGGGAGAGGCTGGTTTGGAGGAGCGGGTTGGAGGGGGAGGAGGGGGTCGTTTAGAGGACCTAAGGTCCGACGAGGAGGAGGAAGACCTAAGGTGGCCCGGGGGAGGGTGGTCATCTTCACGGTCATCGGCTTGGGGGTGAAGGTCACCAGAAGATAATCTCTGGCGGGAGCTGACCCTGTGGTCGGCTGTCAAGAGACCACTGGTACTGGCGGGTAAGCCGAGGCCAGGAACTGTAGGTTTTTTGTTGGAGGGGGTTTGGGAGTTGGCGTTGGCAATCTGTTCGAAATGGGATTTGAGGCTGCTGACGGCAGGTGGTCGGTTGGTCTCTACGGACTCGGACTCTATAGGTGATGAGGAGACCATCCCTCGTCGCCGTCGCGGTCACCGTCGGTGGGAAGTGGATCGATGATGAGAGATCGAACAAGAAGTGCTGGTGATTTCAACTTTCATCGACCACGCAAAACATGTCCAATCAGTCTCCTCCTTCTTCCGCCTCCCTCTCCTTCGCCAAAGGCGTCATCGCTCGTCTCGCCTTGTGGCCAGCTCTGCGGATCGCCGTACAAAATAGTTGGGGTGGCCCGGATTCCACCCAGAAGCGGACATGGATGGCATCCGTCATTGTTGACACATTTGAAGAACAGCCTACGCCTCCCGAAGCAGAATACATCGAAGAGATGCTCCTTCAAATCATGGACGATGAGTTCGAAACCATTATAGAGGACGCGAGCGCAGAGTCCGTTGCAAAAGACATCACGGAATTGTGGAAGGATATCCATCTGGGTGATCTGGCTGGTCTGCAGTATTTGGAGCAACAGGCCGACGCAATTTCCAACAGACCTATAATTGCCCAAGCCGGTCCTCCTGGAGGGTTGGATACAGATAGTGGCGAGGAAGAGGGCGATTGGGTGTCAGACGACGAAGTCGGGCATGGCTCAGACCACGCACCAGACCTCCAACCTCCAGAGGTGGACGAGGATGGTTTTACAACGGTCAGGAGCGGGTACTCCAAACACCACTAGGTATGGTTCATCACGTCTCGCGGTCTCGTTCTAATCATATCCTTAAGACATCCATAGGTAGTAGTAAAATCAAGGAGAGGACTCGACAAAGGCCTTGCCCTTCTCGATATTCTTCTTTAGTTCAGGCAAGCACGCCTCCAATAGCTTCTCCTCCTCCGCAGTCAACTCTCCAATGGAATGGATCTTTTCAACACCGTTCGGCTGGGGGGTGTCATGTCAGCGTGGTCATGGTGGGTGGAAGTTTTTTTAACGCTTACACCGAGCTCGACATTAGATGAGAAGAAGTCAATGCCCTGGTCAGCAAATAACGGGCTCTTGATGAAGGTTGGAGTGATCACTCCCTTCTCACCCGCAAGACCGCGGAGCAAGGCGTTGGTAAACTTGGCGCCGGCGTAAGCCATGGACAAGGTGGCACTTCCGGCACCATCCTTGGCCTTAACGACTTCGTCGCCACCATACTGAATGCGGTTCACGACCTTGTTGTAGGCCTCTCCGGAGATGCCTTTTCCGGGAGATGACTGTGAGAGAAGAGGGACGATAGTTGCGCCGCTGTGTCCACCAATGACGGTAATCGGAGTGTCAACCGGGTTCGTTCCCACAATGCCGGACACGAAACGAGCGGCGCGAACGACGTCAAGCGTCGTCACACCGAAGATTCGTCGAGGATCGTAAACGCCGGCCTTCTCAAAGACGGTAGAGACGATTGGAACGGTCGAGTTGACAGGGTTAGAGATCACGAGGACGTGAGCCTCTGGGGAGATGCGGGCGACTGCGGCAGCAAGGTCACGGACGATGGAAGCATTGGTCTGCCGGAGTTTTTTGTCAGGTAAAGTGAATGTAAATGATATGAAGCCATACGTACATTGAACAAGTCGTCACGGGTCATCTGTTACGGAGGGAGAAAGAGATTGAGAAGTCCACCTTCGAAGGAACGCCAAGGTGGGGACTTACGCCAGGCTATGGTGGGAAACGACATGAATAACTGAAGTCACTTCGGAGAAAGATGTAACCGTACCTTGCGGGGGACGCCGGCGGGGATTACGACGACCTTGACACCATCGAGGGCCTCGTCGAGTTTGTCTGCGGGGTAACCGTTGACCTGGCGCGTAATTCAGCGAGAGCCAGCTGCGACGGGGATGGAACACATACCTCTCCTGGTGTGTCGATGTGGCTGACATCGGCGGCGACTCCAGGGGCGCCGCGGATGTCGTATAAGCTCAGGGAAGTAACGAGAGGATCGGCTTTGAGCAAGAGAGAGAGAGGCTGGCCGATTCCTCCACCCGCGCCAAGGACAGCAACCTTGGTGTGACGGGCGGCGGACGAAGAGAACCAACGGCCATGGACAGAAAGACTGCGAGCGGTGTACCTGGCGAGCATTTTTTAAGAAAGGTGGAAGGAGAGGACAAGGATGGGGTGGCACGCGTTTGACCGCGATTCTCCGCGATTTGTTCCGTTACTTTTTGCAACTTCCCACGCCCGGAAGTCACGAATGGACATCGACAAGGGTGGGCGCGTCCGCTCTTACGTCCACGCTCAGCTAGCTTTCGTCCCCTTCTACGGTGTGGATCTCCTTGATCCTGGTGACTCCCTACCCGAGGTTTTTGGTCCGCAAACCCCTGTCTTAACCGCTCGTAATCCCTCGGCGACTATCCAACGGGAATTCCACTCTCTGTCTGCGTCTGTCCGTCCCGAAGGGTTAAGGGGGGATCCATTCCAGGCAGACCCCCCACTGACTGAAAAATCTAGCGAAAACCCAAAAAAACGGCCGGCGAGACATCACCCAGGGGCCAAAGAACGGAAGCGATCGCTGAGGCGTAGAAGAGGAGCCGAGTCTGCGGGTGACCAAGACCCTACGAGCGAGCCAGCGGAAGCCCGTACCCCGGTAAAGGGAGAGAGAAGGAGTCGTCGCGAGAAACCAAGGTTTCCCACCAGCCTTTCATTTCTCCACGGTTTCGCTCCGAAAAATGTTGGACCATCGAGACTGACGGTGAGCTACCTCGATACCCCTTTGGAACGCTGGGTCGCTGATCGCATCCAGATACCGACTGGCGATAAGGGTGTTTTTGGAAAAGGAAAGTCATCATTGACCGTAGCTGGCGTCCCGTTGCCGGACTTGACTAGTAGGTTTGGTTCCGCCCGGCACTGTCGCCATCGCTGACCCCTTTCATTCCAAGCCCGGCCGGTAGTCCACGGGGAGCCCAAATCCGCCGCGACAGGTTCACAAATACCTCCAATCCAGGGGCCCGATCGTAGCGACTTCCCCCGTTCCGGAAGGCAACAGCCACCCAAGTCTACAGGTAAAATTGCAGTAGATGTGACGCCGTGGCTAGACCAAGCCGGAGGGATACTTGGAAAACATTCTACGACCTGGGACATCGAGCTCGAAGATGGAATTCTCCCGAGTGATTCTTCATCACTTGCCTGTGACACGACTGTCGTGATGGACACAGGGAGGATTTGGGGTCTCCGGGAAAGGACACAACAACCCGATCAGCCCGTCGCGGATTCCTGTGGAAAACCACGGTTCCTCCCGGCTCGAAGTCCAGACGAGTGCTCGCATTCCTCCCCTCGCGTTGCGTCAAGATTCTTTCCCAGGCGTGTGGCTGCTCCTAGCCTCCGCGAAGATACTCCCTGTATGTCAACCCTAGACCGGGGGGACCTTCCAAATCGGGAACCTGTGGCCCCTACCTTGGGCGGTTATCCTGATTATCCGCGCTCAGACGTTGGGTGGGATAACAGTTCTGACCAGGAGACTGACTTGTTCTTGAGTGAGTGTTATGGAGCCCATCCCTCTCCCCTGGCCGGTGCGTGCATACGCGGCAGTTGACAGTGGCGGGTCTGACCGTAGTAGTCACAGGTGATCAAGAATTAATGACTGACTGGAGCGAGACGCAAGGTTTCGATGCCCCGTCTGCTGAGCCGACGTACTCTGAGGGTAATGGTCTTCGGTTTAGGGGTCCATCGTCGGGGGTTAGTTGCGAAGTGTCGTCAGATTGGGATACACCTGAACGGACTCATTGCTTTTCAGAAGGGAGGAGGTTACTCTTGGGAGTGTAACCATCATACGTGTGCCGTTGTTGCAGCTCGACGGCTCGTTTTCAGGGGCGCGCGGGATTTTCGTTTACACGGGTTTAGTATCACCAGTATGCGCTACAACCAGCCGCTTTGGGAAACCACAATAGCAACATTATCTCATAACCTACCTTGGCCTGGATTTATATCCAGCGGGACATCGTTATTTTCTTCTGTAAAGGATAGAGAGTATAGCGCACCCTGCTCGGCCCCGGGCGACACCTTCCATTTCCGGTACTGTAAGTGGACCCGGAAGTGCAAATCGAGGGTTGTAACCCCCCTATTCAATAGGAGAACCACTCGCTTATGTAGAGTGGTTCAAACCGCTACATGCCACGCCAGATCCCAAACACGGGATGTTCAAAACGTCGCGTATGAAGGGGTTCTCTGGACAAAAATATATCTAAGGACTCCATTTACCACTGATCACTGGTGATCACTGATGATAACTGGTGATCACTGGTGATCACTAGTTATAACCAGTTATCACTGGTGATTGCCAGTGATTGCCAGTGAGTGCCAGTGACCACTG
>Ga0307509_10011223_pt1 | contig 10881 bp, 12 predicted proteins | sample 10_EM_MG_FD_202245 | JGI IMG/M metagenome (GOLD analysis project Ga0307509, IMG submission 202245) | Populus trichocarpa ectomycorrhiza microbial communities from riparian zone in the Pacific Northwest, United States - 10_EM | ecosystem: Host-associated > Plants > Roots > Unclassified | place... | reverse complement strand
CGGGATGCGTCATGATATTCACATGCATGCATGTGTTCGGACTTGAGTTTTTTCTTGGTGACGTGGCAGTGGGCTCATTTGCGATTCTGCTCCCTCTGTTCCTGCGTCTTACACATTTTCGTGTCACTGGTTGTATTGTCTCTGATTCTGGCTTATGCACTGGTACTTTCTTTGGTGGTGTTCCATGGGTTACAAGAGTTACATAGGGGCATTTGTACCTGCGGACTACGCCTCTCCTTGCCCCGGTTTCAACCGTGGGAAAACCGCGCCTGGTGGTGGTCGCGGTTCAAGGAGCCCCCCGGGGGTCGTTGTTTTTCCCCCCAGTGGTGCCTGGATATCTCGATTGTAGAGTTCACGATCGCGTCCTTCAAGGATGTCGGGGAGCCAAAAGCCAACGCTACCGTTTCGGTCGACGAAGAAAACCGGAAGCTGAAGCGCGGCTCCTTGGACGTGGAGGCGAATGTCGACTTCGTTGACTAGGGACCATCGCCTTTGGGGTACAACGGTACCTTCAGTTGTCCTGACACTGAAGTCTAGCGGTAGCTGGGTCGGAAGCCCTGACGAGGGTTGCTGCACATATTTCATATTCCATATTCCGTGAGAGTATGATATGCGAGAGCGGAAATCCGGTGTTCTGAGCAAGAGTGTGAAGTACACATAGGCGCCTTGGGAAGAAATGTATGAGCGAGGAATCCGTCCACAAGGACGTCCGCGTCTTCCAGGGCGATGCGCTTTGCCTAACAGAATGTTAGGGAATGAGCCAAGAATCGTGGAGCATGGGTCCCCTTACCTGGAGTGAATGATTAACAGGAAGGGGCGTATGAAAGAGGAGTCTAGGCCGCCCTGCATTTTGGTGTGTATCAATGAATGAGGAAATTGCGTAACCGTGACTGGCACCTCGTCCTGCAGGACAAAGGAGGTCCTTCAGTTCGGGTGATAGTTCTAGAGGTAGTCCTCTGTCCGACGTCAGAGTAAAAAAGAGCTCCCCGGCGGGACCACCAAACACACTAAGGGTCTTCACATTGTCGAAGGGCCCAAGAAGTTCACGCCACTGTACGAGGTCATCCTCATTGGGTGGCTCTGACGACCTAAAGTTACCCCTATGCTCGAGCGTGAGATGCTCCACCGTAGAGAATGGCGTCCTGAGCATATTGATGATTTGAGCTGCGGATGCCACCTGCCAGTCGAACTGTCTACAGCCAACTTCCAGGTGCAAGGAGCACACCCTGGCTCCCTCAGTGGGATATACATTTATGCAAAGCGATTCCTCCTGGAATGTGATGATAGCACTGCCAAACTTGGGGTTCTCTGCTTCGTTTATGAATTGCAGTAGATGTGGGATAGGAAAGATGAGCTGATTTAAGAACGAGATTTCGAGCCTCTGGAGAAGAGGAGTGATGATATGGGGAAGAACTGCTTCCAGGTAAGCACTAGCACCTTTGAACCCCAACCAGCGAAGTTTAGGGAGCGCGATGGGTGCCACAACCAACTCGCGCAACAGCCGCCTCTCGACATCACGGTTGTGAACAGGGGAATCAAAACCAAGAATTAATGTCTCCAGATGTGGAAGAAGCGAGAGCTGTTGGAATAAATTATTTGGGCGGAAGTACGTGGATGGGTGGATCCTTTGAAGCACGAGCGAAACGAGGGAGGCAGCGGTCGTACTAGTGAGTAACGGAGACCCAAGTGAAAAGGCAAAATTTATCAATATGAAGTGGCGTAGATGTGCTTGAAATGTTTCGCGGAGTACCAGGCCTGCGGTGTTCTTGGTCGGGGCCCCTATATACAGATTTTCCAGTATCGGGAATTCCCCGTCCATTGCCAGGATCAACCACTGCAATTGAGGCACGGGCATCACAAGGCGGATACGACGAACGCGATCCCGTTGCTGGAGCGCAAGGACTATTCCCGCTTCTTCGCCTGCAGTGACGCCATGACGTTGATCAATGTAATCGATGATGAGTGGAAGACGAGGTGAATGTGCGAGCATGTCTGCCACTGGCGTGCCATGTGTGCAAACGAGATGGAGGCCAAGATGGGATGTCGACCGAAACACGAGGTACCGCCATCTTCGGCAAACGTGCACGAGCTTGTACCACCAGCGTGCGCGGCGCCATTCTCCCCCTTGTAGGATGCGGTACTGGCTATTCTCGTCTTGGTCTAGGAGAACCGGTTGAGAGTGGCGAAATATGTTGAGGAGTGAATCGTTGTCGAGGATGTGAATCGATCTATATATTCCGTTGCCCATGGGCCGTCCTCACTGCGAGGCTAATAAACGTGGGAGAAGAGGACACACCTCAATTTGAACGAATAACGCAATATATCACCTAGGTCTATTCTTTCGGGGAATTGAAGGCGAGGTCTGGAAGATGGGTGATGATACATGCCAGAGGTGTAAGGTTTGGGACAATTGTGTGTGAGTGTGAGTGGCACACATGCCACCCTTCGACATTCACCACCGCCCTTCCTCAGCCGTCCTTCATCCAAGGGGTTCTGGAGGCAAAATCCCGGAGATACTCATCTGCCGCATTCCAAATCACCACCAACCACAGCTTCTCTGCCAAATACTCTGAACGTTTTTCGACAAGGTGCGGACGACAACATCACATGCCCTTGCGGCCAGAAGTACACTACCAAGCATATTCTCTTATGGTGCCCTCTACTTTCCCCCCATCGCCACCTCCTTCGGAACCTCTCATTCCGACATATCTTCCTGGATAGAGAAGGGGGAAAAGCCCTAACTGATTTCCTCCACATGGCCCAAGTCCCCCTTCGCCCGCTGCCGCCGCGCCAGACCCTCCATGAACAGCTTGGCACGGAGCTCAGCTCCATTTGCTGCATTATACCTGTGACCGACCCCGCGTCCTTTTCCAACACTTCCCCCTTTCTTTTACCTACATCCTTTTACTATCTTAGCTAGTCTTTTCGCTTTAGGCTAGCGTGTCTTGTAGCCACCGCGCTGGGACAAGAAATTCAAATTCAAAACCACACGTGCCACAGATTTTTCGGGTTACGGACTTGGTATGCGGGAAAACCCGGTCAACCAACCCATATCCCCTCGTGACTCAAAACCCATACATGTTACCAGTACGATTTCAGTTAGGGTATTAATTGTAGCAGACCTGAATTATGGAGCAATGGCTACGCATAAATTATATTTCATGCTTTTTTCGTGAAACGATGGCACTTGTGTAAGGTATACTGTACACGCACCAAGACAGGCTGTGGCATCGGAAAACCACGTGACGTCCTCCGAACGCCCGACTACACCCGCACTCATTCCTCGCACGCCCTGCTCTTAACGTCTTAACTTTTAACCTTCACAAGACGCGTTCATGCGAGGAACGGCGCACTGGTTGATCTCAGACGTCTACCCTATCATAACGAAACAACTCAGCCACCTGCACGATTACCACCCCTTTTCCCATCACCGGTCCTACTAGGGCCCCGAAAGCAGTAGTTGGTAGTATCATTAGTGGTTTGCCTATGCAAGAGTCGGTCCATACGACTGCGAAGACTGCTTCGATACACCCTGAATGGTAAAATTGGGTCGCATGGACCACCGCAGGGCGGTCGAGTATCGATCGTCATGGGAGACCGTGTCGCGAACGTGGGCCTCAGTGCGGCCGTGGCTTCGGGGAGTGGACGCCAACAACGGTGCGGGGGAGGAGATGAGGGTATGGATGTGTGAAGGGAGTAGCATGGTTACCGGTCATGAGGGCGGCATAGGTTCGATGGCGGTATGGACGTCATCGAGCGACATGAATGTTGGTGATGGTTGTTGTGAGGTGGTTTCGACTTCTTGAGAGAAATCGGAGAGTCTCCGTCGAAGTATGTTTCCCGCATTCACCGGCGCCATTAAAGGTGGGGAGAGGGAGGACAAACATGGTGAATAATCTTTCACGGTGTATGAGCATTCTTACCATCCCCCAAACGATCAAAAAAAAAGCAAACCACATACCCTTTGCAAAATAGCAGGCGGATCCAGGTCGACCAGGACAGACGGAACCTTAGCGCCGCGCGGGCCCAAAGCGGCCGGTCTTTCTGCGTTTCGCCATGCGAAGCGCGCCAACTGCATTTGCTACCATGACGGTAACAGCTTGTCCCGGAACTGGAGAATGATTGTCATCGCAAGGAGGTTGCGAATAATGAGGTAAGTGGTGACGCGGATGCGGGCTGCAAGGAGATAGGCGTGAGTGTGTGTAGGGCAGAGGCAGGTACCTGCGGATGTGGATAAGAAGAGGTTGGGAGTGAATAAAACCTGAGGGCCGCGTCATAAACTTTGTTTGCGATTGGAGTTTTTGGAATTGGTTTCAGAACCGGTTTCTTGGTTGTCGCGCATGTCGGCGGTATTATACAGGGCGTGAGGGACGGGATGATGCCGAGGTCAGCGATCGGACAGGTGATGAGTTTGCCACGTCGTATGGACCAAGCCGTCCGATGAGACGAAGAAGTGGTGGTAGAGGCAGTGATGTGTTCGATGATCGGTTATGGGTCAAGAATTGCCTCAAAGGACAGGCTGATCCAGCAAAACTATAAAAGTTTCAAGTAGCTTGTATTCTAGACCTATGTTTCCGCTTTTTCATCGGCATAATTTGGTATCGCATCCAGCCGCACCCTCTAGGAATAAGGTATGAGTGTCCTGGAACAGCGGATGAACAAGACCGGGACGCACCTAAAATATCATATCTCGCTCATCCTTGTGAACCTCATGTACCCAATGGAACCATGTTCTTCAGGTTGTTGGAAGCCTGATTTTCCAGGAGTTTCTTGCCAGGCGACCAATCACACTTTTTATTCCCCTTTTCATTTCTACTCTCGTGGTACATAAATCAGCTAGCAACAGATACCACCAAGGAAATGTTTCTCACATGTGATGAGAGGAGCTAACTCGAGGCGCCTTGTAGAAAAAAAGCTCCAAGCCTCCGTGCCCATGGTGTGCGGTTGGTACCAGTTAGCAACCTATATTCGTCATCTCCCTGGTTGAGCGTCATGAATAGTCTCTGTATATCTGAGCATTTAGTTATAGGATGGAAGATGAAAAAGTGATGATGGTGGAGGTGAGCTGGACTCAGTACTCGGTGATACACGACAACTGAAGACCACTTCAAGCGCCTTCCGCGTCTAACCTGTTTCCATAACCAGTAAATTTATGTATGATAATAGTGCATGACGCGACGCCGACCCTAATACTACTGTACTGTGGTACAGTACCCCCTTCTAAGTTGAGTCCTACGCTTCCTCTGATGTCAGAGTCTTCAACGACCACATCTTCCGCCACTTTTCGATCGATTCTCAATGCTGCGTTGGACAACTACCGCCAACAAACTGGGATAGACCTCACGAATCATTCTTCTGCCAACAGATTCCGGACATGCAACACCTCTGGAGACATCCTCCGGCTGTTTCAAGATAGAGAAACGGTGTTCAAAGACTATCGGAACAAAAATAGAAAACTGATCGACTGTCTTCATCCCATCGTTCAAGTTGTCCATGCGTTTGCTCGAGTCCTTGGCGAAGTTGGTAGCCTAGTAAGCCCTGGATATTGACCCCGCTCTTGTCTGGTCATATCTTTATGATCCCCCACAAGGTACCATTCCCACCGACAAAAGCAATCTTCGTCAGCATCGATGTTCTCTTTGTAGTATGTCTCTCCCGTATTGTCCTCTATCTAGACCATTGTCATACGTTGACCTATTAGGCTGCCGCTGGGGTCAGTGCAAGTTATGACGCCCTCCTCGATCTCCTTGCATGCGTTGGGAATTTCCTCCGACGCCTTCATATTTACACCGAAGAGGTTCCGTTGCCCCCTTCGATGTTCGATATACTTGTGAAGATAATGACCGAGATACTCGGGGTGTTTGGCCTGGCGACGAAGGAAATAAAACAGGGTCGATTCAGTAAGTTTTTCGTCTCTCATAAATTCCCACTTGACTGGAGGTGGAATAGCGAAATTTGCAAAGAAACTTATGGGAGACAGCGAAATTGAGGCCATTCTACGGAGATTGGACCGACTTACCCACGAAGAAGCACGGGCGACTGTGGCCCACACCCTATATGTAGTCCACAGTCTAGTCAATAATCTGAAGGTAGCCATGGACGGTACGTTGAACCACTCTGTTGGCTCTCAAGCAATTAATTGGTTTGGTTCGGGTAGATGGTAAGGCATCGTCAGAGGGTATAAGGCGGGCGTTAGGTATGTTCACCCTGTTCAGGACAGGTGAAGTTCTTCGGCTGACGTTGGGTATCAGTTCAGATCCAAGAGACGGCAAATGATATAAACAAGATTCAGCGTTCGTCACCCCCAGCTTCTATAATATATATCCGTGAAGGCCAATCCTCTTTTCTCGCAGGCGACCAGCTACAAGAGAAAGTTCGAAGCTGGCTCCTTCATCCGGATCCGTCAACGAATCACAACATTGCACTCCGGCAACACCACGATGGAACTGCATCATGGTTTATCCAAGGCAACACGTTCAAAGAATGGAGAACGACAGGCTCTCTCCTGTGGGTTCATGGCAAACGTACGTGTTTTTCCAGACTTGCACTCTCGCACCTCTTGATGATTCCACTCGCATGGTTTTTCAGCGGGCTCGGGGAAAAGTATCCTCTGGTAAGGATCTCGTGAGACCTTAGTGTCCCTATCCATTGAAATATTTTTAACCAGCTCCAGCATTATTCGAGAAATCGAGGGCTTACATGATATGGGACTGGCCTTAATGACGTATTTCTATTGCGACTTCAGAGACCCCCGAAAACAGGACGTCAGCGGCTTGCTCGCATCCCTCCTTGCTCAACTGTCCGCCAAATCCGATCCTTGTCATAACATTCTCTCTGCCCTATATTCCAAATACGATGCGGGATCACGACAGCCGAATGAAGATGCATTTACGGAATGCCTCAAGAACGTACTCAAAATCGAGGGCCTACCACCGACCTACATTATCATAGATGCCGTCGACGAATGCCCCATTGCTTCCGACGTAGAATCCCCCCGCGATCGGGTCCTGGCGCTCTTGGAAAAGCTCGCCGCGTTACGGCTTTCAAATGCACGCATCTGCGTGACCAGTCGTCCTGAGGCCGATATACGAGCCTCCCTGGGGCCCTTAGCATCACATAGTATCTCACTTCACGACCAAAGTGGACAGAAGGATGATATTACCGGATACGTTAGTTTTATTGTCCACACAGATCGGAATATGCGGAGATGGAGGGAGGAGGACAAGCAACTTGTCATTGAAACCCTCTCTCAGAAAGCTGATGGAATGTAAGTTGCCATAACTATGTTAGTTCCAGGCGAAGTTTTATATGATTGAGTAGGTTTCGTTGGGCCGTCTGCCAGCTAGGAATGCTGCGTCGTTGTCTTCCGGCAACGATTCGACGCGCCTTGGATGACTTGCCAAGGAGTTTAGATGAGACGTATGAACGCATCTTACTCAGCATTGGAGAAGAGAGGTGGGACTATGCGTGGCGTCTATTTCAATGCCTGGCGGTATCAATCCGACCGCTTCGCGTCGACGAGCTCGCAGAAATCTTAGCGATGCAATTTGACGTGGGGGCGCTTCCCAGCTATGATGTGAAGTTTCGCCCGGTGGACTCAGAAGAGGCTGTTCTGGCCACTTGCTCAAGTCTGCTTATGATTGTCAATGTCGATGGGTCACAAGTGGTACAATTTTCGCACTTCTCGGTGAAAGAATACTTGACATCGGAACGGCTCACCAAGGCCGGAAAGGAGCTGTCCCGTTATCACATCATCCCTAGATTCGCACATGCCCTTCTCTCAGAAGCTTCCCTCGGCGTCCTTCTCTCGCTTGACGACCCGGTTGATGAGAATAGCGTCAAGAATTCTCCCTTGTCTATCTACGCCGCTCGGCACTGGGTCGACCATGCCCGGTTCGAGGACGTGGCATCGACTATCGAGGATGCAATGGATCTTCTCTTTGACTCCACCAAGTCACACTTTGCGACGTGGGTCTGGATATACGACATTGATTATCCATTTCGGGACATCATGTTCACAGAGCACCCCACACCCCCAGCAAATGTCCCATTATATTATGCCACATTGTGTGGATTTCAGGGCCTCGTAGAACGCCTTGCCACTGCCTGTCCACAAGGTGTTAACGCCAGGGGTGGGTACTATTTGCATGCTGCCCTCGCGAAAGGAAATCTAGACATGGCGCGGCTACTGCTTGAGCACGGAGTGGATGTAACTGCCTCGGATAACGGACCACTCCTTCCCCTACATTGGGAATCACGAAGAGGGCATGGTGACGCTGTGGAGTTGTTACTAAAGTACCACACAGATATCGACATCCAGGACGAGAACGGTCAGACTTCACTGACATTTGCATCACAATATGGACAACCAGATGTCGTACACGTGTTGCTCCAGAGCGGCGCAACTGTGGATACTAGGGACCATAACGGCTGGACCCCATTGATGCTGGCGTCACGATACGGACGACCAGATATCGTTCCTTTGTTACTCCAGAGCGGTGCAGCTTTAGACTCCCGTGACGACAGCGGCTGGACCCCATTGATGTTTGCATCAGGATATGGACATCCAGATATTGCACGTTTGCTGATCCAGTATGGTGCTGCTGTGGACTCGCAAGGTGATGACGGCTGGACGCCGTTGATGCTTGCATCGGAAACTGGACGTGATGGTGTTGTCCATTTGTTACTTGAGAATGGCGCAACTGTGGATTTCCATCACAACGACGGCTGGACAGCACTGATGCCAGCGTCGCAAAATGGACACCTTGACGTTGTTCGTTTGTTACTCCAGAATGGCTCGGCTGTGGACTCCCCTGACGAGGATGGTCGGACATCATTGATGTCGGCATCGCGAGCCGGACATCCAGATATTGTCCGTTTATTGCTCCAGAATGGTGCAGCTGTAGATGCCTATGACAAAGACGGCTCGACCTCGTTGAAGTCCGCTTCGGCGTCCGGACATCTCTGTATCGTGCGTTTATTGCTCCAGAGTGGGGCGCGTGTGGACTCTCCTGAACGAAGCTACTCAACCCCCCGCAGCGGTACGTTGTGGTTCGGTATCTCGCGCGCACCAGTTACCTGATCACAACACAGGTGTCGGCCCTCAGGACATGACCCGATGCACTCCACTGCACCTCGCGTCAGCTAATGGGCATCTTAGTATTGTTGAGGTGCTGATTGAACACGGATCGGACGTTAACAAACGGGATGAGAATCAAGAAACGCCGTTAGACATAGTATCAGGTTCTTGGCACCTCGACATTGCGCGTCTGTTGCTCGAGTCTGGTTCAAATCCGGACCTTCAAGATAACAAGGGATGGACTCCGTTGCACAGAGCAGCGCAGAGTGGCCATCTCCCGATAGTGAGACAGTTGCTCGCCTCGGGGGCAGAGGTCCATACTACTAATGGTATCAATGATACTCTTTTGGATCTGGCATCGAGGAGCGGGAAACTGGAGGTCGCAAGGTTCTTAGCAGAGCGAATGGGTACGAATCTTCAAGTTGACGTAGGCATGGGTCGATTGGACGTGGCATCACAAAGCCCTGCGTCTCCCAATGTTGCCCAGCCATCCTTTGGGTATTGGGAACTTGCCATAAACACTGATAGCGACGAAGGCTTTTCGTTGCATACTGCATCGGAGGTTGGAAATCTTGCCATCATGCAGTCATTGCTGGACAGCGGCGCGGAAACCAACAAACGGAACGGGTCTCACCGGACGCCATTGGACGGGGCATCCACGAAAGGAAATTTTGAAGCCGCAAGGTTGTTGATTAGGCATGGCGCGGATGTTAATTCCCGGGACATGATTGGCCGGACGTCATTACACAAAGCGTCACGATTCGGACATCTGGATATAGTTCGATTGTTACTTGACAATGGCGCCGATGTGAACGTAACGGAACAGGAGGACTGGACGCCATTGCATCTGGCGTCATACCATGGTCACACTGACGTGGTGCGGTTACTACTTGAACGTGGGTCAAACGTACATGCACGGACTGGCGAGAATCAGACCCCATATTTGCTGGCATCACGGAAACCAGAGCGGGAGATTTTGCAATTGTTGTTGGAGTATGGCGCGCTTGCGATGGTTTGAAACGTAACCAACTTCCTATAGTCGTGTAGATAAATAAGACCAGATCACTGTAGTAACTTGATAGGCTCTAGATGTAAGGGAGCGTTCGTCGTGTCGAACAAATATATACATTTCACCATTACAGCAGTACAACAGCCCTCCTCGTGCTTCAATACGTTACGCGCTACGTTGGATTTAAATAACACATTATCTGCGGCCCCATGCTGAAAAACATATCCTGCAAAGATTGGATCTTCCTGCGTTCCCTGCCCGTGGACAGTGAGTAAATACCAGTCTTATTCTATGGGGTAAGACGACTGACCTGCGGCCTTCAAGTCAGTCATGCACCAAAATGGACGAAACCTACCCAACGCGCCAAAGGCACTCCACGGTCTCTCATCTTCTTCACAGCGTCCCGGAGTGCCCTTGCCGACCTCTCATAGTAAGGTACTCCGTGATCGTCTCCCACGAACATTGAGGGATAAACATCCTTGGCCAGATTTTGCCCGTCCCTGTCGAGCGTCGCCCACATCGACCCAATAACACTTCGGCATCCTAAATATTGCACTGCCGCAGCAAAGTGCAGTGCCTCACCAGGAATGCTTCCTTCCGTCAACTCAGCCGTGTGAGAACCCGGCAGGAAGGCGAATTCGCAAATGGGCAGGCGCAACCGCACCAGGTCAAGTATCGTCAGGCAGTCCCTCATGTGGAACCTCAACGAAGCGCTGAACGGTTTCCCCTCCTCTAGAACCCCATGATACCCAATGTCGGCAAGCCGGTGGAGCGGGAGCTGGTCAAGCAGAGT
>Ga0307509_10011222_pt1 | contig 10883 bp, 9 predicted proteins | sample 10_EM_MG_FD_202245 | JGI IMG/M metagenome (GOLD analysis project Ga0307509, IMG submission 202245) | Populus trichocarpa ectomycorrhiza microbial communities from riparian zone in the Pacific Northwest, United States - 10_EM | ecosystem: Host-associated > Plants > Roots > Unclassified | place... | reverse complement strand
TTTGTGTGGGTGGGTGGTCAGCTGATGATTGGATTGGGGACCTCCAGATCGTGGACCCTGGACATCTTGGCGCCTGAAATTACAACCGTTTGCTGTGTGCTCAATCCCGTTGTGGCAAGATTGGTTTCCATTGCTCGCCTCAAGGCGGGCGATCGTCTGATATTCGTTGTGCATATTTTTCACCGAGCCTCCCTCCAATGACCGATCTTCCGTGTCAGCCCACCAACCTAGTCACCAGTCATCCGTCGCGGTTGCAGTATCTGGTATTCTTGGCATCAACTCCGGGGCGCTGCCTCTTTGACCCGATGACACTTACCCGTTTGATGCTGGACCAGGGCCGACCTCCTTCCTCCATCACAGAGCGTTCCCATACCCCCACCGCATCTCAAGATCTCAAGCCCTGGAATGAAACCACGCAGGGTGAGTTACCCCAACTCCATCATCATGGCCCCCCACGGAACCAATTGAGTTCCCACACTTTTCATAACTTTCCGGCCGCTACGGTGCGCTCTCGACCTCTCTCGTATTCCCCACTCCCCCATCAGTAACACAAACATTTCGGAATATCTCGCATCTCGGCCGTTTTGCTGTCCGTGAGTTGGGATCCACCCAAAGCTGGGAAGTGGGGTAAATATTGAATTGTGGGTCCCGGGCTGATGTTGTCCTTTGTGCAAAGGTTTCGTTGATTTGTGCTATTGATAGGAACCAACTCTCCCTCCTGCAGTTGACAGACGACCAAAGTACTGTTGTTCTACGCAACACGGCGTGGTAGACCGCGTTTCGTCGCCTGGCTGAGCTTCACTCCCATCATCCACCCCCAACTATCAATCCATCTGGTGGCCGTGCCTTGGATCTATGTCCGTGCCCGCGATGGCGTCGACCCGCCCCGACTTCTGGGGTTGCGAACTGAGCGACATACATCCATCGCTTGATGGGAGTCTTTGAGCTCCGACTCCCATCGCTACTCATCGCTGTTTGATGTGTCGTTTTTGATGGACTTGGTGTGCGCAAATCAGGGAGGATCACCGAAGATCTAGCTACTAGCTTACCATCAGTGCAGGCTGACGGGTTCAAAGGGTCATCTCTTGCATGGCGCGAAACTGCCATACCCTACAAACACCGGCTGCAGTGAACGTCGCAAGATCGCAACTTGATGGGTCGCTGAAGCAGACTGGACGGTTTCGAACCGAAACCCCCGATAGAAACGACGTGTGGGTCGTTTGATGCGACAATAATCCGTGGTGCGGCCTTCTCATCGAGTGTGTGATATGTGGACGGGAACCTGAGAACGGATGTGCAGAACGGTGCACAGAATCGACGGGGAATGATGGCCCCTGTTGAGCGCAGGGTTCGCTCTCGCTGACCCCTTACAGGGGACCCGTCGCCGGGCACACGTCGAGTCATTCCTTCGGGAGGCGTGAGCGGGTGCACGTCGGGTGGTGCTTGGGTCACGACGTGCTGGGGTAAACAGTCAACCGATCAATGCCAAACTTCTGCTGTGGTCTCAGTTGCACCGCTGGAACGCCACTGCGGAACGTCGGGCAAAAAAAAAGTGTTCCCTATCAGGATGCGAACGAACGGGGGTTCGGCGTTGGAACGGTCCATGGGAGGGGACGGATCAGACCGTCGGGATGGATGGACGCGCGGGCGTAGCGTGCGTACTTCTCGTTGCGCGGTAACACCGTTCAGAGTTCCTTCCACCCTCCTGGCTTCCCCTCGTGCATCAGGTGTTTGAAAAAAGGAGATTATTTGCCCCCTTTTTGCCACCGGGAAGCGAGGTGGTGTCCTTTCACGGACCGCTCGTTTCGCGAGGCGTTCGGGTCACGAGAATTTGTTGGGGAGGGCTTCTTCCCCGACCCGCTGGAACACAGATCATGGTGAGAGGTGCTGCGTTTATGCCGCTTGTGACCGCTTTATCTTGATCCTACCCAAAGAACTAGGATTGGCGACCTCAACACCCGATGGTTGCTGGTAACCTGACAAGAAGTCGGGCGATAGGCGATGACAGGCGTCCGAGCATATTTGGTTGGAACCGTGTAGCGTTCTGTGCCTCCCAGAAGATCTCACGAAATGTTCATCGTTATTTATGACCCGTTGTGTCCCTCTTTTTATTTTCCGTGGTCAAAGGAGCGCCATATCCGCGATAGCGCTTGGCGTACGCCATTCGAATGAATTGCCCGAATTGGGAGGTCCGCCGCCTGGGCCGCCGGACCACCCGATCACGCTCAGAGGAGGAAGTTGAACTGATGCGTCCCAAAGGCATCATCGTACCCCGGACGCCCAACAGGACCCGATACTTAGGTGCCGACAACCCGGCGCGATCGCATTTTTCGCGAGTTTTTGTGCGTGACACGAGTTTTTTTTTTCTTGTCTGGTTTTTTTATTATTCCACTATCGATGATGTGTGGCTGTCAAAACCGTGATGCTGAAGATGGGTGGTGAGGGAGGCCGGTTCCCGTTTCCAGGTCTTTCCCCCTTGACACTTGCTCCGTGTCTATTTCGATCGATTGATCTGTGTTCTTTGCAGGTTCTCTCGCGGTTCCGTGGTGGCATTCCTGTCTTTGTTTTCTCTTGTGGGCACCCGTCGCTGGGCTGTGTTCCATCTAACCTCATTTATCGCTTCCATCCTCGGTTATTTGGTACCACGGAGCGAGAGGGGGTGGGTGATCCGTGACGCACCGGGGTTCTCAGCCCTCGCTTGGGTCGTCCACAAAGCAGATACTGCACAGTTGATTTCGTCATCGAGTCAGGTCAGTCGGACCGATGATCCCAAAATCCCACAACCCCACTCAATTGATATGGATTTGAAAGATCCTTCCATTTTTCCGGCATCGTAAGATTGCAAATAATCCGCCTATAGCCTACTAACACGGTTATTGACCAAAATGCAGATACCCCACTCCCAGAGCCGGTGTCTTCAGATCTCGTCAACGGCAAACCGTGATCCCTACCCACGGTGCCGACTTATCTGCGTACCGTCCTCTGGCGCTCTCAGCTGCGCCTTGTAAGTAGGTAAGGTTTTCGTGGCGGGTTTCCCTGCACGAGACCTTCCTCCGAGAGTCACGAGCACGACTGAGGGGAAACTGACTGACCACCCCCTCGCAGGCGCGCGGAAAACGGTTTCATGAGGCGGCGTTCTATCAATCTATCTTGACCCACACAACGCCCAGAAGCGTCTCACCAAAGCGGCTTCCGTTGCTGCGATTTCCTGTGTCTGTGATCCTAGTGATACGTTCTTCTCGAGAAGAAGTGCACGAGGGCTTGGCCGTCCGTCCCCACGCCAGCGGAATGATTGGCCCCCTTACGTGCACAGGAAATAAGATGGGGGGCCCCAAACGGATCCCTAGGAGGGTGGGGTAAAGTACTAGAGGCGTCCTACGCTTCTCACCCGGAACTCGTTGCAACTATGGGTGACAGGTCTGGGCCACGAGCGCCACAGGTCCTTTCAACCGTCGTATTCGGGTGCCCCACAACTCACGTTCACTTCGCGATACCGGGTTTCCCACGGGCCGCCCAATCATCCAAGCAACGGGTCTCTTCTAGAATATGGCCCTAAATCGGTTGCCTCGTCTCGTCCGAGTTCAGGGTGGGCGCCCGGCGAGGCGCAGCCCGCGATCACCGGTCGAGGTTGAGTCATGGTGAACCCATCTTTTTCCTCACTTTGGGACCCGAACTATCAGCGAGCCAAAGCCTCGAGGTTGGACGTCGGGACTGGAGATCTCTTCGGCCCGTAAAGGGTAACCATGAGTGACTTTTGGACGGCGACCTCTTTGCATTCCCGCTGAAGAAGGTGGTTCGTTCCGCATGAGCCCGGCGGTTGGAAACCGGATGGAGGGCCCGCTGGCGGATCTGGATGGCCGGCATGAGCGTACCCACATGGTTCTGGTTCAATAGACCGGAGTGGAATATCCACCTCGCCCATATTGGCCAGATGCCGGGCGGGCAGGCAACCTTTCGGTGTTCTATTGGTTCTGGTTGATGTTGACTATTTGTGAGCTTATTTGCATCGGGTTCGCACGTAACTGTGGGTTATGGCATTCGGAATTCCGTGTCACATTTTTCGCAACAAGTTACGAATGGCTATCGACCGTGTGAAAAACTCGTTGATCAAATTCCAAAACTCGGGCATTTTTCACCGTGGCTCTGGTCAGGTTCTCCCCCCCTTGCTTGCTTCCAATGATACGCGTGGAGTCCGCTTCGAGAAGGCGGTAATTAAGACCGTTAAGGAGGATTCTGTGATCCCTCGTCACGCACTCGCGGAGGATCAGACGTAGGAATTTCGGAACAATTCCCCGTTCAGCGGTAGGTGGTCATTCGTTCTATGGGGAATGCCAATCCGTTTCTAACCAGTTTACCGGGACGCGTTGGACAGAATCAGAAAGCCTTCTGTCATCATCAAGTTGGCAGACAATTGATGGATCACGAGGCGGTCGCTGCTTATTTTGGACGGAAAATCCGTCCCGAGGTGGATAGAGGCCACGGGTACTGATGCGGTTGGTCGTCATCCTGGAGGTCAGATCTTGATTTCTGGGGGTGTGGATGAGCGTCGGAACTGACTGTGGGTCGCCCCGAATGTGATCCAAATACTGTGATTACTGATACCGAGGGAGGCCCTGAGGTGTGTTTCCAGGAAGTCGAGACAGCGCAATCGGAATTTTTGAGCCCGTAACAACGGTTCGTGACTGACAGGCCCGAACCGCGCACTGAAAGAGCGTCCTCAGGCCAACAGGGTCCCTCCAACCCTCGCAACCCCATCAAACGAGGAAGATGAGATAACGAAGGGTCCAGTCCATTGCATGAGTTCGACCGGTTTGCCAAGAGTCAGGGGTAATTCCGCTTACCCCGCCTGCCGGCGGTCATAATTGTCGCTGTCAGAGTCCACGTCAGAAAACTAGGGGTAACTGTAGATGTTCCGTATAGTTCGTGAGCAAGGGGTACGTCGACTGGTTCTGTTGACAGGCTGAGAACGCTTCGAGATGTTTCCAGGAGTGGGTTTCCCCGTTTGTACGAAGTGATAGAACACCGAGCATGTGGTGTGGATACTGAAGCTTCCGAGTGAACACCGGAGAAACCGGTGCCAAGGGTACTCCAAGAGTTTGAGGTGGAGGGTACGAGAACTGGCGATTGGCTCGATCGGTCACGGGTGTGATAAGGACAACTGTAAAGGATCCGCGCGTCCGTGCAAGAGGAGGGAGAGAGAAGCGGGCTGACAGCCCAAAGGCATCATTACGTTGCCTTGCCCAACGGATGCAACGGGCTGCTTCTGTGGACCCAGATCCTCGGGCAACTTTATCTGTGAATAGACATTCCTGGTCGGCGACGCTGGTGATGATATTCGACAAGTGAATGTGGAGATTGATCAGAGTCGGCCGCCCAACAGACCCGACTATTGGGCGTCATGGACCCTTGCTGTCGGGTTTGACAGACTCGGCCGGCGGAGGAGCAAAGCAGCCGGGGCGGCGTCGGTGTTGGAAAATCCGCAAGTCCGGGACAGGATCGTCGGAAACCAAGGTAGGAAACCAAGAAACGAGGGGGATGCTTGGCCGGGAGCGCCCGGGTGGGGCATACCGGATTCTCCCGTGCGGATGTGCCTTGAAGTCACGGTCACGGCAATGACGCAACAGGGCGTGCGAGCCTGCGGATCCTCGAACACAGATAACGACAACATCTCGTTCACCGTACAAACCACAATACGCGATGTCAACTCAGAAGACTGGAATCGCGGATATCCCAGTCGAACTCTTAATCGACAACATTCTCCCCTTCTGTGAAGTCAAGGATGTGTTTTCCCTTGGTTGCACCAACAAGTTCTTCGCCCTCATCACGACCGACGATATGTTCTGGAAACGAAAATTAGTGGTCGATTACAACTTCACGGGGTCAGACACGGCTAGAACGAGTGGTTGGAAATTCATCTACCAGCGATTGAGAAATCCACGAGTTTTCGTTTGGGGGTACGTGATCTTTTCATTCTCCGTGTTACGAGGGCGTTCATTATTCGTCATTGTCACCCATCCACCGGTACCTACGCATACCCGACCGGTTGTAATTCCTCAGAGAGAAGGACAAAGGTCGACTTGGGTTGCCACAGTTTCCAAGGACGACGCTTTCGGACGTTCCTTTTCCAGTGGAACTTCACCTTCCGGGCGTCCGGGTAGTTAGTTTGGCAGTGAGTGGAATGTCAGGACGGTTTCCATTCTTCCTCGTAACAAAACAGCCTTATCTCATTGTTCCGATGTACCTACAGGGCATTCCACGCACTTGACGCCGATGGTGGCGTCCATGTCTGGGGTAAGGGCGCCGTCTACCCTTTCCATTTTACGCAAAAATATCCGATTGACAATACATTGCGGTAAACCCGTCGCAACTCCTCAGGCACAATGAATGGAACCTCCGTCGCATTGAGAAGTGACGGCTTCTCAGAACCCCACAAGACAGCCTCGACGCCTCTGAAGCTCCAGTTGCCAGCCCCAACACGTGCCATCAGGTAAGATTCATCTATCACCGCGCGAATTGGAGCTTATGCGTATATTTTTTGGGCCCGTTTCCTCTAACCCAGCTGCGGTCGGCTACATGCTATGACTTTGGACGCCAATTCCACGATCTGGAACTTTAGAAGTTGGGGTAGACCGTTCCGACTCGTCTCACCTTCGCTTGATCGTTCGTCTCCGGGAACGACCCCCCTTCAGATTGAATGCGGTTGGGCCTTTTCTACCGTTCTTACGAGATCCGGAGATGTGTACGCGTGGTGGCCATTCGGGGGCACGTTCGAGGACCGGTATCGACGCACTGTGGACGAGCTGGACCTGGATGCGTCTACGAAGGCCATCGTCCCCGAAGGCGGGACGGTCATACCTTGTCATACCTGGGAGATTAACAAGGACCCTGTAAAGCTCCCCATCCTCCCCGACCTCCCCGACTTGGCGGCGACCGGGCTAGCTGAGGAAGAGCTCAGGAAAGAGACCAGGTTGATCAAGATCGCAGCCTTTGACAATTCCCTCGTGGGGTTGACGAACAAGGGGCACGTCCTCAAGATAGACGGATTGACCGACGAGGACTCCATTCAGATCTGGCGTTATGTGAGCGAGAACGCACGGATGACTTGGATCCTCTTCTTACTGAGTCGCGACGTACAGCTACCATATTACTCTGAGATAGACAAGGTCAAGGAACACTCAGCCTTCCGTGCGACTACAGGCGAGGACGGCCAGGAGAAACCACCGCAAGTGGAATCGGCGTCGGAAACCATGCTCATTACCCACGTACGTTGCATTGGTTCTTGGATGCCGTGCCTGACTTCACAACGTTTAGGTCTCTGCCCACTTTAATTCCTTCTTTGCCTATTCATCCTCCATGGTACTCAAGGGAGATATCGAGACAACCCCAGAGGTGCTCCCAACGGTCATCCCAGAGCTTCAGAATAGATCTGTCATCTCAGTGGTCCTTGGCGACTACCACTTCGGTGCTCTCACCTCCTCCGGAAAGTTCCTAACCTGGGGCGGGTACTGCAGAGGAGCTTTGGGTCTGGGAGACCCTGCAAAGCTTCCTGCTGGGTCCCCCGGAGGGTTCGTCAATGAGGAACAACGACTTCGAGCAGAAACTTTAGGTCACGGATCCCCACCGGACGCCGCGGTTCCCTCAGAAGTGCGGTTTGATCACGGCCTGAAGGCGGAAGGAAAGGTTGAGAGGTGCTGTTTCGCAGCGGCTGCGAGCGGGTGGCATACGGGTGCCCTCGTCATCGACCTTGCGGGGGATGAGGTTCCGTCAGAAGATCTCGAGCAGCACTTTGAAACCGCGGTACCGCGCGAGCCGCTGTTTAGAGGGCGGGGGATCGGTCGCGGTCGTGGAGGATGGATTAACCGTCCTCTTCCTGGGATCCACCCACCGGCTGAGACCTTCCCTGATGGACCGTGGATCTAAAGTCTCAGGTCCTGCGTATTCAAGTACCCATCCCACTCCTGACCACCACCCAGATGGTCGGATGTGACAGAAGGAAAACGTAACTTTACCGAGCTGTATGGCGCTTTGTGTAATGTTGTAATGCATATTTCTGACCCCGAAGTCAAATAACGAGGAATGGAGCTTCGCGAACCGTCACATCTTTGATGAGCTTAGGCATCGTGGGTGCACGCTACTCGTACACCTTGGTTCCGTACTTCGTTTATCTTAACCGATAGGTTGGATATGTTGATCTTACGGAAAGTCTGTGCAGAAAATGATTGGAAAAAATGATCGGGAGTTTCGGCCATTTCGTTCTGTCCTGGGAATAGGGAGTAGGACGAGTGGTGCTGGACGGGAGAGGCTGGGAGGGTAAGAGGTGGAACGTAATTCTGTGTCAGGAGTTGTGGAGGGTGGCTCAGCAGGCGGAACGATGGTGCGAGCGGGGTGAAGTTTCCGTTTCACCAGTCCGCGGACAGGTGTTGGAAGTGAACATGAATTGTTGAGGCGGTGGGAGTCCACGCGCAAGTCCCTAATGGTGAATTTGGATTTAATTGCCTTCCGAGCATGGATATCATACGGCGACTGAAGGTAGCGAGGGAACGTGGAACTTGGCCGCAGCCGTGTCGAAAAGGTCAGCCTTCTCCGAAAAGTCCTTTACTGAAGGATGGTTCGGGAACTCTTGTGTCAGTTTGCTTCAGGGTGTAATTAGCCATTATCCAGATTGGGGGGTGAAGGTCGACGACCTACCTCCACCATTCGTCTCCCTCACCCTTCTTTGACGGTCTCAAAGTTGTGGCGACAGCATACGCAGCGACGGTTTCATCGTCCGCACCTCCTTGACCAATAGCTTCCTCCAGATCAGACTTCGCCTCAGTAACCTCCCCACGCAACAATCTCGTCACTCCTCGTGCGGTGAGTAGCCTCGTAGATGACAAGGAAGGGTTTGCCAATTGTTCGGTATAGAAAGAGTTGCAATCTGAGTATCCCTCTTTCCCGGTGACAAGGTTGATGGTGGATTCGATCAGTTGAAGGAGGAGGTCGTCCTCTGCCCATTTTTTCGATTTTTCGTATTCTTTCTTTGCGAGGTCTGGTCTGTTAATGGAGAGGAAGATCTGGACGGTCAAGGCGACCCTGTGAAGGTTGAAGGTGAGGTAGGGACATTGGACAATACGGAGAGACACGTACGCCTCGACACTTTCCTCATTCCCTCCGCTCAGTCCCAACGTCTCCAGGGCTTCCTCGACCTCACCCGCCCTAGCAAATGCAGTCCCAGCGAGGACTCTGACTAACCACTTGTCTCTGTCACTCGCCTCTAGGTCATCTCCTTCGATCTCGACGCTCAAATCCCTTAACTCTTCCAGCGCAGCCTCATCCCCGTCGGAGCTCTCGCTCGATGACGCGATGTAACGAGCTAGAGAGGATACGGCCTTGATTGTCACGTCTTCGGCGTCGGTTGGAAGGAGAGAGAGAGCTGAAGAGGGATCATTGAGGGCGAGGTGCGCTCGGGCTTGGTAGACGAGGGTAGGGATGTAGTCGGGCGATGATTTTGGTGGGAGAGTGAGACTGATCAACGTTTTGTATGCGCCTGTGGTTTCGAGAGATTACGACGGCTGAGAATGTGAAAGAGAGCTAGAAGTGCGAACCGAGGAAGAATTGCTGTTTGACGTGGTACAGCTCAGAAGAGTCCATCGTGCTTGAAAAGATATCGTGGGCGTCAGCGTTGATCTGAACACGTTTTCCTTCGACCGCGTTCACCGGCGCGTCACTTTCCTCGTCTTGTTACTGCTACTCGACTTGGGATCCCCCAGGAAATGTTAGGCAGCCTCTCTTTGGGTAATTACAACACATTCGTCGCTTGTCAACTCCATTTTCCAGCGTGCAGTTAAAGTTCCCCAGAATGGACCAATCGCTTGGCTCACCCCCTGTCCGACTTTGAAGCTGCCTATTTCCTCGAACAGAAAACCCCGACTGCATGCGAATGTACTAGATCAGCCTCTCCATTTTTGGAGGATCCCGACTCGTCAGTATTTCAGTACTCAGCCTTTATCCTTCTTGGGATCCCCGGTCCAGGCTTGGTTTACAGCCTTCAAGCGAACTTAGATAAGTTATCAATGTATCGCGCGACTGGGACGCAACGCGGCAACTTGATGGACTCGCTCGAGACCCCGTTGGCCCTGGATCGCGACGGGGTTACCTTGTCAGGCAGATAGCTTGCGCGGGTGATGATTTTGGATCCCCCCCCACACGTTGTTACGGCCACGCTCTACTGTATGGGGATGGGGAGGTTCGATCCGCGAGGTTCCAAAGACGGAGACTGTTGGGGTGTCAATGACCGTGACGGTTTTGCCAACTGAATACCTAGGAGTCTTCCGCATGCAGGTTGTGGGTGTCCGCGCTCACATCTGGGTTCGAGATCATCCTCCCTTCTGCAACGCACCCCCTATTCCCGGTTTGACGTGTCTACTTCGTCTCACATGCTTACCAAAGACCATCACGGATCCTCCGGGCTGTGATTCCCTGGTTTTATGTGGTGGGGGCAGGGTACCGTATGATATGCAAGCGAAAGATCCTGGGATCCGGTCATTTAAGACATTACACACTTCAAAAGTCGCCCAAGCAATAAACGTAACCATGCTCGTACGCGGCAGCAACCGAAGAAATCCAACCCATACTTAACAACGGGGATTCTGGGGTCCCAGCTGCGACAACCGAACCTGTGCGAGGGTTTACGCCTTTACCCTGTGTTCCGAAAATCAAGGGTATCGGTGTCGAGGTTATCCACCGCGTGTGAAGAACCACATCGAAATTGTGGTGACAAAGAATGGGAGAGAGAGGATGGTCATCGTCGACCAGATGCAACATCTTGAACCTGTACTCACGCCCAATCCTTCGTTAACTTCTGACAATCGCAAGGGCGAACCGGGGGAGGAGCAGACCTCATG
>Ga0307509_10011221_pt1 | contig 10883 bp, 5 predicted proteins | sample 10_EM_MG_FD_202245 | JGI IMG/M metagenome (GOLD analysis project Ga0307509, IMG submission 202245) | Populus trichocarpa ectomycorrhiza microbial communities from riparian zone in the Pacific Northwest, United States - 10_EM | ecosystem: Host-associated > Plants > Roots > Unclassified | place... | reverse complement strand
ATTTTATTTTTTATTCTTTGATTTCTTGATAAAAAATTTAAATTCTAGAAAACAAAAATTGAAAACTTATATGTTTTGATTTTTATTTTTATTTAAAAAAAAAGCCAAAAATCACTAACATAATTTGTTAAAAATTCACTTTAGTTCACTTAGAAAATATTGAAAACTGATTATTATTAATTTTACATGAAAAACAAAAATTGAAAAAAAATTTATATTTTATTTCAAATTCTATATTTTAAAATAAAAATGAAAATGATGTGATATTAACACTTTTTATTATAAAGTAAGTTTCTTAATTAAAAGTGAAGGGGATTTGTTTGTAATAACAAAATGCATATACAATCATGCACGTTTAACTTTTTTCCCAAACTTGGAAGTTCTATTTAATGCTATTTGAAATCTTTTCCATCCAATTTGAAATTGGACAATCTAGTTTAGGGGCAGAGCTAGAATTATTTGTTAGGGAGATCAAAAAATATAATATTTTTTTAAATTTATTGTACATGAGTTGTAAAAATAAAATAAAAACTACATGATTTAATTTTATTTAAAGAACGTATTACAAAACATATAATGATCTTTATACAAGGTAAGAGGTTTAGAGCAATATCAAAATAAGTCAAAGCGATGAAGTTAATTTCATCTTCATAATGTATCCATCACTTTAATTTTGTTGGTTTTTGTACCTATCAAAATATAAACATAGAAAGTATATAAGAAACATTAGCTAAAGTGAAGCATTATTTATGTTTATTAAACTTTGAAATAAAATAAAGAATAATAAAGAATGATTCTTACATATTTATTTTAATTGTGCTCTTCGTTCTTTCATAGAATGGAAATCATCGATTATCATATCAATTGTGAATCTTTCAGCAATTTCTTTTTCTATATAGACAATCAAATAATTTGCAAGAAAATCATCCTCCATCCGATTGCGAAGTCTTGTCTTAACAATCTTCATCGCTGATAAAGCTCGTTTAGTAGTTGTTGTCGAAACATGAAGAGTCAAGATAAGCCGAATCAACCTGTCAATGAGTTGATAAACTGTTGATTTTTCTGTTTCAACCAATCTTTGACATAAATCAGCAATCGATGACACATTATTCCCCATGACTATTTACAGTAAATTTTTATTTCCCCCAGATTCATTCAAGAACCCTAGCTTTCTAAACTTCAGAAATTCAATCAATTAAGGACTTTAAACCATTAAAATCAGAACAAAAGTCTTTAGAATGCCTTACCAAGCAACTATATAAACTCTAAACACTACCCTATTGCCAGAGTCTTATGGCGAAGCTCACAAATCGAGGAAGAAACATGGTAAAGAGAATCAGAAATGAGGCGAAAATTTCCCAACTTGTTTATAGACTCAGGTACATCACTCAAATTTCAAGGACAAAATTAGGAGGGGATAATGTAAACCCCGGTTGAAAATTAGGCAGAAAAGCAATCTAAGTGCTTGTAGAATAGATTTATCAGAAGTACTGAATAAGCATTAGAACAAATCAAGTACGAAAAAAATAAAGAAATACAGAAAAGTGAATAAAATATTACTAGTAGTGAGTTACCTAGAAATAAAATTATCAATATGTAAATAAATGAAATTCAAATTCACTCGGGTAAAAAGTTTATATAGACAAATACCAGGATCCAGGATTTTTATCTCGGGAACAAGAAATTTATTGTTTGGGACATGGAGGGAATTTGGTAAATAGTTCATATATATATATGGTGTTCGAGCAAGAAGAAGAAAGAGAGAAAAAGAAAGAGGGGAAACTACCATTTACATGTGAGAGAGATAAAATGGTAAAGGAAATATAAAATCTTAAGAGGAGATCTTGAGGGAACATTAACAAAGCTTATTGAGCATTAATTGGAAGGAAGAAAAAATCAAGTGAAGGTGAATAGAAAAGGAGAGGGGAAGTTCGACCAAGATTAAAGAAGAAAAGGAGTTGGAAGCTTAAATTGGGTAGTGTTTAGAGTTTAATTACTTGTTTGGTAAGGCATTCTAAAGACTTTTGATCTGATTTTAATTGTTTAAAGTCCTTAATTGATTGAATTTTTGAAATTTAAAAAGTTAGGGCTCTTGAATGAATTTGGGGGAAATAAAAATTTATTGTAAATAGTCATGGGGAATAATGTGAAAGTTAGAGTAATAGTGGTCGGCCAATGATGAGAGTCTTTCAATCTTGTTTTATGCTACCCTGTTAATGCTTTATACTCCATGATGTGAATTAATGAATAATGTCAACAGTAGAACTATTTTTCTAAATATCTCTTTACAACTTAAATTTCATGGAGCACTTGTGTTGATTCTTGAGATTGTGTGAAGTATTACTGCCATGAAAATCGATAAATGAATGGATGTCTGATGAGGAAAATAATTGATTGCTGGTCCTTATTAGATTTTGTATGTAATGGAGTTATGAGTCGTTAATAATTCTTGAGAGATGTTAAATTGGTGGCTAAAATCCATGAATTCAACAAGACTGTTACAAAAGATGAGATATTTAAGACAGTAACAGATCAAATAGTAACGGTTCGGGTTTAGATAGTAACAATTGGACTTTCACATGAATACTATATATATATATAAACTGAGTCGTGCAGACACTTGCACGTTGATATACTAACTTTGAAAATATACATGATATGTGTCTGTATGTTATGATGAGGAAATGAACATGTATAAAAAGTAATATATGTGTAATGAATGAATATGGATTCTCTATAACATTCGGCTTGAAGGGATCATGACTAAAGACTTCCTTGTGATTCAGGAGGAGCGACCAGGATTGGATCTTCTGTTGGAGGAGGTCACGAGACAAGCGGAGCAGGTGCGTGATTTTCCCTCCTTTTTGCACTTATGCAATTTAAAGTTTTTCTGGTGAATGCAATTATAATAATGTCATGTTCAATGTAAATAAGTCTAGCGTATTTACAAGATTAGCTTTGGCTAATGGCATCCGTGATAGGATTGCTGGGAGATGAATTACAAGATTAGCTTCGGCTAACGACATCCGTGATAGGATTGTCGGGAAATGAATTACAAGATTAGCTTTGGCTAATGATGTCCGCGTTGGGACACCCGGGAACAATCGACAAGACTCGATTTGTAAAGGATATCCGTGTTTGAATGACCTAGGGGAAATTGATAAATATAATTGCCTAAAAATATCCAGGTTGGACTATGCAAAGTCACCCGGTTCATACAAGTAAATAAGAGTATTCAAATTAAGGAAATGCAAATGAGTTTTAATTGGGTTTAAATGTTTTACAAGCAAATTTTAAGTTGATTGTTAGAATTCCTATGGATTCGATAGAAAAATTTATACTTCATTCGTATATATTACATGATCATAAATATTTTTTTTATCAACATAATGGTATGCTTACTAGGTTGTTTGTATAACAGGTCCATCAAATGTCCAAGGAGATCATTAGTTTTAGGACTCCACTTTATTAAGCTTATGTAAATATTTAACTTAAGCATAATGGTATTAGCGCATTTATGCAATATACTTTTGTGTAAACCTTGATATATATAAAAGTCATAGCTCAGCATGTAGTATATTAGTTATCCTGTAATTAACCCTTTTGAAATCTTTAAGAATACTTATTATGTTTTAAATTCTCTCTTTACATGTTAGTATCCCTTTTTCTTTTAAATTTTATAATATGATTTGTGGGCTATAAGTATGAGGTGTTGAATGTTGATGATTGAAATAAGGTGCGGAATTATGGGACCTTGTGATGATGGGTTGATTGAGTAAATTGATAGTAGTCGATAACTTGGGATGTCCTAAATGCAAAGGAAACTCTGCTGAAATTTTGGTAGAATTCATTACAAAAAAAAAAATTACCCTCAAATTAAGAGCATATGTTGGGAACTTTTAGCGTTGATAAAATCATACAATTGGGACTGTTACGTAATGTGATATACTTGTGAATTTAGGAGGATTCACAGGGGGAGTACAACAACAAGAAGGAAGCGCACAAATTAAGCATCGGTGGCAGGTAGTTGTTCCACGCCTATACTCTCCTTAATTGATAATAAACTTTGTATTTAAATTTATGCTAGAGTCAATACTTGTGAATATGGCCAAAGAAAGAATAGATATGGTGAAATGGATGTGGATCGAAATCTATTTTTTGGTTGTAGACTCATGGACTTTGATTTCGAATAAGGACCTATATGAAAAACCCAAAACGACCACTGTTGGACTTGATTAGCCGATCTCCAATAGGGGTGGCTAATGATGTTGGCAAAAAAATTGTTAACATCAGCATGATCTTGATGAAATTATAATGAACGTTGAACTTGATTAACTATTCATAACAAGAATAGTTAATGATACCGATGGATAATGTTGGTATTGGCAAGCTCATAATAACTTAATTAGCTTCCTATGGAGGAAGTTAATGATGTCAAGAGAACTTGGCATCGGCATTACCTGAAACACCTCTAAGTGAGATGAAAGGAATTGATTGATTATTTTGGGTTGAATATAGTCAATGGTACTGACCGATTAAGTTGGTGTTGGCATTACTAAGGATTTGATTAGTCGATTTGGGTAAAGGCGACTAATGACACTAATAGGAGTTAGTAGTGTCGGCAGCAACCCCCTCATAACTTGGGGTAGGGTAATGAGATGGGTGTATCCGACGAAGAATAATGTTTAATAATTGAAAAGAAAATCATATGTGGATTGTGGAAGGATATGCTCTATATATAATAAAGGAAGCGTCAAATGTGTTCTTCTTTAGTGGATCAACCATGTTTATGCCCGATTGAATGGGTACTTGTATACATAGATACATGTAGTCGTCACCCTCCATTATTTTCTTGTGTTTTATTTATTTAATATAATTATTCTCATGTTTTAATGTTGCAGATCCTTCTCATTCACGTCAGGAGTAGTGTCATAGATGTTTAGTTCTTTTTCATGAATTAGGAAATTAACTATTCTAATTCTTTTATATGAATTAGGAATTTCATGTTGTTAATTCGTTTTGTATGAATTACGGGTTAGCATTTGTACTTCTTTTGTATGAACTTAGAATGAAACGAATATTAATGTATTTTGCTTTAATTAATTATGCGACTTGAATGTTGTTAGTATTTCCTTATGTTCATCCTTGAGACTTAAGAGCTTTATTATTTTATGCTTGTAATATTAATGTTACTAATCAAGTTTATTGCTATTTGTTTGTGTTGTAAATTTTATGTTGAGATGAACATGTGAAATTCTTATATTGTGACTAGTAATGGTTGTGATTGCGATGTGACATAAATATATTGTAATTATGGAATGAACATGAATTGTGTACATGATGAATTGTCGATAACTTGGGATCTCTCGGTATAGAGGAGACTCTGTTGAAATTTTAGTAGAATGTGAAATAAACCGATATAAAAAAAACTACCTATAAAATTCAGTAATATAATTTCCTTGTGTAATCCCGGAATTGGGACTATTATAGTTTCATTTTTTTTTCTCACTTCTTCAACGTATTCTCCAAAAGATGAAAAATCCTTGATCTTAGTTAGAAACAAATTGGTTTTCTAGAAAGAGATTATTGGTTGGGATATAGTATTTGAGTTGGTTCTTCATCGTTTAATATTATGATTTAAGATAATTGATGAAAACTACCGATATACAGGAAAGTTCAGAAAGCATCCTTAATTCGTCTAATAAGTAAAGTATTGTTAGTTTTGGTTATAAGATCTTGGTATGTATTATTGCATGGTTTTTACTACTTTTTGGCCTTCCTTTCTTTTTTTGTATATATAACTTTTATTTTTCTTGTTAGTTTGTCATTAGCTTTATGGCACTAGCACCATTTAATAATAAATCTTGGATTATTATTAAATAAAGAAAAAAAATATAAACATTGTTAAAACACCGAACTTGCATATCTTGAGAAATGATAGAAAGCAAATCCAGAACTTGATCAATTGACTTACGTAATCTCACTAATCTTGATGCGAGAAGTGATGGTATTGGCAAATCACATTCGGGTAACTATGAATTATTATTTGGGTATTTTTCTTTGGGTTAAGAGGGTCTTATTGAATTATTATTTGTTAGGTAACTATGTAATCTAATCTGTTGAATTTGGAAAATAGCACAAAGTTTTAGGCATGGCCATTGGTGAGAAGCAAAAGCGGTAGCAGTCCATCAGGACCATCACCATCATATGGGTTCGCCGTACTGTTTATCTTCTTGGCATTGGTCAAAGGAAAGCAAAAATACAAACTTTCAATATAGAGAGAAAAATAAATAAATAAAAAGCGCAAAGGAAACACACCCATCTTTCTTGTTCCCTTTCCCTTCTTTACATTAAATTATTAATTAAACTATACTAAAGGTCAGGACAAAGCTTGATTTTGCACTTGGTAGATAAATTTAGGTTTAGGAGTACAAAAATAAACACACACAATTGTCACACAAAACGATGTGATATACCAAACAAAACAATGTGATATACCAAAAAAATCACTTTAGTTTATTTAGAAAATATTGAAAACTGATTTTTGTTTTTTTACATTAAAAACAAAAATTGAATAATGTTTTTATATTTTATTTCAAATTCTATATTTTAAAATAAAAATGAAAACGATGTAATATTAATATTTTTTATTATAAAGTAAGTTTCTTAATTAAAAGTGAAGGGGATTTGTTTGTAATAACAAAATGCATATCACGTTTAACCTTCTTTCTAAACTTGAAAGTTCTATTAAATTTGATGGTTTTTATGGGTACGAGGGACCTGATGGATGTGAGAGCACAAGATTATTTTACAGAGAGATTCTTGAAGTTACTTTAGATCAGTATGGTAGTTCTGTCTGACGAGTTGAATTTAAAGATCATTTTCCAAACTTGGAAGTTCTATTGAATGCTCTTTGAAATCTTTTGCATCCGATTTGAATTTGGACAACCTAGTTGTTATTATCCATATGATGTAATTTATATTTTCAAGTTACAACTTTTGATGCATATTGTTTCGACTTTTTTCTCACTTCTTCTACGTATTCTCCAAAAGATGAAAATCCTTGATCTTAGTTAGAAACAAATTGGTTTTTTAGAAAGAGATTATTGGTAGGGATATAGTTGTCGCATGTGTTTGCGCGGCGTCGCAGCGAATCGTCCATCCTCAGGTGTATCTGTATGTCTATCTGGCAAATATGGGGAGACAAGGAATTCTTGTCTTTTATTAGTGGAAAATTGAAATGGGAGTCGCCACTTAGTATTCTGGTCACTAGGAACCGTAACTGGTCTCGGATATCGGGTACGAAGACTGATTGCGTAAAGGGAAGGTATAAGCACCCCATCTACGCCCTACCTAAGGAAGCTACATTGTTTTGTTGTCTAATAAAATCTAAGGTCTTGTTGTGGTTTCTAATTATCGGTCTGTCTACGGTTTAAGAAAAATCCTTCTCTATAAAGAGATCCTTATCTTATCGGGTAAAAACCTAACTATTCTATATCATCAAAAGAAAACCTTTTTAATATCGGGAATACGTTTTACGTATAAATGCATAATCCCTGATACTAAAACAAAACAAGATAATTTTTTGGAATTTTTGAAATATTGGCCAAATTCTTGTGACTTTAATAAACTGGTTATTAAAATCAAAATACATGCTAAAACATATTTTTTTGAAGTTTTCTTTATTGTATGAAAATATATGATATGGTTTTTTCTTTGAGAGACTTGGTTGTATGCTTGAGAACAAAAAACATTTTTTTTAATTTTTCAATGTTTTGATGAAAACCGGGTATTTTAATACCAGATTTGTATCTTTACGGTATAAAAATACAAACCAATATTAAGCAAAATTTAGTAAAAAAAAAGTGGAAATTATAATTTTCGAAAAGAATTTTTTTTTTTTTGAATTGGGACAGCTATTCGGGTCCCAACTATTCTGGCCCAGCCATGAACAGTGGCTCTCCACTGTTCACAAGCTACGTGAACAGTGACGGCTGGGGTGGCGAGACGAAGCAAGAGAAGAAAAAGAAGGGGAGAAGGGCTAACCTGCGGTGGCTGTTGTCGTTGGCAAAGCTGCTGGAGGCGATAGGCAGTGGCGCTAGTGGTGGCGCTGGTGGTTCGCGGTGGTTCTTCTTCCTTTTCGTCTCTGTTTTTTTTTTCTCTATGTTTTCCTTCTCTTCTTCGTCCCTTCTTTCTTTCTTTCTTTCTTTTTATGTCGTCCGCTTTTCTGTTCTAATTGTGCCCCTCAATTCTCAAAAACAATTCCCCCTCTATTTTTTTCTTCGTCTGTAAACCTCCCCTATTTTTCTCTTTTCTGTTTTTTTCTTTTTTTTCTTTCAGTTTTTTCGCTCCCTCCTCTGTTTTGCTCCTTCTTTATCCTCTCCTGGTTCGTCTCGCCACCAGCCTCCAATGTTCACGTAGCATGTGAACAGTGGAGAGCCATTGTTCATGGCTGGGCCAATTCTGGCCTAGCCCGAAAAGCTGAGTCCGGCTAAATTCAAAAAAAAAAATTTCAAAAATTGTAATTTTTCCATGTTTTTTTTACTAAATTTTGCTTAATATTGGTTTGTATTTTTATACTGTAAAGATATAAATCCAATATTAAAATACCCGATTTTTGTCAAAACATTAAAAAATTAAAAAAATTTGTTTTTGTTTTTAGACATACGGCCAAGTCTCTCAAAGAAAAAACCATATCATATTTTCATACAATAAAGAAAACTTCAAAAAAATATGTTTTAGCATGTATTTTGGCTTTAATAACCAATTTATTAAAGTCACAAGAATTTGGCCAATATTTCAAAAATTCCAAAAAAATATTTTGTTTTGTTTTAGTATCAAGGATTACGCATTTATATGTAAAATGTATTCATGATATTAAAAAGGTTTTTCATTTGACGACATAGAACGTTAGGTTTTTACTTGAAAAGATAAGGATCTCCTTACAGATGAAGACTTTTCTTAAACCATAGACAGACCGACAATTAGAAACCACAACAAGACCTTAGATTTTATCAGACAACAAAATAATACAGCTTACCTTAAGTAGGGCGTAGTTGGGGTGCTAATACCTTCCCTTTACGCAACCAATCTCCGTACCCGATATCTGAGACAGTTAGGGTTCTTAGTGACCAGAATACTAGGTGGCGACTCCCATTCCAATTTCCACTGATAAAAGACAAGAATTCCTCGTCTCCCTATATTTGCTAGATAGACATACAGATACACCTGAGGGTGGACGATTGACACAACTAAAAGATTGATGAATTCTCCCAAGTGTAGGAGTGTCGAAATAATAAATAACCCAACAAGACCGGGGTCGAACCACAAGGAGATTAACTATATAAATTATAAATAACAACAACACAACAACAACAATAATAATAACAACAACAACAATAACAATAATAATAATATTAATAATACTAATAATAACAATAGTATAATAGTAATAGAATAATAATAATAATGATAATACTAATAATAATAGTAATAATAAAAATAATAGTAGTAGTAGTAATAATAACAACAATAATAATAGTAATAGTAATAGTAATAATAAAGATGACTTTGAGATGCAAGATTAATGTGAGGATTAAACAATGATAAAAACAAATGTCAAGGTTAGAGGATCCACTAATGGTACTTCAAACAAGTATAGTATAAACTCTTATTACTCAACTGGAAACCGCACATAAAGGAGGTTCCAATCGGATTATAAATTGTTAGAATGATTACATTAATTATCTTTTTCGAGTAATGCCAATACTTGTAAATATTATCAGGTATTCATGGTGATAACTTATGTTAACAACAAATCAAGTTCCTTTCATAGCACAGGTGTCGATCATACCATACAGTTGGGCTATGAAAGTGCCAAGTATTTGTTGTACCAAGGGTTGTTCAACACAAATCTAAATTAACCATTTAACAAGCAAGGTATTAAGAGTGAGCAAGATAATAAATATAAAACATGTTAGTATCAAGCATTAAAGTCCATGTTGAGTTTATATTATACTTATTCTTACACCATTCGTGTAACCTTTTCACCTTGACATAATAAATTTAGCTAAACATAATAAAAGAAAGAAACATAAATAAATAAGATAAGAACATAATTATATAAGTAAAGGAAAGGAAATGAAAAGTATAAACAAGAGATTAATATAACATAAAATAAAACTTGAACATTACAAAATACAAAGAAAGAGAGCAAGAGCATGATCTTGATCTGAACACCAAGATGCCTAAATGCATAGCAAATGCCTCCTTTTATAGGCCAAAATTTGAAAATATTGATTTGATGAATAATTGTTGAGTGGGTGGCCATATCTTGACTTTTATAGGATAGATTCGGACTTCTCCGTTGTTACTATAATTTGGACTTGAAAACGGACTTTTTAAATCTTGGACTCCACATAAAAGTTTTAGGCCTATGTCTTATCTTTCCATCCATATAAAGCAGACCTAAATCCGAGATCTACAGCTCGAGATATGACCCAATTACCGAATAGTGTTCTAGTTTGGACTAAACCAGCATCACTTTTCTAAGCTTCACCCTCTCTTTATCTTCTCAATTTCAGTAGTTGAATTCATCAATCAATCCTTTGATTTATGTGATAGGCCTGCATTTAAGATGAATATTTACCATATATTAAGGTATCTTATAGTATCAGACATGTTATTATAAAACATACTTTAGTTAAAGAGTTATTGATACTTCAAATGCAAAATGATGATATAAAACCTTGATAAGAATGCACTTTTAAGTACTAATCACACCCCCCAACCAGCTTATTACTAGTCCCTAGTAATCAAAGCGTTAAAATAGAAAAACAATTTGCAAGTTCCACAAAGCAAGGCATTCATCATTCAATTTCCAT
>Ga0307509_10011220_pt1 | contig 10883 bp, 7 predicted proteins | sample 10_EM_MG_FD_202245 | JGI IMG/M metagenome (GOLD analysis project Ga0307509, IMG submission 202245) | Populus trichocarpa ectomycorrhiza microbial communities from riparian zone in the Pacific Northwest, United States - 10_EM | ecosystem: Host-associated > Plants > Roots > Unclassified | place... | reverse complement strand
GTTAAATAAAACAACAAAGTAAGGGTAATATTGCTTGTTTAACAGCAAAATTAAAAGTACATGACAAACTGCATTGCTTTGTTTACAGTTATTGTGTGCTTTGGAATATTGTTTAGTTTAGTGTCTTGTAAACATATAAATATCAGGAATTTTATGATTCGCTGGAAGGTGATTCTCGTGATGCTTAATAGAATGATGTGTTAAACAAAACACTAAAACTAAAAGAGAACACACATGTACATATTGCTTTGTTTACATTACCTTGAGAGCTTTAGAGTAGTTTAAATGAGCACATAAATATTGGGAATTATATGAATTGCTGGATGATAGGTGGGTTCCTGAGTTTATCACTTTTAGCACTGATTGAAAAAAAGAATGCTGTCATTATTGAATTTCTTCCATATACTTACAAGGTCAAGAAAAAACTACGGGAAAAATCAAGTGGTCTATGTGAACTGCTAAATATACAATTTGGGGAAAATGTTTGGCATCCATGCAAAGTATAAAGTATAATATATATCCTATTTATTGTTCTTGGAATTCATATGCCAATATGTTTTATTCAGACTGTTGCAGATGGTATTGATCCAAAACAACAGACCTTCTTTTGGTAAGTCTTGGATTTGTCTTGCTTGAACTAATAAATTTATTCATCTTCTGTCAATTTTGTTGATATTTTACAATACCATGGACTGAAATGGGTTTGTCCATGTTTACCCACAGTTCAAAGAAACCAAAGCGCAAAAGACCCAAGAACCTTATTCCAAATGCAAAGAATGCACATGACAAGACTCTGAGCAGGCAACGGGGAGCCGGTGAGCTTCTTGACAAGATTGGTGGTATGTGCTTTCTACTTGTTCCCATGATCCACGTATGATGGATGGCATCCTTGTAACGAAATCTATGGGAATTTTTAGGGAATGGTTTGATGCATAATCTACTAGATTTTCAAGTCTTTTTTCTTGTGATTAGGAATGATGATGAACAAGAAATGCATAAAAATGACAGCTCCCAACACCTGGCCCAGGCAGAAAAAAATTGTTTTCTGTTTTTCTTTACTTAAAAAATTGTCACATCCCTTTCTTCCATAAGAGACAACATCTCAAAGTATTATTCTTTGGGCCAAAACCACAATTTTTGAAAGCACAAGGTTGGCATAATAAAACAGAGCCATTTGATTCATTGAAGGACTTCATTATCAACTTCTTTTTCCTGCTGCAAGGCTTTGGTTTCAGAAGTAAATGAAAGAATAAGTGGCATTTTTTGCATGCTTGTCAGAGTGATGTAGCTAATGGAGCACCTACTAATTGGTTGGTCTATTGTAACGAAACTATGAGATATTTCCAACAGATTTATCAAATGCGTTGCAATGTAATTATGGTGCCTAATTTTACAAATCAGTTTGCTTTGTAGTGGGTTCATATGCTTGCTTGCTTCTCTTCTTATTTTATGTTTGTTAGTTGAGAATCATTATTCTGATGTCTCAGGTGGGAAGGATTTGCCAACAACTAGCATGTGTGGCACAGAGTATGGCGAACACAATCTTTCCAGATTTTATGTTTCAGGGGTATCAGGGTCTGCAGCACAAGCATATCCTGATGCTGAATGTGTTCAAATGGTACCTGGAAATAATCTTGCACCCCCTGCCATGCTACAGTTCGCAAAGACTAGAAAATTATCAATTGAAAGGTCTGACATGAGAAAGTAGGTCTTGATCCATCTCTATTTTTTTAGCTGATCTTTTTTTTAAAACAAAAATTCTATAGGTAATTAAAAAATGCATGACTTGTAATTTGTCAGGCCTGGTCAACAAGGATGAAGTGTTGCATGTTCTATTTATGTACTATACGTTTTAGGTTGTGAGGCTCAAGTTAAAATGTTTTTGAGTTAATGTATCCATGAAGTAGCCTACTAACTTGTCGAAAATGCGATAAATATCAGATTATTAAGGCCTGGAACTCCAATTACGTGGAGTATTGTTGCTGGTTGTAATAGTTCTATATGTTGCAGCTCTAACGTTGCTTATTGTTTAGTAATATGCAGTGTGAAATACTTTTTTTTTTTTAATCTGAGTTAGTCACTTTATTCATTGTTGCTTCAAGCTTATAATTTCAGATTGGTAAATATTTTTCAAAGCTTGAATATGGGTTTAATCTTAATATTTTCTTTTTTGCAGCCGTATGCTCCTTCACAAACGACAATTTTTTCACTCACATAGAGCTCAGGTGAGTAATGACTGTCTTTCAATAAATGATTCCAGTTTATCATTTCCTTTCCTCGTAATATGTGGAAATTTTTTATTCAATTCACTGTTAGTCTTCTTTTTGAAGTATGTTTCTGGCATTTATTATTTGAAGGTCGCATGTCATGGAAAACCATACTTTAGTGAGAGTGAGCATACCGCATATACATGTATTTGTGTGTTAATGCATGTGACACCTATGAAGATTCCAGGCCTGCACTTGTATTGGAAGGAGAATTTATTTAAAATTTCTAGTTCTAAATCAGTTAAAACGTACATTGTCATGGTAGTATAAAATCATTAAAATGAAGTGGTTTATCTTGATGCGGATGATTAAAAATAGAGGTGGATTCTTAGGGAATCATAAAAATCTGACAGCTTTTTTTAATTTGTTTTTTAAAAAATGTTAAGCTTGCTGCTGTATCCTTTTGATGAATATCAATATCATGCATGTTTGAGTTTGTCACAAGTGTGTGTATGATGTTCTGTTTGCAACTCCCAGATTAGTTTTCTTTTGAAGCCCTCACCAACTCCAACGGGACTAGTTTTTATAATGTCACAAGTGTGTGTATGATGCTCTGTTTGCAACTCACAGATTAGTTTTTTTTTTCTCGAAGCCCTCACCGACTCCAATGGGACTAGTTTTTATAATTTAATTTCAACTCTCCATTCAAAAAAAAAAATCTATGAATTAATTGGATTCTGTGGACATAAATTTTTGAAATTGTTCTTTTTGTTTTTTAAGTCAATGGAAATTGAGCAAGTTATGTCAGATCGGGATAGTGAGGATGAAGTTGATGATGATGTTGCGGATTTTGAAGACCGAAGGGTATGTTTAATGATCACATTGCCTAATTCTTCTAGTTTGCTACTCTATGATGCCATTTTGAATCATGTTTGTGCTTACTTTATACATGTTACCTTTCTCCATTGGATTGATTTTCTGAGCTAAAGTCAGTCCCTTTTAAGTAGTCACATTGTGGAGCTTTAGTCAGCATGCTAAGAAAATAATTTGGTTAGCCATCAATAAGATGGTCCCTAATAGGTGTGCTTGCTATGGTTATAGTGCCTTCGAAACATCATAATAAGATAAGATTACAGCTACATAAATATAAATACTTATTTGCTCATATTCATTTAAAAAGTTTATATTTATGTACTCGTGATCATTTAAAAATAATTTTTTTACAAAATAAATAGTTAAATGGCCATTAACAATTTTTTTCTCTAAGATAAGAAGGTTTCATTTGTAAATATCACAGTTATGGTGAAATTAGCTCAATAATGAAATAATAAGATAGAGAATTACAGTACAATGAGTAAATATACATACAGATACTTATTGAATTGTAATTGCACTATAGCATTTGCATGTAGCACAATTTTGGAGCAATTAGTTTAACGTACAAAATGATGAAATAATTGTAATGCCTTCAAGCAACCATTGAAAAAGCCATCAGTAATATTCTATCATGCTGCAGATGCTTGATGATTTTGTAGATGTGACTAAAGATGAGAAGCAAATGATGCACTTATGGAACTCATTTGTGAGGAAGCAGCGGTAATCTTCTCTTTACAGATGCTTTGGATTGTTTATTTTGTTTCTCATAAAGATCTTTGTACTGAGAATCATATTGAATTATTGTTGTCATGGATATCTATAGTTTCGAAACTAACTATGATGCCTGCTGCATGAGTTTCACATAAATATAAAGTTTGTGGCTGTTGGGTGCATATTGTCTTGTTTTGAACTTATTTGCTTTTCATGCTGGCAGGGTGCTTGCAGATGGACATATCCCATGGGCATGTGAGGCCTTCACAAGATTGCATGGACACGACCTTTTCCTAGCCCCAGCTCTAATGTGGTAACTCGTCTACTAATTTTAATTTTAAATGTCATCATATTCCACTGTAGTTGTTTCTTTTCTTCCTGTTCAGCTTCTGCTCTTATTTGTACTTACAAGCAGATCATGTTGTATTTAGAGCACTTGGAGATATTTTCTCATGTTTCACTGTCTTTCAGAGTCAACAATTTTAAATAATCACTTGTTCTCATGGGATTGGCAGGTGTTGGAGATTATTTATGATCAAACTGTGGAATCATGGTCTACTTGATGCACGTACGATGAACTTGTGTAATATGATTCTCGAACAATACCAAAAGCAGGACTTGGATCCTATGAAAAACTAGAGACACGTGGTGTTTTTGCATGGACAAGGAGGAATAAAATTTTCTTTCCCATCTATTAATTTGTTCTTGCATTTAATTGTGGGGCTCAATTGCATACCTTGCCTTTTGTCTCTGTTATTTCGTATAATGTTCTTGTTGATCAACTAAGAGGGTGTTTAGGAGGGTGGTGGCTTGTGCGGTTTCTCCCAAACTCCCTCTTATCAATGTTTAATTTAAAAATTGAACTGGGGTTATGCTTGTGGACCCCATGATAAAGCTGATCAACTCAAAGATGCTTAACATGTGAACAAGCGGGTCATGAGGTAAATCAAACAGTGTAATTGTGGTTGCTTGTTACCTTTGAGATTCTTGGACAAAACTAGTCTCCCCATCAAAGCACATCGAAACACTGCAACCCATCTCTCCTTCAATTTTTTTTGCTGCTTTGTCTCCTCCAACCTTGCATAAGCCACCACTCTCCCTGCTGATTTGATGCAGATCTGATTTTCTTGTTTGCTGATCTACAAATCCTTTAAAATTTGGTAGCAAAAGGTGGGAGAATCTGATTGAGCCATCATTATCCCAAACCCACTCTATACCTCGCTATACTTCTGGTAATTTTTTTATTCTTTAATTTTCATTTATGTAGACTTCGTGCTTTATTTTTGGGGGTAGAAGTTTAAGAAATTGTAGGTTTTTCTTTTCTGCTGGGGTTATTTCCTTGCCCCTGTTCTGCATGTGCAATGAAGTGTTAAGGATTGCTTAGAATCAATTTTGATTTCATGGGATTAGACTCAAAATCAGAATTGGACTGCCTTTCATATATAGTTTTTTATTTGTTATTCTATTATCGACTAATGTGGATCATTCAGTTAGAAACTTAAAGGTAAAATTTGTTTTGTTTTATATTTCCTAGGAAATTGAGTGGCAATTCTTGCTGGTTATTTTTTGAGCATTGAAATTGATGGCAATGCTTTGATCATGAAATTAAGTAATATAAGAGGTTCAGAAAATAGCAATGGCCTATTCATGGTCTTCACAACTTTGTCGCCTTTTTTTTTTTTTCCTTAGGGGTGGGTGGGGGGTGGGATTGGCAGTAGAGGAGGTCAAAATTATAGTTAAAACATTAGTTGATATTTATTTGTAAGCTTAGGGTTTAATAAAGCAGTTTAAACTTTAATTTTGAACCTTGTGCTTTTTCATTGTATTTATGTCTAGTGGTGTTCCTGGTGCACAGTTGTCTGGTTCCCAGATTTTAGGACAAGGCAGTATCATTGATTTATTAAGCATTATAGTCTGTTTCTTAAGTTATAATAATTTGTGCTGATGGGAACAATTGTAGCCTAAAAACTTTCAAGTGGCAACATAGCATTAACAAGTCGTGTGTTCTGGTTCTGATGGGAACAATTGATGTGTGTTCTGGTTTGGCTGGCACCAGTAGAACTGGTACAGTTATTGATTGTTTGGTCCTCGTGATTTGATTGGTTTCTGTAAAGGGTTGTTTGGACACGTGGACTCCCCAGGTCATGAACCTATCTTAGTGCCATCTCCATTTTGAGCATTAATATCTGCTTGTTTACATCAATTTGTGTGTTTTTGATTCTGGATGATTCTCAGATTTGGTTTCTGTTTGAGGTTGTTTTGTTCTCAATGTGAGGTTTTGAAGCTAAATGCTTGAAATGGATATGTTTTTCTAGTACTTGAAGTATAAATGCTTATACTAGCCACGAGGCCCATGACATACATGATTTGTGGAGGGTTTATGGCTAGTCAGAGTTAAAAAGGACTGGTGTGAGAATCATGTGTTGGTAATACTTTGTGCCAGTAAATTTTGAGGTTGATTTGTTGTAAAACAAATAGCTCGGTTAATGCTTGTATTATTTTAGATTTTCATGGAATGATATGCAAGCGCCATGATATTGCGCTTCTGGTAATTTTTGTTGGAACATCGTGTGTTGTCATGTCAGGTCCAGTTTCATGAAAGCAACCTTGCTTTGGTTTGCGTCTTTGTTTTAAAGAAAATAGACAGTTTTATTAAGATAACAGGCTATTCTGTTTAAATTCTTCTTGTTTGTTTGATTTTAATTTTCGATTCTTGAGTGTGTTATCAGCGAAGGAGGGAGAAGAAGATTTCTGATTTAAATTCAAATTAATTACTTTCCATTACCCACCGTTTTTACTTATTTCCCTAAGACGCACCGTTTTACTTATTTCCTTATGGTGCCAGTGTTAAGAACATTCCACACGTCTGTAGGTGTGGGAATATTATAGAATTGTGTAATTCAGTTATAAATGGGTGTAACAGAATGCATGCAGTACAAATGCAATTGAAATGAAAAACGAATGCATTCCTTGAAGTCAGGAATTCTATATTCTCTTCACTCTCTGCTATCTACACCTCACAGCCACCATGGCTAAACACTGAAGCGCACAGTCCCAGTCTATACTTTCCACACTCCGTTCAGTCTCCTCCTCCACTGGATCCAATACAGATATAGGCATCGTAAGTATTTCACCCATAACAGAGTGTGCGCTTTTGATTTCTTGTTTTTGTGTGCTTGTTTGCATTTGTGAAACCTCGAGGGGTGAATTAATATTGGCCAATGAGGACGCCAACTTGCCTTTCAGTTTCCCATACTTTCAGTGAAAGGTTGTGGCTGATGCCATTCTTCTGTTGTGCTTTCACTAAAAGATGTGTCGTCAAGTTCTAGCTCCTACCAAGATCAAAAGGTAGGTGAGGGGTAGAAGTTTTGTGTTCATGGGGCCATTTGGTTTCTGCAGAAAAAATGGATTTCTTACTGTGTTGTTGAGATTTGCTTGGTCCTCATGTATCAACTGTGTTTGGAAGGCCCGGATTCATAGCGCTTGGTCCTCGTGTATCAAAATAGGAGATATCACTTGAAATATATATATATATATATATATATATATATATATATATATCTTTTGTGTACTAAAATGAAAATTATTTTTGAAATTACTAAAAAAAATTTAAACTTTAACTTTAAAAAATATGAAATTATTTTTTCTCATAATAATAAGGTAACAGCCTTTTTGTGTAATATGATATTTTTAAAGTTCAAATTCCTTTTTTTTTTATACAACTCAACCTCTGTACGGATGCATTTTTGTACCACTAGATTAGAACGATGACAATGATATAATATAAGTTAGTTCGGAGGTTTTGTCATTTTATTACCAAACTATTAATTATTGGGCTAGGTCTGGTCCGCCCATGATAGATGGACCTGGTTCAAGTTATTAGAGGAGTTACTAAAGGAAATAACCGCCTCCTCTAATCATATATAAAGGGACATAACCCATATGAAATGGTAACTTTTTATTATTTGAAAGAACATAGTTCTTTATTTCTCTTCTCCCATCTTGATTCTCTGCATTGACTTGACAAGACTTACAAAGATGTTCGTACTGTGAAATATCACTTTGATTCTAGTAATTGAAGTGACACTGAAGTAATTGATTCAGAAATAAAAAAATAAATTTTCACAAGTAAGTTTTCTTCTCTGATCATATATATTACTTTACCGGTCACCGACAAGATAGAGTTTGTTTTGTAAGCTCTCAAAAATTTGTCTTCATATATAAGCTGCTTACTTATCAACCAACCATTTGTGTGCGTGCGTGCGATAATTTGTCTTCCAATTTCTTTTTTCTTTTTTTTTGTCACGGTAGTAGAAGGTGGATCCCTGTCTTTCTATACAAGTCAAATTATAATTGTGTGCATGTTCAATGCTATATTTTTCTCAACGATCTAGAGATCCTTGTGCTAATTTTCCTAGCTAGTTTGGGGTGTTAATTTTGAGATGTATTTTCGACAAATTCTTTTATATTCACATTAATGCATCCATAAAAGATTGATTAATATTGTAATTAGAACCATCCCATTTTCTTAGATATTCAAGAAAATCTAACAGCACCTTTTTCTCTACAAGGATCCAACATTTCTCTCTCTCTTTCAAGATCTATGAACTCAACATTTCTAGGGATGATGCTAAGAAAGTGTTTTGAACATTAATGATAGCATGACCTAAAATTAATAAATTAAAAACTAAAAGTTTTAATCTTTTATAGAAATAAAATTTTGGCTTAGAGTTAGAAATAGTTTTAGTACGAAATTATATTTAATGATAGCATGACCTAAAATTTACCAAGACGACATCTACTGACCATGAATTTGGTCAACGGTATAAGAATCACTATTATATTTTTATATTTGATTGTTCCAAGCAAAACAACGCAAACATACAGAACCACTGCAAGCTTGAATATCTTAACGAGGGCAGCATTTTCAATTAACTGTCACAATTAGTTGTCAAATAAGCATCTACATGATCTCTTGTAAATTATCAAACTAATTTATATTAATTTAAACAAACAATCACAATAGAAGCACATAGTTCCTGTATTAACAAAATCTAAATGAAGATGGAAAAACATTGTTCATCGACTCGCTATTCATTGAAATAATATAATAATTATTTTACCTTTTCGAAAAAAAAAAAAAAACAATGAACTAGTTACTAGGGTAATATAAGCCTTTTGTAAGGTCTACTATTATTATGAAGTTGATTGGAAATAATTTAATTTTTTAAAATCTTGAAGCATAGTAAAATAATTAAGTTACTCTAAATAACAAAATTTATTAAACTAACACCTAGGAGATTTCTTGAATTTTCACTTTTTAAAACACAGTAAAAAAACTAAATTACCCTTAAAAAAATAACATTTCTTTAATTGATATTTTGAGGCTTTTCGTATTTTCATCATGATTGTTTTAGTTATAATCAAGCTAGTTAAGGGGCAATATACTAGAAATTTTTTAATTATATTTTCATAAATATAAAATATTATTTCAAAACACGCGCCAACAAATCCGCCACTCCACTGTGTCCAGGCAGCGTGTGCAGCAAATTCTGGCAGCCAAAGACAACCTCTCTTGATGTAATTAGAATTGTCTCAACAAACCCTCTCTCCCTAAAAGGAGCATGTAGTTTACTGACATAGAATTTGACACTGATGATGTTTTTTTTTTTTCTTTTCTCTTTCCTCCTCGATTTTCACGTTTGACCTTTTAAATTTTCAAAATTGTCTTTTAATTTATTTTTTCTTCATAATTAGTCCTTATTCTTTTGATTACTATTTGTTTTATTTGAAATAATTTATTAAATTTATTTTATTTTCAATTTCATCCTCTAAATTTTTTTTATTGTCAAATTTGATCGTCGTTCTTTTGATTTCTATTTATTTTATTTTAGATAATTTTTAAAATCGTGTTTTTTTTTCTTACAATTGCAACCTCATTTAAGTTTTCCCCCTATCAAATTTGATTTTTATTTTTTTTTATTATTAATTTTTTTACTTTGACAAATTTCTAAATTGATATTTTTTTTATTTCATCCTTCAACATTAAACTGATTGGGAATTGATCTTTTTGATTTTTAATCAATCTTATTATGTTTTTTTGACTGATTCTATACTTCACAATATATCTCCATTGTATTTTTTAATACGAAGAGTTATGTGTTTCCTTTTCTTCTATTTTTATCCTTTTAATGTTCAACAAACTTTGTACTACATAATATTGGGTCCTCTGTAACTCGGACCTCTTCTAAACTCTCATCCCTCCTCCTCATCCTTCGAATTCTCGAACTAAAATCTCAAATCTTAATTATTAAAGTATTTTCTTAAAGTTTGAAGATGAGTGATCCATCCATATTTACATTAAAAACTAGTAATTAGATACAATACTAAAACGTTTAGGTAAAATAATGTAGCAATGTTTTTTTTTTCATTCTTAATTTTTTTTTAATTGCAGCTGTATATGTCCAAATTAATGATTAATTTCTTAAGGATAAGAAAAATTAAAAATAAGAGAATCAAAATGTAACACAAAGAGAAACTCCATGACTAATCTAAGATTTAGGGAAAAAATTATTTTTCATTGGTTCGATTTAATGAGAAGAGTTATACTAGACTATGTTCTTTGGTTTTCAACTTACTTAAGAAGGTAGATCTGGCTCAAAATGCTTTATCAATTCAAGTAGATTTTTTTTAATGGATTATTTGACTCCATAAATGAATTTATTTAGATTTTTAAGGTATTTTTTTGTAAGTGTTTTTTAATTAAAAATGATTGAAAATAGATTTTTATGTCCAAATTAAAAATATTTCTCTTGGTTTTTTATGCACCTCTATAATTGTTGGATTCTAGATAACAAACGAGAGATTATTTGCTTATATATTAATTATTTATTTAAAAAAAAAACCATTCACCACATAATGAAAGAAAAAAAATAAAACAAGATCTAGAAACACGAGTGTAGGTTAGGATACCATGCACCCCTGATATTTTTATATAATTTAATTTAAAATTCAATTCAAGCAAGGAGTTGGATATAGAGTTTTCATGTTTCGACAATTACATGGAGGAGAAAAGTTGGTTAATATATT
>Ga0307509_10011219_pt1 | contig 10884 bp, 9 predicted proteins | sample 10_EM_MG_FD_202245 | JGI IMG/M metagenome (GOLD analysis project Ga0307509, IMG submission 202245) | Populus trichocarpa ectomycorrhiza microbial communities from riparian zone in the Pacific Northwest, United States - 10_EM | ecosystem: Host-associated > Plants > Roots > Unclassified | place... | reverse complement strand
TTAGAAAAATTTCTGAAGTCAAAATCAAATTCTGGGGCATGAAAGTTTTATGGCGTCGCGAGCGTCGATATGTCGCCATACCAAATATGGAAGTCTGGTTGCGTCTGGCGCCAGACGTGCCAGACGGATGGAGTTTTGCTGATGTGGGGTTCATGTCGTCGTGTCATCGTGGAATTCTTTTGCTTATTCGCATGCTCGTCGAGACAATCTCCTCAAAACCTGACTACTTTGATATTCAATCGATGCAAAATCCGAGTCATCTCGGAGGTGCCAGAGCAAAGTTCATCCTCCTGGTGGCATCGATTGATATATAGTCCGCAATACATTGGGAGGGAAGCTTACTATATTTCGGGTATCGCCGAAGGAGATTGATGGATGAAGCAATATTGATTGTATGTGACTTGATCGGTCTCTGGGTGTCACCTCTGGTTGGTTTGTGCAATTCTGCCGTTTTCTGTTATAATCTCTGGATTTTGACCACATCTCCATCCGTCTATCACATTTCACTTGATATTTCATAAACTTGCGCTTCACCAATTCTTGACTCAATGTGAACATTTGTTCGCAGGGAGAGAATGCACTGTTGGAATGTCTAGCTCCGGATGCTGGGGCTAGCTCAAATCATTGAAATTTGTGGTTACTCAATACTCTGCATTCGTGTCACCGGCTGAGGTTACGGGCTGTCAACGAAGACGCCGCAGGCCTTGGGACGTGAACTATCAATCTTATTATGGGTAGACGGACGAATGAATACCAGCCAGCAGGGAGCAAGACACCACCGATAGCACAGCGGGAGGAGACGAAAGATATGGCGTGTAAGGGCTCCATGTTGTCCATCTTGATACCTACTCACTACTCTCACTGTCCAGCCACTTCGACGCACTACACATCGGTAAGTTCTGCCATCGTCTGTTCCGAGCGGTGTTGACTTTGGCCACCTCAGATCAACCAGGAACCTCTATATCGTGGTAAGCATCCTGCCAAGTTGTCCATCTCAATATCGACCCAGTTACCTCCCCGTCTAGCTACCACACTTGTAGATCCAGTGCTGTTATGTCAGAAAGAGTGGCGAGCATTCCGTCGTATTCCACTGGTGATGAACATTGACTTACTGTAGACCTTAGGCAGCTCCACATCATCACACGTCGACATTCGCAAGTTCTTATCAGTTGCCACTGACGTAGGTTAGTGGCGTCCCATATCGTATGCTCATATATGTCTCGTGGAGTGTGTTGTTCGTCGGTGTAGGGAGTGGAATGCGAGTCCTACATGATGAACTGCTGACATGGGTAACCTTCCCCCCGCTTTCTGTTTGTTAGTCACTCTCGCTGACGATCTCCTTTTAATTCGCTGCTTCGTCGTAGATTCCTCGTATGCCCAGTGTGTCGAAGATCTGGCGAACGCTCTGGAGCTCCGGTACATTCGCCATACATGCCTGAAGTCTTCCCTTGCTGTTCGCCCATAGGGGCACATCGACTTTTGTGTGAAACACATCCACCGCTGGAGAACAGTCAGCGTCTTGCTGTGCGACGATGATGCTGTCTACCGCTTGGACTGTACAGTAAGTCATCGTCATTAACACAACACGGCGAGACACTTACTTTCTCTTTCTAGGATTCTTGCTGGTGGCCCCTACAAAATTGACATCAACGTCAAGAGCGAGAGGTAAGAGATGGTCAGGCAATTGACTAGCGAAAAAAGCATGGGCGACGTTTCATATATTTTGGACTTGTACTTAATCTAAGTAATTGTAAATATATAAACCGGTTTTAATCTGCTTGGGGATTTGGAATTTTAAATCAAAGGAAAGAAAATCAAAACATGTGATCCTCGACGAGCTTGTAACCTTGGCTGCTCTCTTCGAGGCTCCAATACAACGGAATATTAGGCTTAGCAAGATCAAGGCTCCAATCGAGGGAGCTTTGAATCTGGGCCTTGATAATCTGGTTCTTTATGAAGCCCGTGACGACGTAGGCTGAAAGCGTTGGAGTGAATTCGGCAGTAGCACTGGAGCGGCTACTACTCACCATATGTCAGTGAATGAATCCAATGAATGAAAACAGTTGCCTTACGTGACGGCGTTCAAAATTAGACTGGTCGTCGGGTCCTGACGGTCCTCCTGGTAGAAGCCTGTGTGAAATAAAGGGTGAGAAAATATCAACAATGCAAAGACGACTGTGCCTACCAACACCAATGTTCTGATAGGTGCCGGTTTCGTTGTTGCACTTAAATTGGCCTGGTACTGCGCCCGGCCAGGGTACTGGTTTCTGTGCTCGATGATGAGTAAATGCATCAAGCGAGTTGTGTACACTCACGGAGAAACCATATGTCTCAGGGGGAGCGGGGTCAAGTACTGTGAGGGTTGTTTGCTCTTGAACCTAAGCGATTGTACCAGAAGAGAGTAATAAGCAAGTGACGATTCATAATTCATGAGATATGTTAATGCGCTGCCCACATTAATGTGCGTTGAGTAAGATGCAGGCTGCACAATACCATCGTCTACCTGAGCCCTCGTGAATGCAAGACTAAATACCAAGGCCACGCGATCGATTAGCAAGTTTGTGAAATAAATTAGCTGAAAGGTACTCACTCCGCAGTGTATGTAGCTTTGAACGATCCGCCGCCTGCCCGTGATGACGGTGTTCTTCAGTTAGTATTGACTGTAACACTGGCGGTGTTTGCTTACCTCCTCCAGGGAAGCTGGTGATTCTAGACAGATAAGTATCTTAGTAATCCAAGGTACGAGCGGAGTTTATGCACCTCCAGACAACAGGGTTGTAAACCGAATAGATTCCCTTCATGGCTTGTTTGTCAAAGGTCAGGAGAAGGTCGGTTTTTTTCGTGAGGCTCTTGCCCCCTCGAAAAGTGAGAGTTACGCTGGAAGGCATGTCACGTCGAAGGTTGAAAGAGAAACTTTGAGGAAGTTGAGACCCTGAAGGGGGATTTGAACTCCTAAGGTCTTTATATTGTTCGTGCTATGTCTGGTTACTAGTAATATTCTTGGCATGAGTGTAGACCGCTCGAACCGTTGGATATCGCATAATTAGAAAGGAATTCTACGACACCGAGAATTCTCAACCTATACCCTAACAGAGTTGCAAGGAGGCTAATAGAATGACCGAATGGTAACCATGAATCTTTCTGACATCATTCTCCGACTCCAGGGGGCAGACCTCTGAATTCATCCAAGACCCCATCCAATGGTTCTATGGATCGGTATTGTGTTTCACCGGGGTCCCTTGTTACTAACGGTATTCTCGGTGTGAGTGTAGACCCCTTGAACCGTCGTATATCACAAATAATAAAGTGCTGGTATTGATTATATAATTAGAAACGAATTCTGGTGCTTGTACTCTACTCCAAAATCTGTGAGCCTGGAATGATGAAATCCGCCTGCTTCGAGTTTAGTATCAGATTTCCGCAGATCGTCAAACGCCGGTTGGTACTCACGGAGTCGACATTCCAATTGCGCCGATAGCATGTGGTAATCCTGAGCATCAATGACGCCTGTGTGGAAACCAGGATATTTACTACTAACTGTGGGATAGGCGAAATGATTGCTCCACACTTCCACATGCACTTGGAGGGCTCCTAGCATGGTGGCACATGACCTGTCAGGATATCAAAAACAGTTTTTTATGCAAACACCAGACGCACCAACTGGAATTTCCCGAATCCCCAGGTTCCAAAGGCCTCGTTTTATGCGGTGTGTTGTGGGTGTTATCCTCAGGATTCCGAGTGGCACTTGGAACATTAAATTTGGCTCATTCCATAGGCTAACACCATGTATGGGCAAATGTCAGGCGTCTTCCAGATGAACATATCATTGGGTAACTTAGTCTCGAAGGGCTTCCAGTCAAAGACACGCGGCTCCGGTACCCCAGGATAATTATCTCAGGGCTTTCTGACAAATACTTAACTAGATAGGACTAGTCCTAGTGACAACACCGCACCACAGTATACTATTAGATAATGTAATGCAAGTCGTGCGACTGTAGAACACCATCCAGAAAGGGTCGCTCAACATAACTTACCTCCTGTCAAACCTTGGAGTTGGTCGCCGATAAGTTTCACACAACCTGACAAATATTGTTACAGCGAGATGAACGAATCTCTTGAATCACTCAGTCACAGAAGATGGGTTTAGAGTCACGAACATGTAATGCTGCTTCGGGCCTCACAACTCAGCAATGAGCTGTAAAGCTCTTAGCTGCAAATTCACAAACGAGCTTCACTGAACGCCGAACCACCACAGCCCAGGCTATGCCATGGATACCATCTGACCACCATTGTGTTTGCGATTACAGCTATGAGTAATCGATGACGTATCAGCAGCAGCCCCAACCATGTCACGGTTTGTGTGTTCACTGCCCAATTTAGTATCCTTGGTCTTATTTCCTGGTGCTCAACAAACAGTGGTCTAATCGATGGGCCGAACCAATGTCGAAAGCATTGGGATATGGGATACGACCATCGCAACAAATTCATTTGCACAACTTGCGGAGCGTTGACAGCTATCTGCAAAACTCTAGGCCGTTTCGAAAATTTTGGGGTGCGCCCCTTTGTTTGGTACAAATACACCTTTTGGGTAAATCCGTAGCGATTTGTGGAGCCAGTGGAGCAATCGGTCGGGATCTGCCTGCTTCCTGGTATCCTTAGTATCATTTACGGCGCTTCACCTTCTGCTGTTGCTGGGGTTACAGACATTCCAAGGGTCGACCACTGAAGGTAGCGAGCGAGAAGAATGGAGAGCATGGAGAAGCCCAGGACATAGAAAAATTCGAAATGGTCTAGATTTTTGCAGATAGCTGGGATTCACAGCGGATCCATCATCACAAAATTAGCTGTAATAAAGTGGCAAATGGAGCGTACTCAATTGGTCCCTAGCTGATATTCCTGATCACGAGTAGCGTAAATGCCTTTGAAACGTAGTATGCTCAGATGGGATCTAAAATCTCTTCTTGCTTCTTGCAGTCAGGGAATGGAATCAGAAACGTACATAGTAATTATTCGGTTGTCGTATTCGCCTCCGTTGAGTGAAGAAAGTAGTGATACAAGGATGAGGAATACATGACGGCAAAGCTGTCAAGTGCACCACAGGTGCGGCATTTGATGGAGCCTTACTAGTCAACATATGTACTGAGTACTGTCCCCTTAAAAAAATGAACAATGTACCCTGTTTTTCTCAAACACACTGCCACGTCACCTCCCCATCCGTGAACTGACATTCTGCCGATATTTCCCTCACAAAGGATCGTGAAAGGTGACTCGGATTGAAAGCTAAATATTATTAAGATTTTACATTTCAACATAATTGGTCTATTAATATATCGACCTCAAAGCTTAAGATTGAAGTGATGAAGTTTTAGCCGCAATTGTTTATACTCACCGTGATTCATCCCCTGATAATACTGCGTCAACCCGCTATGAAAGGAAGGGAGGGGCGTGCTCGAGGTGAATTGCGTTGGAAAAATGGTAGGAACGATGGAGGGATAGAGAAGCACACGCATATTGGCTGCTGAGCCCCATTGGGACAGAAGTCGCCATGTGGGTGCTCACGCTCATTATAATCACCAGCAGCCACCCCCTGGCCTCTCCTCTCCAGCTGCAGATGTATGCCAAATCTCGAACAGTTGAATTAAAGTGACCTCTTTTTATTTTAGATTAGTACTATTGCCATATCCCATATCCATTTGCACCGTGGCCATCACAGAAAATAGTTTATGTCCCTCATGATAATTGGACTTGAGTTCAACTGGGTTGTGTGGCTGAGAACATGGGCAGCGCCGATGAAAGCTTAATTAGCCTGGTAAACCATTCAAGTATAGGTCAACGGAATAAGGGTAATGGATAACATAATGTTATATCTGCTATCGGGCACTCTCTATCCTGAATGATCACAGATTCTGGAGGCCAAAAAAATCTCTAGAAAGTCCCTTGACCTGTCAAGAAGTCTGGAGCAACCGCCCCCACCCATAACGGAGAGGGAGCATATCTGTAATTAGTAGGAAATTTTCCCGTGGAAGAGTACTACCAGTACTAGTACTAGGTGCTCTAACTCCACAATATGCGTCATTGATGATTCAAGCTTGAGCAATTGCTACGACTTGGGAACATAATGGCCCGTTCACGCCACGGAAAGTATGGAAACCCGAATTGTCAAGCCTCCAAAAGCGTCGCCAAATATGGGACGGCGAGCTTACTGACATCCTTTATCCTCGTTTAGATTCGATTTTTTGTGCACACACATGTGCGCACGCAAACGGGTTTTGCTGTTAGTTTCCATTTTAATGTGGGATTACACATTGGAAGTGTAGATGGCGAATTAATTCCCCATGTTGTCAAATTGTGGCTGGATTTATAATTCGCTTCTAAGCCAAATTGAACGATCACTACACGATATCGATGAAATCCAACGTCAACCCCGTCGGTGCGGACGGGTGTTTGACGATCTGCGGAAATCTGTTGGTAACTCGAAGCAGACGAATTTCATCATCTCAGGCACAGAACTCTCGGTGTACTAGCACCAGAATTCGTTTACAATTATGTATTTATTAGCGGCACTTCATTTTCTGCAATATCTGACGGTTCAAGGGGTCTACCCTCGTGCCGAGAATACCTATAGTAACACGGGGACACCGAACACCACGAAGGTTATAAAGACTTTGCAAGTTCAAGTCCAACTGCAGAGTCTCAACTCACCCACAGTTTCTTTTTACCCTTCGACGCGACATGGTTTTCAGCGTAACTCTCAACTTTCGAGGGGGCAAGAGCCTCACGAAAAAAACCGACCTTCTCCTGACCTTCGACAAACAAGCTATGAAGGGAATGTACTCTATTTACAACCCTGTCGTCTGGAGGTGCATAAATTCCGCTCGTACCTTGTTGAATTACTGGGATACTTATCATTTAATATATTTCCAGAGTCACCAGTTTCCCTGGAAGAGGTAAGCAAACACCACCAATGTTACAGTCAATACTAGCTAAAGAACACCGTCATCACGAGTAGGCGGCGGATCGTTCAAAGCTACATACACTGCGGAGTGAGTACCTTTCAGCTAATTTATTTCACAAACTTGCTAATTGATCGCGTGGCCTTGGTATTTAGTCTTGCATTCACGAGGGCTCAGATAGACGATGGCATTGTGCAGGCTGCATCTTACGCTACCCACATTGATGTGAGCAGCACATGGGCATATCTCACAAATCATGAGTCGTCACTTGCTTATTACTATCGTCTGTTTCCAATCCCTTAGGTGCAACAACAAACAACCCTCACGGTACTTGACCCCACTCCCCCTGAGACATATGGTTTCTCCGTAAGTGTACACAACTTGGTGCATTTGGTTGATACTCATCATCGAGCACAGAAACCAGTACCCTGGCCGGGCGCGGCACCAGGCCAATTTGAGTGCAACAACGAAACCGGCGCCTATCAGAACATTGGTGTTGGTAGGCGCAGTCGTCTTTGCATGTTGATATTTTCTCATCCTTCATTTCACAAAGGCTTCTACCAGGAGGGCCATCAGGACCCGACAACCAGTTTAGTGTTGAACGCCGTCACGTAAGGCGCCTTTTTTCATCCATCGGATGCATTCACTGACGTATTGTGAGTAGTAGCCGCTCCAGTGCTGTTGCCGAATTCACTCCAACACTTGCAGCCTACGTCGTCACGGGCTTCGTAGAGAACCAGATCCTCAAGGCCCAAATTCAAAGCTCCCTTGATTGGAGCCTTGATCTTGTCAAGCCCAATATTCAGTTGAATTGGGTACTCGAAGAGAGCGGTGCGGGTTACAAGCTCGTCCCGGAATGAGATGTGGGGAGGGTCGGGCCCTTACGAGTCTCTAATATGTACATCTATTTTCTGCTGAACCCCAACATGTAGTTTGTTTATCATGTACTCGTTGACCTTGTTTGTACTACCATTACCGAAGTTGTTGTGCCATTGTTTAACGTTCAACCCTTCTGAATCGAGGAAGTGATACTAGCGCCCATCCGGCTTCACGACTCGTGGATGTAGGCTGCTTGTTTGTACTGTAATTGAATAGGTAAATGTATTGAGTATTTTACAGAGAATGGTGTATGCAGGCTGTGATTTGTACTACGCATGAATCAGGGTGTCATGGTAGCAAGTCGAGACGAGTGAGGGGAAATCGGAAGGATAGCCATAACAAAGAACACTAGAAGATGTGAACTTGAGGAAAGAACGAAGGGATATAACACGAAAGCGAATTGAAAAACTTGTTCTCCTGTTCATATGAATCGATGGTGAATGTGTACATTCACGAATTCCTATGAAGCAGCTGCCAGGATCAGGAGATGAAATAACCCAAAGCCTATCTGTATTTTCATACGGACATAGCCCAGACCCAGAGTGTGGAACGTGGACGGTATGAACCCATGCACGTAGAGAAGGTAGGAGGAAATGGGTCATGAAGTCTCCGACTCCATGGATGGGTAACTAGCGGAGCGAAATGAAGACGGTCACCGAGATATTGCCAGCGCACGACCCAACATTTTTACAACATCCCGCTAGCGTTGAGGTTTACTTCCGAGCCCAGCGTGGGCAGAAATCGGTTAACGCAAACGCAGGAATAAGGTTTTTGAACGCATTGGGTCGTCGTTGGTACGCGGCTTTGGGACCAACGTAGGACAAGAAGGAATATTGGAGTTTGAATGGATTAAAGAAACGAACAGCAATGAAACAAGAACTCGCCGTTGAAAAAAAATCTAAACGGAAAACTTACAGACATGCAGAGCACCAGGAGTTGGAGAAAAAGACCAGGCTCCCGAAAAACCGTCCAAGGAACGCAGAAGGGTAAGAGAATGAACATGTCGGTCCGAGTGGGGTCGTCATCACCATTTCACGTTAATCGAATCGATGATCCATGCTCCAACCCACTGACCATGTGAGATGAGTGATCCAACGTCGCGTTGTTTCAGTTACTTCGTTGATGTGTTCCACGCTCGTGTGCTCCAATCTGGGGTTCGCGAGATTGGTGAATAAACCCAGCAAAAACCCAGCGTACAAAATTGATCTAGGAGCACAAGTATCGGGGCCACGTCATCGATCCGCATCTCCCGAACCCCTCAGGATTCTCAAACAGAGCGGTCCTCGGACGAGAATATTTGACTGCGGGGATTGACGAAACACGCATGCGAAGCTGGTCAAAAATAAGTCATGAACCATATGCGACCAAGGTAGAACGGCCGTCATTTTTGGGGCGAATGAACAAGCTGTTCTGCACCATGCTGGCAATTGATATTAGTATGAGACATGATATTTATCTCGTGAGGAGGTGGTGGACGACAACGAATGAGAGAGGTAGAATGGGAGAATATCATGGGGGAGGTGGACTAAGCACCGGCTAGAGGAGAAGTGGTCTTGATAGGTAAGCGATGGTGATAGAGTTCGGGCCTGTTGGAACAACGCTGAGTGAGGTCAAAAACAGGAATTGAAGATGCAGGACAAACGAACCATAAATCCAGTAAGTGATGCATTGATGTTTCAAAGGTAGGGTTGTCGCTACTCAGTACTCAGATCTCAGAGGTGACGAAAAAAGAGTAAAACATGCCCATATCTTGATATCGGGGAGCGAGTCAGACCCGTAGCTGCGGCGTCGAGAGGTAGAGCAATGGCCGTTGTTGGGGCGATGCCGGAGCAAGACGTGGTGCCTTAGACATGAATCAAATGAGTGATCTTTGCGTTATGAGGGAGCCAGAAGATAGAAGACCACAGGGGAGGGGGATTGGACATCGACAAGAGAAGACGCGGTTATTGATATTTGATTGATATAGGCAATAACGATGGAGAGTTGGAGCAATGATCAAGAGTGTCAATAATGACGAAAGAACCGGAGTGTGTGTGTTATGTTCAAGCCACACTCAGAGGCGATGGAAACAGCTACTTATCAGAGAGCGACGTGTCGAACTGAACAGAGGAAAATGCGTCGTGGTCGTGGGAATTACGGTGATCGCATCAACGCCGTGCCTTCTCTACGGAGTGATCCCACAACTAGCTGATCCTTCAACGACGAAGAAACCTGGGATCCTCTCGAAAAGTCGGTACCATACAATTTGCCGTGCCTCGCCATATAATGCCTCATAATGCGATAGTTACTACGGTATAATGTACTCAAAAATTGTGTTTCCGGTCAATTTTTACTGACACACTCGGACGAATGAGAATTTTATTCAATTACAAGATACCTCACGCAGTTCAAACGAAAGGAATCTGCAGACAACTCCCTCCAGAAAGTATTTATTATTTTTTGCCAACTAGCATGTTACAAGGCGCTTTTGGTTTTTTCGACACGAAGATCTCGAAGGTTTCATTCGCTTTGCTACGAGCTACAGGAAGGCTCAGAGCTCTGCTGATAGGGACGCTACCATTTTTCCGACTGCGTCAACCCTCTCCTCTCTGGACTTTGGCGGCGACGCCGCATCTACCGCTATTGCCTACCCTCCTGGTCCGCACGCTGTCTCCAGAGCGTAGGCTCAGTCGTACTATGCCCACATTCTGAGCCCACGTTACTTTACCGGACGGGCCAGGGGCAGTGGTTCCCGCCCAGCGCCGTTCGAAGGAGCTATGCAAATTCTTCACCCACCCGATTGCGAAGGTCTGGATCCACGCATCGGGCAGCGAATCCACTTTAATGAAACGTGGACGACATATTACGTGGGGACAAGGATGTAACAATGAATATCACAAAACTTGCCGCTTTGAGTAATTCAAGTATGTTCCTCCGCGTAAAGATTTGTGCACAGTTGAACGCTTTCAAGCAGGATTTGGATCTTATAAATTTGTGGTCAAATGGATGGAGTGTATCAGTACATGAATCAAGAAAAATTAAATCTTTATGATGAAAAAACATTGAAAAAAAA
>Ga0307509_10011218_pt1 | contig 10886 bp, 13 predicted proteins | sample 10_EM_MG_FD_202245 | JGI IMG/M metagenome (GOLD analysis project Ga0307509, IMG submission 202245) | Populus trichocarpa ectomycorrhiza microbial communities from riparian zone in the Pacific Northwest, United States - 10_EM | ecosystem: Host-associated > Plants > Roots > Unclassified | place... | reverse complement strand
AAGCGAAATTATACATCACTATATCTCATACCCGCAGCACCAGCATTATTTAACGCTAGCCTGCTATCTAGAGAACCATGAGTGATGGTCCTGCCCGTAACACTCAAGCAACTGCTCGAAACGCGTGCTATACCTGAGCGCACAAGAGTACTACTCCTCTTGAGGAGTATCCAGCACCTGAACAAGGTGACATGCCTGCATGTCCTGACAACACAATCACTTGCAAAGAGAGTGTTCTCACTTCACTAATGGACTCTCCAAGTGGTGATCAACCCGAAAGGAGTATCTCTCCTGAAGGGAGCGTCACGAGCGAGCATGGGACCATCCATGAAAACATCTATGAACAGGAACAGTCATTTACAACTGCTCCTGGGAGCCTGGGTCCTTCTATAGAACCCATAGGATACCGAGCGCCCTCCCCTGAGAACACAGGGCATGCACCAAGCCCTTTGTCGCATGACAACAAGAGGATGGTTACCACTCCCTTGGCATTGGCTGAAGAGGAGTGGATGCAGGTGAATGAGCAGCTCACCCATTGGTCCTACCTTGCAGAAAAGAACAAGGCTGATGCGATGGATTACAGACAAGAAGTAAATGACCTTCAATTGAAGGTCACAGAAACTTGTCAGGAGCTTAAGACCAAAGTCACCAATGTGTACCATAGCTCCAGCAAGGTCTCAGACGCCATGCAGGGCATGCATCAACTACTTAATTGTGTTCGTGCATGATATGAAGGACGGACAGTGCCCTCTCCATCACCTTGAGCTCAAGCTACCCAGGCAATATTTGCCGATCAAGGTTCCGATGAAGGAACAGTGGATTTCGAGCATCAAGTAAATGCTTGAGCCCGCTTCGAGAATCCTCGACCCATCGAACAATCGATGGAGGAATCAGGTCCTTCTCCCAGGATTAGGGATCAGGCCCCTCATATGGAACGGTATGAAAGGCAGATGGCAGAGTCTCGTGCACGTGCAGCTTCTAAGAGCCTGCATGCACGAACGAGTGGACCCCCAACCCGGGTCCAACATGAACCAGAGGAGACCTCGGACTTCAGACACAATGAAGGTGCTGAGGAGAATCAGCAGAATCGTGGAAGCATGGAGCCGCGAGGCCTCAGCCAACACGATCATACTTCCAATGCAAGTCCAGCTCCTCAGATAAGGCCCACGTACATTACACTGGACCAGGATTATGCCCGCCGCTCAATGAGTGTGTGGCCACAACAGATGGTTGGCCCGATAACAATATCAGGCTCAACCCAAGGACAATCATTGGCAATGACCGTACCAACAATGCCCATACAGGGACAGGTGGGGCAAACCGTTGCGTCGATTGTCCCGGCAATGCCTATTCCAGGAGAGTCCAATCATGAGATTAACATGATCGATGCCTTAAGGAACCACATCAGAGATTTGCTGATGGGTATCCCAAACAACCTCCCTGAAATTAAGGGACTGCGAGCCAAGTTGCCTGAGGCCTATGACAGCGAAGATGACTTCAATCATCTCGATAGGTGGCTTCAAGGTCTATTGAGATTCTTTAAGATCCACCGCCTCACAGGGGCAGACAAAGACATAGACTGGGTCCTGGTAACAGGGACCTGTCTAAAGGGAAAAGCTGAACGATAGTTCAGCCATGAGGTAGAATGTCCAAAGCGCAGGACTCGCAATTGGATGTTTGAGTCAGTAATAATTGCACTATATCATGCATTTATAACCACCACTACGGCACAGAAAGCGATGGAGGAGTACTTGAATATCAAGTACTCAAAGGAAGAAGGAATATTAGGCTTCCATCGCGACCTAGTCATGTGGGCTGGGCAACTTGCCCAGTACCCAGATGACTACTCCTTTAAACGAAGAATTATGAACGGCCTGCCATCCGATTGTCTGTACCACCTGACAATGTATGACAAACTTACAGCCGAACATAGTTCTATGGAGGACATCGTGCAAAAAGCACGACACTATGAGCAAACCCAATGTTACAATCCTGGGTCCTATCTTCATTGTCTGCTATTTTCCACCATTTATTTAGTGCTCTCAGTCACTCGTTCCCCACTTGTTCCCTTACACGTCACTCGGACCGCCACCGAATCACCTGACAAGTCACCTAATGGATCACCCGACCATTCCGCAGTCAGATATCACATGCCATCACTCCGCAGTCCGCAGCACTCCGCAGCATCACCATTTAACCCGTTATGGATTGCCAGCTCATTGCCACATCATGATAGACTGCCAGCTCATGATGGAACTATACTTAGAACTGCCAGCTCATGATGAACCTTACTATACGTAACAGTATTATTCTGTGACTCCTGTGACCCATTACCTCCTACTTGTATATAAGCGCTTGTACTTTTAGCAGTTAGGCCCTAAGCCTAACTTGGTTTTCAATCCAAGACTTGTAGCTTCCACTCAGGACTCTCAGAGTCAAACAGCCTGAACCCTCAGTCGCATCAATCCCCTCTTGAAGCTCTCCCCTTTCATCATCTATCAGGACACTCAGAAGTCGCCCTTATCATCAGGGACTTACTTGTTATACTGTGTAGCCAACCGGTACTGCGCTACTTATGTGATCATTGCCTTAGGAGGACAACCCACTAAGCAACCCCAGTTGTCGCCAAACCAACCCATGCATGTTGTGTCTTTAAGGCCCTTGGACCTTAACACCCAAGCTTCACTAAAGGTAGGGTGTAATATCGAGTGGCAGCCCAGTCAAGGTTCCTCAATGCCTACAATGAGTGGGCAACAGAGGACAGTGGGGTTATGCAAACCGCAGCATTTGCGCAACCCACCAGCTAGGCTGCCACAAGGCAGGAGTAGTGTGAGTTATGGGACACAAAACCAGTGCCCAGCCCCACAGCCTGCCACAGGGAACTGCAGTAGACCTGCAGCCCCAACGCCATCAGCCTTGAAGGGAGATACTTCGAAGCTGACATGTTACAAATGTGGCAAAGTCGGCCACATCACATCTGACACCAAGTGTCTGCAGTATAAAAAAACCTGAGCAGCAACAAATTTTTGCCGCCCAGGTTTTGGACGATAGGTTGGATAGCGAGCAACCGAACCATATGGAGCTTCCCGAAGAAAGCGAGGAAGCTCCAGAAGAGGTCAATGGAAACCTCGATGAGGAGCCACGCGAGCAGGACAACTGCCCAGAAGGCTCCTAGTATGATGACGAAGAGTTGTTCTATGAGGAATATGATGGCTATGCGCCACCATCAGACAATGAGGAACCCATTTACATTTGGGCTATGAGCACTGAGGGGGGAGAAAACCCTAGCTCTGCACTCGAAAGCAAACACTCTAGTCCTGCTCCCAAAGGAGAGAGCTCCAGCAGTACTACCATGCAGTTTGAGGACGTAGACTGGAAGTCTTGTCGGGAAACGTTGCGGAACTGTTTTCAACAAGCACCTTACATGGGAAGCAACCCATGGGAGTTCACTCCCCAAGATGGAATTACGCACATATGCAACTGCAAAGTGTGCGCGAATTTCAAGGAGCACATCCTCGTCTCAGAGCTCATACACAGCAAGAAAGATTCTTCCGCTGGGAAAATCCAAGACCATTACGAGCAAGGACTCATCCGTCTTGGATGGGACTTAGCTCATGAAGGAGGGCGTTTATCTCAAACAGAAGTAAACACTGTTGAAGCCCTAGAACGATGAAACCACCAGCAAACGCTGTGGTTAGAGGCATCGCACACAATGAATCATGACTATAAAGTCAAGATCAAGGAGCTCTTGGACAAGCTTGCTTGTGAACGCTTGGACCTCAAACTCCAGGGCAAGGAGTCCGAAATTTGGTTTAACCAACTGATGGAACTCCAAAAGCAATACAAGGAGTTGGAGGACAAACTGGCTAATAGCCAGCCAAATGTTCCGTCTTCGTCTAGCGATGAAGACATACACATGAGGTTGGCAACCTCTGACGATGGTAACTCGAGCTGGACCGAACATCCCGAAAGTTCGTTGATGGCTGGCGTGGGAACCACATCTCGGGACGAGCTGATGGGACCTCTGAGTCCAATGGTTGACGTTGTGGATGAGGAGACCATTCGTGTCGCAGCCGCGTTGGAACTTCCAAGTCTGATGGACAAGCTTGCAGATGGGATTACCCATGCAAGCTCAGAGGATGTCGTTCGCGTAGCAGCAGCGTGCAACGATACAAATATACCACAAGAATAAGAGTTCTGTGCAGCTCAGCAAACTAGCGGCGCAACTGGGGAATGCCCCAAACCTTCAACCAGTGATCGTCATTGCATGGCAGCACTGGTTAAAGTTAATGGCCTTGAGGCGTACGCCCTGTTGGACACAGGGAGTACTGCCATCTCGATATCACACGACTTTGCCTGAGTGGCAAAGCTCAAGGTTTTCCAATTGGAAAACCCAATCCCTCTGCAACTAGGAACAGTTGGAAGCCGTTCCATGATAAACTTTGGGGCCAGATCTCATGTAGAGCTGGGGACTGTAAGTGACGACAACGCCTACTTGGATGTCGTCAACATCGACAGATATGACATGATTGTTGGTATCCTGTTTCTACGCAAGCACAGATTCATCCTGGACTTCAACCAGGATATCCTGAGTAGGCAAGGCATGAAAGTTCCAACCTTGACTTCCGGTCAAGAGGATCTCATGCTCGCCAAGAAACGAGCGTCGCAAGTATGTGCGCCCATCATGCCAGGTGGGTGAACGGTTCGCGCAACGCATTGAGGCCCGCCCAGCCAAGTGGCACCCTTGCAACAGAATGCAAGCCGCAGCCTGGGCAAAGGCAAACCTCCCCTTGAGGGGGGGGAGGAACAACGCATTCAAGCAATGGACGCTAGCCAGGAGACCCTTCGTGATGGAAAGCGAGAGTCTGTCAATCTTCAGGAGACTCTTCGCGATGGACAGCAAGAGTCAGTCAAACTCCAGAAACTTCGTGACCATTGGTTCGTGAAGTATGCCAACATTCTTAACGGAGTCCCATCAGAACTCCCTCCGCTAAGAGAAATAAACCACTGGATCCCACTCATTGATGATGGCAAGCGGTATTACTATCACTTGCCTTGCTGCCCTGATGCCATAAAACCGCAACTCATGGAGAAAATGAAGCAGTATGTGGGCGCAGGATGGTGGATCCCAAAGGTGGTGCTGCAAGCAGCACCGCTCCTGTGCATCCCGAAGAAATCAGGAAAGCTTAGAACAGTCGTGGACTGTTGACAGTGCAACAACAATACCATCAAAGATGTCACACCGTTCCCAGATCAAGACCAGATCCAGATGGACGTTGCACAAGCAAAGTTTCGCTCAAAAATTGACCTGTCCAATGCGTACGAACAAGTATGCATTGAACTGGAAGACATTCATAAAACCGCCTTTGCAACAGTCTATGGGACATGCAAGAGCAATGTCTTACAGCAGGGTGACTGTAATGGTCCCGCTACCTTCCAACGGTTAATGACTGCTATCTTCCAAGATAAGATTGGCATATTTGTGCACGTCTATCTTGACAATTTATTTGTCTTCAGCACATCAATAGAAGACCACAAGAAGGACCTCGAATATGTTTTCGAGAAGCTCCAAGAGTTTCACCTCTTCCTTGAGAAAGCGAAGTGTGATCTATACTCAAAGCATATGGATTGCCTTGGCCATCTAATCGATGACCAAGGTTTACATGCGGACGTGGACAAAATGGCATGCGTCCGCAAGTGGTGCACACCCAGGAATCTCAAAGACGTCCAGCGATTCCTGGGTCTTGTACAGTACCTGGCCCATTTCATGCCAGATGTCACAGCCTATACTGGTCCACTCTCTGCAATCTGCAGGAATGGCCAGCCCTTCTATTGGAAACTGCTCCATGAGGCATGTTTCAATCACATTAAGGTGATTGCTTGTAAATTGCCCATTCTGAAACCGATCGATCTGGATTCCAGTGATCCGATTTGGGTTATCTGCAACGCATCTATGTCCAGCATAGGTATGATGTACGGCCAAGGGGAAACCTGGCAGACATGCCGTCCCGCAGGCTTCATGTCTAAAAAGTTCATGGCCACGCAGATGAACTACCAAGTATTCGAGATGGAAACAATCGCCATTCTCGAAGCACTTCTCAAATGGGAGGATAAACTCCTTGGTCAAAGAATCCTTGTGGTCACGGACCATAAGGCATTAGAATTCTTTAAGACGCAAAGGCGTCTTAGCAATAGACAGGCACAATGGATGGAATTCCTAGCACACTTTGACTACGACATCACATATGTCAAAGGCAAGACGAACCTGGTGGCTGACGCCTTGTCCAGGTACCATGAGAATGACCACTGGGATGAAGCAACAGACAAGTCCCAGTATGTCAACGCAGACTTGCACCTCGACCCTAAGGGAGAAGATCTCCCTTGGGTCTGCTTTGAGGAAACTTGAGCAATGTGCAAGTTGGGTGTTGATCCCCATTCATGCCCGCAATGTCAATGACGAGCGCCGTGGAAGGTGGATGATCCAGTATTATTCGCACCAAAGCGCCCTGTCATAGAGGCCATTGAGGAGAGGCAGCAGGATGCAGCTGCACTCGCTGCCCATGAAGAACGTGGGCGCAGCCCAGTGCCTACGCTGCCGCCAGACGACTCCTCCGACCCGACAGTCAAGGAGTCCCTTGGACATCTCCCGGACCTTCGCCCCTGAGTTGAAGGGGACCTATCCATACTGGAGAGCATCAAGCATGGGTACCAAAAAGACCCGCTTTTCTCCAAGGTCCTCAACAATGTCGGGCACCACAAAAACTTCAAGGTCTTAAGTGACCTCCTATACACCCGCAATCGCGCAGATGCCTCTGTCCTTTGCATACCGTCCATCGTCCATGACAAATGATGGATCACTGAAGTCGTGATATCCCAAGCACACGAAGTGCTGGGGCATTATGGGCCGCAGAAGACAGCAGACTATGTGCGGCATCACTACTGGTGGCCATGCATCAGACAGGACGTCGAGCAATACTGCAAGATGTGCCCCGTTTGTCAAATGATGAAGTCCAGCACCCAGAGAGTGCCTGGACTTTTGCACAGCCTACCAATCCCCATGCGACCTTGGGAATCAATAGCGATGGACTTCGTCGGCCCATTCCCAGAGTCTAGTAACTGTGACTACCTCTGGGTAGTCATCTGTCGCCTCACCTCAATGGTGCACTTAGTGCCCATCTGTATGACTACAACCGCAAGTGAGCTTGCTTGGTTGTACATTCACAAGATAGTCTGTTTGCATGGACTTGCCGGAACTATTGTCTCAGACAGGGACTCCAAATTCATGTCCAAATTTTGGCATGAAACTCACAGGCTTCTTGGTACAAAGCTCTTGATGTCAACATCATTCCATCCTCAGACGGATGGTGCGTCAGAGCAAGCAATTCACTCAGTTGCCCAGATTCTCCAGGCGATGGTATGACCGGACCAGCAGGACTGGCCTGACAAGATCCCCATGGTGAAATTTGCCCTGAATTCTGCTATTAGCAGCTTGTCCGGGTTCGCCCCATTCAAGCTTAATTATGGGTATACACCTAGTGTAAACCTGGGGATCGTGCCAGAACTGCATGCCATACCTGGTGTCAGGAATTTCGTTGAACACATGCTGCAGAACCTCGCAGATGCGCATGATGCAATCATTGAGAGCCGAGTGTGCCAGATGCACAACGCTAATCGTCACCAACGTGAAGGTGACACCTTTGTGGCAGGCAATCTAGTATTTGTGTCCACTGCGGACCTATCGCTCCCGAAGGGACGTGCGCACAAACTGTTACCCAAGTTTGTCGGTCCATTCAAAATACTCGATGCCCAACCAAGTACATCGACCTATAAGGTCGAGTTGCCAGCTCAGTTACAAGCCCAGAACTTGCACAACCGGTTTCACTGGAGCAAGATTCGCCCTTATCACGCGAATGATGACGTGCTGTTCCCGCATCAGGAAGTGCACATGTTTTATGACTATGGCACCCCTGATGACCAGGAGTGGCTCGTAAATGAGATCGTTGCTCACAAGTGGGACATGGGTCGCTTATTGTTCCAAGTACACTGGAACATGGGCGACACCACTTGGGAGCCACATGAGGCCTGCAAAGAATTGCAGGCCCTGGATGATTATCTTGGACTCATAGGCGTCCAAGATCCTCACGATTTGCCTTATAAAGGCAAGCCGCACGAATGAGTACCATTCATGGCAACAAGCTGCCTTGCGCAGCTGATTAAGGGGGATCTACTGTACAGGAACACCCTAAGATAAGCACGCGCGATCCATCAATACCAATCGTGCCACGTCAAAAATCTTTTTACACCAAACTCTTGCCTGACTTATAATCAGGACTTACCAGTGCGGCGTGGACCTTCAACACGCCGCTCTACAAATTGCCACCTCATCACATCCTTGACCACATCCCTGACCAATGCCCTCCAACCAACCATCCCCAACCCCCACCTCTAACCAGGGTGGTGAACCCAGCCCATGGTAATACAAAGCCATGTTGTGACTTGTATCACACAATACCCACGCCTGCACTATGTGCTCAGTGTGGCAAACTCATTACATGAAGTCCACTATGGATGACGAACCCACCCTCGTCGAGGCTGAGAACCAGCATCGCAACGTCATCTGCAGTGATCTCATTGCAGAGAATCTCAGCGTGCACCAGCAGCTCCAGTCGCTGCAATGGCAGCATGACAATCTCTGGCGAAAGAACGACTTGCAACAGGACACCACCACGTCCTTGCATCGCGAGCTCGACGCTGTCCGCGTGGACCTTGAGAATACTTGTCGCTGCCTCCGCTCAGCTGACGATGAGATCGTCCACACGTGCGACGTTGCTGACAACATTGAGCATAAAGCGGACAAGGCCATTGGCAAGCTGAAGGACAAGAACGACACGCTCTGCCTCCAGGTCAAATGGGGGCACACCCCGCGCCGATGCAAGTTGCCTTGCCACGATTCCCTATCCACGTCCCCATCCCGTTCTCGCCACGCCTCCAGCTGTGCCTCCCGCCACACATCCCCCATGGCTGAGGACCACAGCTGCACCTCTCGCCGCCCATCCCCTATAGCTGAGGACCGCGACAACACGCCTTCGCGCGACGTCGCAGACCCGCCGCACCTTCTCTTGAGGCTGACCGTGCATTCCACGGCCACCTCTTCTGCTACCTCACTCCCTCTTGGGGAGCTGCCACAGCCGTCGCCCATCATCCCTTCACCCTCTGAGGGTGCAGACCTCGCTTCGCGGATGACGGACGCCATCAGCCTTGCACCCCTTGGCGATGATCGTGAAACCGCCACTCCCTTCATCGAGAGTGTTGGCTTCTATGCATCATTTCCCGTGCTTCAATTCTATGGGCGCCATTACAAGTGCACCGCGATTGATCATGCTGGGACATTTGACTACTCCAGCCCGTTCTTCATCCTTGCAGACAGACAACTTACTAAGCGCGGCCCCTCCTTCATCACCATGCTACTCTGGAGGGAGTTCGTCCAGACTCATGAGGCGAGCATCCAAGCTGGCATCCCCTTACCCGTTATGGACCTCATTTTGGGGGGGAGGAACGGGGTGCTGATATTGTCACACGATCCTTCCAATAAAGCTGGCATCACAGCCCTTCTCACAACGCTGTCAAGGCATGCACACGCCAAAGGGTATATCAACCGCATCCAGAATACACCGCCGGAATTGCATGAAGAGTGCCATCAGAAGGCTCTCGAGCTCTGGGCAGGGCTCCAGGATGTGCGACGCAAGGAGCAACACAAAGGGTGCATTGCGAGTGGCGGAGTGCCTCCTCTGCCAAAGGAGCCCTTGCCCCATGTCAGCACCACCATTTGGAAGAAATGGTTACAAAACATACATGAACACCCTTGCACAGAGGGCTGGTTCACACTTAAAGGAGTACCATTCGTCTGTAATGGATACTTGAATGTGCACGTCGATGCCGCAAGGGCCCTCCTTGCCCTGCTTCCGCTATTGTCCAAGAAGTCATGCCCAGGAACCATCCATGGTCCACTTTGGGACGCGTTCCTTCGGTCAGCAGCCATGCTGCTCAATGTGCATGGCATGTATGGAGAGACCATCACCCGCCTTCGCTTGACCATCACACCACAGCGCCGTGCCCACTTTTACAACCCATCCAAGTTCGCTGATGAGAGCCATCTCAACTGCGAACATGTGGCACGCTTCCTGGCAAGCGTTGGTGTGACTGTGGCCAAAGCGGAGACATGGCAATAGTGGGCTGCAGCCTACATGGACATGTCACTCACAGAGCATCCAGAGGATGCGCTACTACAGGACGCAATGTGGGACACACGTGTGCGCATCAATGCAGACCACAGCCTGGTCCTCAAAAAGGTCAACCCAGGCACCCCAGGATACTATTCCCCTGTTCTCGAGCAGTCCCGCGCTCAATGTGCCGCACAGCGCACAGCCTACCACTCAAGGGAGAACTTGTCCACCAACGCTGAAGTGGGCCCTTCTGCCCCCATGGGTGAAGAAGCCCCTGCATCTCCGGTTCACCCAGAGGATGCTAGAGAAGGCGATACTACATACGCTAATGAGCAGGAGGACAAGGACACTCAGATGGGCCCAGCCTAGAGTAGCCATCTTGTTGAGCACTATACAAGTATCTTATGTGTACTTGAACTCAGGGTACCTATGTATATGGTACCTATGACAATACTATCACTGCATGATTCCTTCCTCACTGTGTGATGTGTCTTTTGTGGGGGAGGGTGTAAGGCAGCGGTAGTTACGTTGCCTTACACTGTCCAATCACAAGTCCTTTCGGAAATTCATAAGAGGCACACATTGGTGTGCATAACCACAGATTGCGCATGGCAATAAGGACAGCATCACATGCCTATTTGATGATGCACAATCATGCAGATG
>Ga0307509_10011217_pt1 | contig 10887 bp, 14 predicted proteins | sample 10_EM_MG_FD_202245 | JGI IMG/M metagenome (GOLD analysis project Ga0307509, IMG submission 202245) | Populus trichocarpa ectomycorrhiza microbial communities from riparian zone in the Pacific Northwest, United States - 10_EM | ecosystem: Host-associated > Plants > Roots > Unclassified | place... | reverse complement strand
TAACTTCAAAGAGCTGTATCTCCGTCAGTTCTGGTCCGATTTGGATGATTTTTCCGGCCAGTTAATCAGAATAACCTAGGTTATTTTGTCCCCGCTCCTCAGAAACGGGGCCCCGTAACGAAGCCTACACCAGATACACTTTCCTACATGGAAAGCTACCTGCAGACATTTCACCGGACAAAGGACATTTTTCTCGAGTTCCGTTCCACGAAGGCTACTCACACCCAACCAGATCACCAGGATTGGGATCTAAGGTAACTGATGGCGGATCAGCGTGCTAATGAAGTGCACCATAGAACTGTCGCTGATCGCCGTCGACAGGTTGATCAAGAGAGGGTTGAAAGGTCCGATCGGTGGGCGGATTTGATACAGCGTGAGAACCACTTCAACTTCATCAAGATGGACTACCTGACTCACTTTGCCTCCCACATACGGCATTTTGGATCCTTATCGATAGATTCCACAGAGATCGGTGAACTAGCACAGAAGGATTAGATTAAAGATGGATACCGCAGGTCAAACAAGAATGACGCTGCCCAGCAGATCTTGTCGCAATATGGCCGCCAACATGCCCTAGGAATGAGGTTGCAGACTATAGAAGCACTGTCGAAAGTTAAAGGTGTGATCATGGCTAAAGATAGTGGGATGGAAATCCCGGCTTTTTAAAATGACAATACACCTCGCTGGGTTCTTAAAGGCCATATGAAGAACACCAGCACGCTGACCGAACTATGCACAACCCTCAATATCCATTATTCCGACATGATGCCGGAGATACTAGGTTTTACTCGGCAGACTGCTGCAGATGACCGGCGGTTGCCAGCTGACCCCACCGAACTAGGGTTACTCCCTGTAGAAGGATTTGCTCAGCTTGAAAGTCCAGTCGCCGACTTTCAGGAAACTGACAGGTTCCAGATCCACAGGGCCCGCTGCATAGGAACAAAGGCATTCCATAACGGTGGTCCAAGAAACAATTGGGTATGGGTCCAGACTGGTGGGGAAGCGAACTATCGAGATTTACGAGAACGGGTGGTGGCTTGGTTGCTAGCACTTTTCAAGATAAGAAATATTCTCAGTGAGGCGGGAGCTCTCCATCGGTTGGCATTGGTTTGCATACTCGATCCGGTCAATAGTGCCAGATTTCACATTGCGAGCGGACATATTCAAGTCGGCAGGCAGGTCAATGGTCGAGACATGCGAATCGTCAGTATAGAGGTAGTGATCGGACAGGCGCAGGTAATTCCTAGCGGGGAGAGGCAATGGATAGTTAATCACAGGATTGATCTGCGGACGTTTAATGAAATATATTAAATTATTCTATCCAATTATGTACAGTATTTATACAAGTTAAGGCTGGGCACTTAAGGTGGCAGTTCCCATATTGAGTGTCCGGCTTCAACTCAGCCACGGCAGTAGTACACAATCCGCTGGCGTTTAAAATATTTTAAATAGGTTGAATTGTTTTGCATAAATATGCGGCCAAGGTGAAGCCGTACACTTAAGATGGCAGTTCGCATATTGAGTGTCCGGCTTCAACTCGGCCGCGGGAGTAATATACGATCTGCCGGCCTCTAAGAGAATATTTTAAATAGGTTGAATTGGGTAGGCAGCCATGTTGAAGCCAGCAACTTAAGGGAGAGATTCCCTTAGAAAGTGTCTGGCTTCAACTTGGCCGCGTGAGTCTCGCGGATTATTAATGATACCAATTTAGTCTCTCCTGTGGCGAAGCCAACCAAAGTCGGCGGTCTCCATGGTGGCCACGCCGAGCGTCTTGTGCACAGTAAGGGAATTATGGAAGTGACAGCAGGGGGCGGGCTAAGCAACGCACAACATAGGATGTTAGCAGACGGGAGCGGACAGATCTAGGTCGCTAGAGGTAAGAGGGGATCTGGGAGTGCTGCCGGATGCGCGCAGTTGGTAAGAGTAGACAGGAGGCCAGTAGATGAGAAGATAAGGGGGCGGATACAACACGAAGGCGCTGGGAGGGGGTACGGTGGCCAGGAGCGCGTCGGACGCTGTGGAGGAAAAGTGCCGTGTCTGAGCGCACCAGACACAAGAGATGAAAGGCAAAGAGGGCTCACGAGATCCGGAAGCACGGGAGGCAAAGAGTGGACTGGCTTCTTCCAGAAGCGTGCTCGATACGTCCAGTGTCAAAGATTATTTTGCTGATGCATCCCCCTACTTATTTGGGGCCCCTGGCAGTAGTAACAATGCGTGACCGACCACCTGCCCAGGCGGGATTGCTGGATTTGCCACTACCATTTTGCCTTTGTTATTTCTGTCATTCAACTTCCGGCAACTGTTCTTAACCAGTTCCACAACTGCCTGCTCAATTTCCCCTAGACGATGCTTATCATTGGCTGCCACGGCGCATACGACAAGATCGCCGGCAGGACACAAGGTCCTCATACCTGTGTATATTGTCAGGAAGTGGGTGTCAGTGAAATCTTTGGCCATTCGCCCTGCTGGCCCAAAGCTCCTTGCTATCATCTGATCTCTCGCACGGTTCCACCACTCTGTGGAAATTTTCTTTTGAGCCTGGACCTGTGTGAAGCCCATGTTTAGCTTATGAGCACTAGCCGCGGGACTCCTGGGGTTGGTGCGATGCATGCAGTTTCCCCCTTGAAGCGAACTAGGCCGAGGTTGATCGGTCTGTCCCTGCCCAAGGATTCTGGCATTTTGCCTGAATACATACTGCATGTTGATATTTTGCGCCACGTCCCTTGAGGGTTTGTTTATATTGATAGTTGATTTGGAGATCCTAGTCTTGTGAATATAGTAGATGTTGTGGATGTTGTGGATGTCGCATTATCCTGGATATGAACTTGCTGCTGTCGTGATCAACCCACATTATATATACAACTCTCAGACATTCAAGATGGTTTGAAAGATTCATGAATTGTTTGAATTGTTTTCAAGAATTAAGTTGTATCAAGAACTGAGACCTCGGGCGTGCATAACTATTTCAGTTGTTTTCCGTGAACGCAAGATGATAACCAGCGGGTTCCATATGATGTCGCGACACACAACACTAAACCTGTTCGACAGCTAGTGATAGATCAGTGAGCACAGCGCTAGGCCCAGCATCTCCGAGTCATCCGCATTCATTCACATCGAGACGACAACAACATCACGTGCTGATCACCCAGACTGGACTCCCGAAATCGGCGGCGCCGAATTCTATTATCCCTGTCAAATATGCATTTTGTCGCAAAAGATACGAGCATGCATGTGCAAACGAGATACACTTGCGAAGTGCACATGCAAATCTCAATATCGTACTCATATCCAGCAGACGGAGTCCAGCTGCAGACGTCCTTACCGACCGGGGAACCGACCTCTCTGACGCCAACGAACCTATCGAACACTATGAGTCTGACTACGAATCAGATTATGCTAGAGATAGAGCCAGTAGTAAGCATGACGTACCTGATAATACGCTTAGGTGGGAACCCAAAACTGAAGGGCTCGAGGACAACACGTAGCCAGTGGCTGCGGAATAGAAGAAATATCCGGGCACCGGGGAAGCCATTGGAGACGTTGAAGAGTAAAAGGAACAAAGCAGGGATTTGTGCGAGAACCCCTGGTCTCCTTTTGCTTGTGCACAAGGTTTCAAACTTGCATCTTGGTTCATTGAGAGCAAACTCTCAAAGACGTGGATTAACGATTACTTTTGGAATGGTATCGGAAACTTGACATCCATAGGCTATAGCTCTATCATACGTTGGAGAATCTTCTCTGACACCTTGATCTGTATCGCCCGTATCTGCAATGGTTGGAGGGACACGTGAAGGATTGTCAAAAAACATTACCATTCTTCTATTGGAACGTTCTAGACCACGTGAGATATCTTCTTCGCCAGACAGCCGATCATGATGACTTGGTTTATGCGCCACGCCGTGAATACGACCAGAGCGGACAGAGAATTTATAGAGAAATGCATATGGCTGACTAGTGGTGGGAGGTCCAAGTACTGGTGCATAGCCTCTTTTATGTGAAAGCATACTAATAGATCACAGAAAGCCCTCCCGGAAGAGGTCACTGTGGTTGCAATCCTTGGGATATCAGATCAGACGAATCTCACCAACTTCTCTGGAGACAAGAATGCATGGCCGGTTTATATGACGATCGGAAATCTTCCGTCGACAATAGGTAACACACTTGGATGAATGGCGTTTCTGCTTCTTGCGCTATTGCCTATTCCGCCCAAGCTCGCAAAGTGCTCTAGGGCTGACAAACTCAAGAGACTGATAAATGCCGACAGACTCCGTAGGATATCCGAACTCATTTTTGCGCCATTGAATGATGCAGCGGGAGAGGGCGCCCCTATCGCTTGTGCCGACGGCAAGATCCGGAGATGCTTCACGATCATCTCAGGGTGGATTGCGGACAATATGGAAAATGTTACCCTACACGGGATCAAATCAAACGCTTGTCCTAAATGTGAGGTGCCTCCAGAAGAATTCGCAAGCCCAGCCGGCCACCATCGTGCTAGAGATTACGCAAGATACCAACGCTACCAAAGCAAAAACCTGTCCCTAGATTCCGTGACCCACGACACCCACACGCTCGCTACTAGAATGAAACTCATAGTCTCGAGAGAGGGCAAAACATGTTTCAAGGACGGGTGAGAGTCTCGACACCTGATCTGTCCAAGCCTGATATGCTGCATACAATATATCTAGGACTCTTCAAGCATATGATGGACTGGATTCAGGAATTTCTGAAAAAAGATACGCGACAGTAGGCCTTAGAGGACGCCTGGAAAGCTTTGCCCTCTTACGCAGGATTCTTGGTCCGCAAAAAGGCCTCCAGGGAGGTTACTCAGTGGCAAGGAAAAGAGATGAGGAATCTTGGGCGTTGTTTGTTGGGAGTTCTCACTGTGGCTTTGAGACAGCCTCATAGTATGCAGGTGCAACCCTTCAGATGTGCGCTCACCTGTGTCAGGTCACTGCTTGACTTCACCACGATGGCTCAATACCGAAGTCATATACCTGAGACTATATCTTATAGGGAAGAATATGCGACGCAGTTCCACGAGACGAAGGACATATTCTTGGAGTTTCGCATATCCAAACAGACGCAAGAGAAGGCAGATGAGTTGTGTAAGGATCTGCGTCGTCAGAGAGCCCAGATAAGGGAGCAAGTGCCCCAATCCCAGCGGCGCCTGATCCGTGACAACGATCGTGAAGAAGCCAACTGTAACCGGGGACTCTGAAGGAAGACGGATCCTAAGATTGCCACCGCACCGAAGACTCAGGGTAGAAGTAAGGATAAATATAATAATAAAGATAATTCAAAGCAGAATCAAGCGGTAAAACTTAATATCATTAAGCCTGCAAGCTTCACTCAATATGTTCTCTCCAGGATCGTTAGTTATCAGAATAGGGTGTCTCTCGCTTTTGTTAAGGAGAATAATGTAAAGCCAGAGGATACCCATCAACCATTCTGACCTGTCGCGAGCACCCTGCTCAGTTCAGGGCTGCCCAACTCACCTGCCTAGAGTGATCTCACGCTCGGAGGCAGTCAGACCGCTCAGATATTAACTATCTGAACAAATAGGAAGTGCTTCCGGTGATGTCTCTCCAACTACATCTCTATGAGTGAAAACTCTTCCCTATCGGGAGTATGTCAGTGGCCACCCGACATACCCACCGTAGAGATAATATGCATTGGGACTCACTGGCCCAGCGGCGGTTTCGTCTATGTAAGCTACGCAGTCCATCGGCAAATCTACTTGACTATACTAAGCTTCTAAACCGAACTGCATGCTCCCTCGATAAGAAATCTCCTGCTGCTTGACTGCATGGGAGCTGCCCACCGCCAACCATGCAGGACCGTCTTAAATCGTGATAAGACTCACACCTCTAGAGTACACTAATAACCCATGGTAATGCTACAGTTCACTGGGTAGCCTGGGACTGGCTTTGGGGTGGTCGTCCTGGAAGCCTTACTGCTTCACCGCTCAGCCCCAAGCCCTCTACTGTTAACCATACAACTACCCGGAGGTCAAAGTATGCCCGTAGGTGGTTCCCAGGTGTTATCCTGGTGGCGCCCCAGGAGACGGTCACCTCTCACACCCCTTATATATCCTGCGAACAGCTTCTGGTCGGTTGGACGGCCACAACTCATATGGTGTTGTGGAAGCGTTCCTATAGGTCTCGCACTACTAGGAAGCACACAACTATACAGCAGTAGAGGGCTGTTGCGCCGTACCAACGCTGGGGCCGCAGGGGGGTGTTATGAATATCCCCTGAAAGTTACAAGAGGTTCGGACCCCTCCTGCTACGTCAGTAATCTGTTTCGTACCATACGAAGCGGCCCTATAACCATGTAAGAGCTCCACTATAGTGGGATAACCTTCCCCTAAGTCCACAGATGACTTTGTCGGTGAAGGTAGGGTAACTGGGGTACCTCAGTAGGGTAACTGGGGTTCCAAGGTAGGGTAATCATGTTTCTAAGGTAGTGTAACTTCACCCTGCTATGCCTTTATTTCCTTCAAGAGTCCGCGCGACTACATATAATGTTGCCCCGGAGACCCGTGCAACGTTTACTATGGGTCCTTAGCTTTATGCGAACATACCCACCAAAGGTTACCCTCTCTAGCCCTATGTCACCAGGTCCCTTTGTACACTTGTACCAACTCATGTCTACCGGTAGTATACTAAGTATACTCGCCTATCCTCAATATGGTTACCACATCGTATACCATTCAGGCTTGAGTCTAGTCCACTGTAGCTACCTATCTGTAGGGTCATTACACCAACAACCAATGTATGGAATTGATACATTCTGAATCTAATTTAAAATTTGTTAAGATGCATCTAATAAGTCACTTTCGCGATCACATCGACATGTTTGACCATATCGCCATGTATTCGACCGAATATGGAGAGCTCGCACATATGAAAAAAATCAAGGATGGATGGCGCCGCTCAAATAAAATCAACGCAGCACGACAGATACTTAGCAGCTACGGTCGACATCTTGCGATCCGCATATGACTTTTGAACATAGAATTCCTTCCACGTTCAGGAGCTGATTTACCAACTGAGGTAGTAGAACATTTAGAGAGGAGCAGACTCGCGCCAACCCCACCAGCCCATCGTAGGATTCTGAACAGACATTGTGGTAATATCCATGACATCGTTGATTTTGGCAGATAATGTGATATATCCCCGGAGACGATTTGTCCGAGATTGAATTGATATAGCCTACTGAGCCTGCCTTCCTAGCACCGACTGGCGGAAAATCCAGCCATATTTCAAGCTTTGCCGGTGGAGGTACTGACGCAACTGGAGATCCCGGTTCTTGTGTTCCAGGAGTCAGGTGTTTACGACATACACAGGGCCTAATACATGGGTGCTCAACTCTTCCCTAACGTGACCCGTCAGCACGATTGGGTTTGGATACAGGATCGTAGGGAGAATATGTATGGTGTGCTTAGGGGTCATCTCCCACCAAGGCTCATAGCTCTGTTCAAAATCAGGTCGGGCTATATGCAGCAGGATACAGTCTATCATCTCGCCGGGGTTCAATTAATGAGCGTAGTAGAACTCCGGACGTCCGTCAGATGTACACTGTCTGGTAACCGTTCCGCACAACGACGTTACCCCAGAGCTCACAATTGTGGATATCGGGAGGATCTTAGGTCTGGCGCATCTCATACCAGAGACAGACCGGCGCTGGCTTGTCAACAGTCGGCTCAATTTACGCATGTTTAACAGATCTATTAGGATCACGGAGGGGGCTTGTATCATAAAATAAACTTCGGGAGCGATGTAGCCCAGATGACGGCTCATCGCTCCCGACGGACATGTAGCGTCACGATCACGACTAGACGATAAACGTGTATAATAGACAAGTATATAGTAGAGATATAGATATAGAGGAATAGAAACCTCTAGAAACAAACAAATTATTCACAAGCTTAGTAGTAGTACAAGTAGTAGGAGGCACAGCGGCAGGAATGACTAGCCTGAGGGTGATATCCGGGTGCCAATGGGTAGAAGGCAAGTTGTTATGAGCACGCCCTGAAGTGGAAGAAAAAGGTGGTCCTTTGGGGAGGCATCCAGATGCTGTGGAGATGGGAGGCAGGAAAAGAGAAGACAGAATGTGAGATAAGGGACGGGGGAAGAGCATGTTACGTAGCTAACACGGTAGGATTCTGAGCTAACTAGCCCAAGGATATTCGGGACAACACAATAATAGTCAGGAAGGCTCGTTGTTAATCGTTCAATAAAGGTAAAGTAATAAAGTGTAGTCAAATATCAAAGAGTTAGAAAATACCTCGCTACCTTGTTATATGTTAAGGTCTCTTCTCCGTTGCTAGATGATTCTTCAACCGCCGGGGGAGAGGCCTACTATTTATACTAATGTTCATGCTACTTTGACTTCTTTAGTTAAGAAGTATCTTCTTAACAATTCAGTTCCTCAGAACAAAGTGCGAACAGCATTTGATACTGAAAACTTGCTCAGCTCGACTCAGAGAATCTCCCGAACTGCTATTTCATCTAAGGGTGTCCCCACTCCACCAGTAGACAGTCTTCGATCTCTTGGCCATGATAGACTATATATGAATATTCGGTCCAAATGCCAACATACCAATAGTAATGTGGACTCTGGAGTGATCAGTTCTGATATCCAGCTATCAAAGCATTATGCAGCAATATGCATATGCGACTGGAGTAAGAGGAGTAGTGTTCTCCAAACATCGTTCCAATCACCTAAACATATCTTGAAACGTGCTCTCATCCAGTGGTCCGAGTTATCTTGCAGATGCCTCTAGGAAGCTCATAACTTCGGGAGCATAGGTTCGGATATATGGTCATCCTATTTAGCCATATACCTCGCTCTTAATTATTAGGTAAGCTATTCCCGCTAGGGTAATAGAGCCGGAGATGTGGGGACGCAGTGGGATGTTGGTAATGTCTGAAGTCACGTCAAGACAGAATCGGCGTTGGGAATGGCGTCCAGACGCTGGGGACGCGGAGGACGGAAAAATGACGTCAGATGCGTCTGGACTTGGCGCCCGTGACTCTGACGAAAGATTAATTTTTGCTGATGTACGTGAAACCCATGACTCATAATCTGAGTCATGTGCGAAAGTCATTACATCTTATAACGTCACAATCGTGAGTCATGAAACAATCAACCAATCATAATCTAACAATAACTCCCAAATCTGTAGTCATGTGAGAACTATGAGTCACGTGACGTCATAGTGTGGAAACCAACATACGTGATGACGAATAATAGCCGGTTCCCCTCCTATTTCGCGTTGCTCATAGTTGGGAAAAGCAAGTGTGACGCAAAGGCAAGTGTGACGCAAAGGCAAGTGTGACGTAAAGGCAAGTGTGACGCAAAGGCAAGTGTGACGTAAAGGCAAGTGTGACGTAAAGGCAAGTGTGACGCAAAGGCAAGTGTGACGCAAAGGCAAGTGTGACGCAAAGGCAAGTGTGACGCCCCAGTTTTTTTTTTTAATAGTAAAAAAACCTTGGCAAAAAGAACACTCAACTAAAAAAGAAAGCGAAGGACAAGCTCCTAGTCTGACCACTCAGCAGCAACCATCCAGCAAGAGGGGCACCAATTTTGATCCTGCCATCATAGTGATTGTCCCTATACCTTTTCCGGCTTCCAGCCCATAGCAGCAATCACCTCCGCTCTTCGTTCAAGTTTCTGGCCTACTACAGCTGTCACTTCCCATTTCCATTCAGGGTTCATGCCTCCACAAGCTCTCACCTGACCTCTTTATTAAGATCTCCTCCCTGGAGGCTGAGCAAGAATCACCTACGTACAGGTTCTGGTTCATAGTCCTTGGTAGCAAATACGAACACCTTCACTCTGGATTCAGATTCCCTCGCAGCAGCAGAAATCACCATTATCACTGTTTTGGTCCTCGCCCTACGACTACAATCTCCTTCGCCCTATATCAACCCCAATACTCACACTACCTTTACTTCAACAGCTCATTCGACTGCTCTACTCGCAACAGCTACCCCGTCTCAGAGGATCAAATCCACTTACGATTAAGCTAAGATGGAAATGAAGCAACGTTTAGACAGGGCAATGCAGTGGCTAGATCAAGAGCCCTGTGAGATGGCAAGTACTGCGGCTACAAGGTTTAATGTCAAGCCATCCTCACTTAGGATGCGGCAGCTGCGTAAGCGCCATCAACAACGGAATGCTCGGGCCACTTTTAATCCACACGGCGGCAATAATATTATCCTAACAGAGGCCCAAGAGCTGGCTGTCCTTCGATTTTGCCAAGAACAATTTGAGATTGGACTTCGAGCTTCACCATCCATTATATTCGCTGCGATCTGTCACCTTCGTCAAAAGGAGAACCTGTATCCACCTTCGCTTACCTGGTTCCGTCAGTTGTTGAAAAAGAATCCTCTTCTACATACGATCAAGGCAAAACCAATTGCTCACGCTCGTATTGGAACTCATAGCGAGGAGGATTTGAAAAGCTTTTGTCTTGAATATCAAAGTATCCTTACCAAATATGACATCAATCAAGCCAAATATATATTCAACATTGATGAATCTGGAGTCAGGATTGGATGTCCAACAGGCGAGATCCTTATTGTCCCTACAGAGGTGAAGGAGCTATATACCGCCAGCCCTGAAAACCGCCAGTCCCTCATAATTATGGAGACAATCTGTCCCGATAGAAGTCCCCCCCCTCCGCCAGTTATTATCTCTCCTGGAGAGAAAATTATGGAAAACTGGATCCATGACAACCTGACTGGAGCTGAGTTGATCGCAATTTCCCCAACTGGGTATACGAATGAGAAGATCGCTCTTACCTGGCTTGATCACTTTATCAAGCAGATTGATGCTGGTCCCAATCAGCATTGGCGGCTTCTACTTCTTGATGGTCAT
>Ga0307509_10011216_pt1 | contig 10890 bp, 8 predicted proteins | sample 10_EM_MG_FD_202245 | JGI IMG/M metagenome (GOLD analysis project Ga0307509, IMG submission 202245) | Populus trichocarpa ectomycorrhiza microbial communities from riparian zone in the Pacific Northwest, United States - 10_EM | ecosystem: Host-associated > Plants > Roots > Unclassified | place... | reverse complement strand
GTGATAGTGGGCCTTTGTTTTTTTTGTTTTTCCTTTATTTATTTCATGTACATTTTTGGTATTGGATTTGGTGGGGGAAAATGGGCGGCTTCCCCGTGATGGGCGGTTTCCCGGTGAAATACGTTACACCCACATGAGTTTTCAACAACAAGGTTCGGGCACACCGGATTCAGGGTTCTAATACGAGTATACGCCAATTGATCGTGTAAAGTAGATATACCAGAGAGCGGCAAAGAACTTATCACACAGGAAGGGAGAGTGGAAAACTGATTAATCATGGTGGGGAAACAGAAAGGGAAGACCGGTAGAATCGAGATGCGATGAACTAATAAGGAATGAATAAAGTGAAGAACAGGCTGCTTTATATCCTTCCTAAGACCGAAACCTGCTCCATGGTGTGCTTCCTCCGCCTGCTTAATCTCTGATCAGTTTCCACTCTATCGTTTCAGCTTGTTCTTCTCCAAGCAAGTTCAGAGGTAGGACCAGAATGCCCGAATGTATAGTCCGGCTGCGAGCCGCGGGTTGAGTATGTAGCCGAGGATGAGATTGGTCGTTGGTTATCATCAGTGATCATCTTTGAGCGCAGTACCATTGATGTTTGATTCTGCTGCATTGGATATGCAGGGTCAATGCTGGAGTTAGCATGAGTCTAACAGTGGTGCAACAGTCCTCAAGTAGTGGTGTGTAACAGGTGATGGTAGTGGAATTCCTTGTCGAGGGAGAATGGGAAAATACGCATGGGATAAATAGCCCAATTCCCAACAATGAGGACATCCATTCCGAGAATTTCTTTATTCTCCTGCTGAGCCCGCCTTGGCATTAGCGTGTGGGCATAGATCTGTCCATTCCTCGGCTCATCCTCAGTATTCTCTATTGCGAATCACCAACACTGACTCCGTGGTCACCCGACGTCCGTCTCAATATCCCTTGACTGCCAGAAGTGGAATATAGATTGGAAATATCGTGGGCCGTGAGAATAACCATGAAGCGAGAAATCCATCACTCTGATTCCTGATATCTTTTGGTTCACAAGCGCCTACTATAAAGAAACCCCCCCACACAAACAACCATTGTGATGCCACACCTCCAGCATCCAGCCACGGGTGTGTTTCCATCTACGGTTCCATCAACCTAGCCCAAGTTACTCTAGAGAAAGACGAGTGACGAGGAAAAACACAAGAAACAAAGGAAAAGGAAACAACAGTGTTGCGGACATAATACCAATGGGTAAAACGAAATAATTTAAAAATAACAGGAAACATGTGAGTGATCCCTGTTACCTTCAACACCAAGGACGATAAGGAGCACGGAGGAGTACCAGGGCGGTTAGTGTGAGACATTTCTGGTAGGAGGGGGGTGGGGCCCTATTCCTTGGCGGTGAGTTCCAGGGCAAGTTTGGAAAAAGACTGGAGGGGAGGACAAAATGTTGTCCGGCATCGTACTGGGCAAGGATTGGCTGACTGCCCCGACGGGAACACTACCCATCTCTTCTCGCTCGAATTGTCATCTCTCTGGGAATAGCGTTTATGTTTAACAAAGCAAGGAGGAATCCGCGTCGAGTCATTGGTATAATACGTAGAATTAGATGTTGGGTTGAGAGAACCCTTAACCAATTCGGCAAAACTGATGGAACATGCCGCGGGGGAAGAGAGGGGTCTCGGAGGTTCATCGGAAAAAGGTATAGACAGGCTCATGCTTAGCGCGGGGTCATAGCTATGGCACGATGGGTCTGTGGACCTCCCACAACATATAGCACCCCCGAATCCCTCGAACACGAGATCATCAAGCTCGCCACACCTCGCTACATCTCGCGTTTTTTGTTTCCCACCCGCCACCCCTTGGCTAGCAGCACGCGCCCCTACTGTCAGCATGGGATAGACCGGTGCCAACAATCCCCAGCGACAAGGGCAGCAGCATTTACTCCAACGCCTCCGACAGTGGAACGACACTACGAACGACACTGAAGGAATGACGGATTGGCTGGTACTGTTTTTCTCAGGTGTTTTTTCCTAACCGTATTTCCTTGTTTGTGTTTCCTGCAGTGTTCGCAACGGGGCAGTCCGTCCGTCCTGGGCCAGGACGAGGACAGACGACATTTCGTCGTCCCGTCCCGTCTTTTCCAAAACTTGCCCGACAAGTTAGAACAAAGGACCAGGACGGACGACATTGTGTCGTCCCGTCCAGTCATTTTCTGAACTTGCCCGACAAGTAAGAGCCAAGGGCCAGGACGGTCGTCCCCCACAGTCCCCCGCCGTCTCCCGCCGCTTTCCGATGTTTTCCGCTGTTTTCCGCCGTCCCCTGCCGTCCCCCATCATCTCCGGCGGTCCTATGTAGGCACTTACCGTCCCATACCAGAAGATGTCTCACATCATGGGGCTCGTCGTCCTTCGTAATGACGGCCGTCCTCGAAGTTCAAGGACGAGAACGGACGGCATTTTGTCGTCCGGTCCGGTCATTTTCTAAAGTTGCCCGACAAATAGAAATGAAAGACGAGGACGGACCACTTCCTGCCGTCCCGGGCTCTTGGCAGTCCCCCCGCCGGGCCCCACGGGGGCCCCGGACGGCTGCGAACACTAGTTTCCTGTTTTTCAATATTTATTAGTCAATACACATTCTTAGCTTTGGAAAATTGGTGGTGTGAGAGGGAGAGTGACATATTGATACACATATATCAAACACTTTTTCTAGAATGGTTCTCGTAATATTGGCCCCAATCTTGAGGTATATTTCCTTGGGCTCAACGGCTCTGAGCCGTAGTCTAGCTTTGGGGGCCTGTCTGACGGTCCTGCCCGGACTGCAGATGTTGTGGAAATATTGAATAAAACGATGATGCGAGATATGAAGAAGTGATTGATTTCTTGAGAAAACAGAACACACTGGTTTATCTCAAAGGAAAGGGCGAAAGACCCTGACTATCTGGGAGCGAGACAATTTGGTTGAGCGAACGATACCAATAACAAGAAAAAGTGGAATGAGAGAGATGCAAGGAAGTATATTCAATAGTGCCGGGGGTCTAGATGTGTGATAAGGTTTGATGCAAGGGGAAAAAGTAATAGTACGAGTGGCACCACAATAGCGCCAGAAGTATGTTTGAACAGCAGATATATACAGGCTGTCGAGTGATAAAGTATGATTTGGTAGGTTCCGAAGATTCTTGGTTCGAGTATGTATTTGCTGTAGGAAGCTAACAATGCCAAATGAAACACTACAAGTGCAATCACAATACTCTCTATTGGAAATCGTGCATCTTTTAAACGATAGGTGATCGGCACACGAGGGACGACGAAACGGCGGAAAGTCAGCCATGAATAGCAACCCTCCTAAAATTGAGGCCACACCAAAAACCGATCGCCAACACACAAATGGGGAGGCAAACTCCTCATCCAGCCCCCTAGCCACTCTAACAACTCATAACATCAACTGAATTAACAAGTGATAAAGACTGGCGTATATTCTGGTATCAGCTGGTAGCTGCCTGGCAGAAATCTTCTGATCTCCTCAGGGGTCTTCAGATATCCGCGGGGCTCCCCAGATATTTATTTCCTATAAATAGAATATTTATTGATCATGCGGGATATTCGAAAGCCGCCAGGTATCCATGAAGCCCGCAGGCTGCATAAAAACCTGGCCTGCGAAAGCCAGGCCTGTTTCACTTTTACCAGGCTGGGCCGGACTGTACATCTGCAGGCTATCTACAGTCCTCCTTCCAACGCTACTCATCTTGGATGAACTGTCACCTCTCCTAGAATTGCATCGATCTTTAAGAAAGCAGGGAGGAATCTGAGTAGTCATTGGCATAATAAATATAATTGATGGAGCGAGAGGGAGAGTGAGATTTACTAAATGTATTCATGTATCTTTCCAGAATAATTCCCAGTATTGGGCCAAATATTGGGGTTCATCGCCTTGGGTTCGGCCGGCATGCCTAAATTCATTTTCCGATAATTTAGCGTTGCAACCCGGATGAAGGGAGAACTTGGAAGGTCGGCGTTGATCTTGAGGAAGCTGGTGAGTGATACCATGGCGCTGAAGGACTCTAGACTATTTCTCAGAGATGCGAGAAGGCCCCGCACGTGCGTCATGAGAGATTGGTCCAAGGAAGTGATGCTACATGAACACGTTCAGTCGTGAGGAAGTAGTGGTCTTTCGCATTAGTATTAAATCGCCAAGTCGTAGCCTCCAACTCACATCAAAAGCGGTTTCCCCTTTTTGAAATCCCTCTGGTACAACATCTAGGATGCTCCCTTGAACTTACCAGCTCGTTGAGAATAGCACACCCGTGGGATTGGTGGTTGTCTGCTCTGGCTGGGAAAGAAGGTCCGCAAGCGCGATATCCAAGTTCTTTTCCTGATCGTGCAGGCTGTCGATCACGAGGGAACTACTATTTCTGGCCATCAGCAGTACTTGCCCATTCAAGGAATCCTGCCACATACCTTGGATGTGTCTTGCTCATCCTCGGATTTCGGGAGGAAAACTAAACTGCCCTATTCACTCCACCATCCCCCTTCACTCTCAAAACGAGCTCTTTTCCGGAATGCAATCCTCTAGACAGCCAAATTACACAGTCAGCTCATATTAATATCTGGTATTTAGCCCCAGTGGCAGAGCCAACACATAGCCTAAGTATCCTCATCCTACCTATGGAGGGTGCTGTTAGAACTATCGATCATGTTAGGGCACTAGGCATTTTCGTCGCCTATATGGGCCTACTGCATTAAGTTTTATTGTGCTTATTTACAACTAACTAATCTTTCCTTTCCTTTTCTAGTTACATGTTTCCGTTGTTCACAGCTAGGCAGTAGTTTTATTTTCCTCCCATCCCTGTCACTTGACAATGAGCAATAGGGTTTAGAAAGGTCCTAGCATCTTTTGCCAACTACCTACATGTGAAACAACCCCTATACTTAACTAGTTTTGGTTGGGTTGCTCCTGTTAACATTACCGGAGGATGACAGTCTCCCTCCGCTGGATCCCCCTACTACAACACCAACACACACAACACGGAGGAACAGTAATAAGCTTCCTGCTGCTCCTGATCTGTCCACCGTATTACATTCAGCTGTGCGGGTAGCACAACAACCTAGGCTACAGCATCACAACTCCTGCCTCACCCTAGCTTATGGCTACCGTTCCTCTTCAGCCCCAGAATATTTGAAACCGTGATAACAGTTTCATAGTGCGCGTTGACATTTGCCGGAGCTTCTCCCGCCACCTTATGACCCAATACTATCTCCCCTTAGAGATACCCCATCATTTCCCGTCACTCGAGCATGATGCATGCATCGCGGTTTCTGGCCATTGGGGTAGAACCAGACGTTGGGCTACAGTACCACGTCTTTCCCAGCTGCAGAGCCTGCCTCTAGACCTGACTGTCTAGGCGCGATCTTTCGCTTGAGCCGATTGACACTATCACGAAGGGCTGAGTTGCATGAAGGCAATCGGCAAAGGTTTTCGCATCGTACCATTCACATGCGGATCACATCAAGACCTCATACTAGTACCAGCAGTGCCAGCACTTTGGAGAAGATTGGAATGCCTAACTACTTTACACTGCTGGCTGGAGTACATCAAACCAACTCTGCTTATATTATACCTCCAAATTCAACCTCCGAATCAATCAATTTGACTTCTCAAAGTTGACCAACCATTTCCTCAGGGCTGAGGTAAAAATCCTTCTCGCGTTCACACCATCCGGCCAGGTATCGTTTAAATCGAAGCAGTGGCCTGCACCCTTGAGAAGGTATCCGAACACCTGTCCCTTACCCGTTGAAACGCCCTCCTCTGGAATCTCCTGTGTCAATCTGACACCTTTTGGTGCCCAGGGCTCATCGGATAACAGCGATAAGGTCAGCCATGGGTCGTATTCACCTCCTAGTGGTTGGTCAGCCATGAACAACAAGTCATGAGGTTTGAGTAATACCCGTGAAAAACACGTTCGGAGGTCGAAGGTCCCAACCACCGTATTCCTGGTTAATTCCGTGCACATCAGGCTGTTGAGGTATCAGGCCCCTGGAAAGTGCTTCTGGGAATAGCTGGTAACAGCCCTCTTGTTGGAACTGGAGACTATTATAAGATGATACGATTTGATTTGGTCCCAGATTAGCCGATTGGAAGAACCCTAATCAGTTGGTTAGATAAGTCTTCCCATATTCTAAATACAGGCTCTTACCCCATTCAGTACAAGTTTGATACGTCCAAGATATCATGTCCGGTTCTAGAGCTGAACCGTCGAGTCCGCAGTCTGGTGTTTCTACAGTACTGTTTCCATAGTATCCAGCACAACTAGTGTTCATGTTGTAATTAACCTAAGCAGCAGGTGAGTATTCGAGCTCTAACTTAGGTGTTGGATTGGGTGACAAACGAGAGCTCCGAATGGCTCCCACGTAGCCCAACGATCAGAAGTAAATTTAGCTCCTTTGCTCTTTGCCCAACCTTCTCCCCCAGAGACGTCTCCGGTCTCAGGATCCGTAGAAATCCAATCGCAGAATGACCTTAAACCTGCTATCCGTGCTTAGCAGACTAAATCTTGATCACCAGACCTCCAATATTCAAGGCGAAACCCTACCTGGACTGCCCTCAACCAGAGTGTCCTGCCAAACGTTATAGATAGATCCCAGGGCAGCTATAAAGCCCTCATTAGAGTTATTTGCCGCCCCAACTCCCAAATATTGGTTCTTTATACCCGGGGCGTTTTCTCTAGAAAGCTGATCATCGATATACTTGGTCACTGCGACAAGGTCTTTGCTGCAATTTTTGAACCCAAACGCATTGAGCCCACGATATACCTGGTCGAAATATACCGACATATCTATCTGAGCATGGACCGGAGCGGATGAGGAAAGCGAGGCAAATATCGTCTCTGGGTACTTCTCCCGAACAAGTGCAGCGCGCGTACCGGGATAGCTGCCGCCGATGAATACCCATGGTGTAGAGGCTGGTGTCAAGTCTATGCTGGAGAAGTTGTGAAGAGTGAAGTTGTTGGCAAACGCCTAGTTATTAGTTAGCGAAAACCACTGGTGAGATCGATACACTGTGCTACCGGGATATCTGCAAGGGCTTGAGCAGTGGTCAACCACCGGAACTCCTCCCCGGGGGTGGTATGAGAGATCTCAACATGTGATGAGGCTCCATAGTATCTACAAGATTAGCCCATTGGCCATTACTACTCATCAGACAGTTTGGAATTGTAAAACACTTACCGATGTTCCCAAACAATCCCAATTCCATTGAATTCTTGGACCATTTGCCGAAAGGACGAAGTTTTGTTGACAAGCTGAGTCTGAGCGCTTGGTTCCGCGTCACCTTCCCCGGCGTCATATACTTGATATCCGTTAGCGCCTCATTATGCGCCACACGATTAGGGTCACAAACAGAAGACTGGACTCCCGGGCTGGTAGAATTCTTGAAGCACCCAATACCTATTTTCGAATGTTCCGGGATAGTTCCCAAAGTGGTCAAGAGGGAGCTACCGGAACACGTGTGCAACAGATATTAGATCAAGATAGTGGAGAGAAGATGAGGGGAAGGCGAATCACCTCGACCGTTTCAGCTAACACATTCACTGCCTGAAAATCGACCTCAACATCGGCTCGCTTCTGATAATGGAAAAATGGCCCCGGACGTCTCATCGCCTCAACAAGACCAAGAAGCATCAACCCTATCACCTGTTGTTTCCACATTTCTGAAGTCAGTCACTTCGCTCAGGGGGACTCGCAGGTAAGGGAAAACTAAACGTACCTGAAGGGGATTGCGGTTTACCTTTAAATCAATGCGACCCAGGCGCTCACAGCAATGAATACTCGTACCGTGGGATGGGGCGAGCTGAGGGCCTCCAACACTCCCGGTTGAGCTGAAAACTCTAAAAGTGGGAGAATATCGGAAATTTTTGAATGATCGCTATAAAATGCCAGGGGTATAGGAAATACCCCAGCCGAGGGGGCACATCCCCCAATGTCCGGCTCCTCTTCTGGCTAACCATCATTGCTTACGGCTGCTTAGTCTATTATTGAGTGCCCAATATTACTATTCCCCCGGGAGATAGACGAGGGTGGACCGTTTTCGCGATCTACGACTCGCGGGTAGCAAAACCATAGGTCGGCGCCACTTCGTTCGCTGTCACTAAACCCAGTCTTTTTTGCAACCTGCCTACCTCATCAAGGGGATGTGTCGTTCTCCTAGAGGACCTACATTCACAACACGATAAATTCTCAAGCCTAACTACCACCGACAGCGAAAGGTCTGGCAGGAGTAAAAAAAAATGATTTCAATACCGCCTCCGAGGGCTGTCCCTGGCAGTGCTACATCCGAGGGCATGATAGAAATTAGTCAACAGTATAAAGTTCCTGGAAGCGCTGAGAATGGATAATCTATACCCCAGGAACAAGAAGTGGTCCCAACTTTCCCTGAATGCCGCGATAGGATAATAGATTTCCCTCAATCAAAGAATGGTACTCAGGCAGTTCGGAAGTAACTCTAGGCGTGGCGTCGGCGGCTGCAGCGGGGTCATACAATACAAGTGCCGTAAAAACTGGAATAATCGAGCTGTGTGTTGTGTAGTCAGAGTTGCCCCCTCTGGTAAGGTCTGATATTCTTTTTTGTTTTTTTTTAACTTTTTGAGAGGGGCTGATCCGCTCCTATTTTGCTGCGTTTCTCGCCCTGTTCTAAAGTAGCGAATTCCCGGCGGCATAAGTCGGTTGCAGGGTCAGTGCTCGGCTAAGCTTTGGGATCTCGGCAACCGGATACCAGAACCCTCCGCCTCCCCCAGGGTATTGTCCGCTAACAAAATCAACCCTACACAAACTACCCATGGCAACGCAACCCTCCTCACCACCCCGGATTTTTAACACCATCTAAAGACATTCCTCTAGGTCAAATGCTAATCCCTACTATGTATTCTATCATGTATTCACATTTTATGTTTTTTTCGTGATAGTGGGGTTGGTGGGGAGGGGTGCTGTTGTCGTGGCCGGAGTTTTCTTGTTCGTTGTTGTATGGTTAAGGCGCGGTGCAACCTCCCGCGACAAGTTATAGAATATTTATCAGGTTAACTAGCTAAATATATCCCTATCTCTTCCGGTTAATAGGTCCCAACCCTTGTAACCATAGTCTCATAATAACCCGTCTTTTGAACGGGGAATAAGTTAGCCACTCAACCCAGCCCGGGCCAGCCGTTTGTCCGCAGATCGACAGGGGGCTGGAGGTTGGCGTCCGAGGCTATCGAAGCCCAGCTGCACCGGAGTGGGAGTATATTTCGGGCTGTTCTTGTAAGCACAAATCTCCTTAAGTCAGCTCTAGCGATAAACTCGTTACGGCACACCATAGTGCGCAGTCAGCAATGCCTCCCCAAGAACCTAGGCACACTATAGATAGCAAAAATCCAAACATAGAACACCAGTAGGGTGATAGCTTTGATTACATGAGGCACCACCGCTCCTCTGGTACAGTCCTGCCCAACTAAAAGAGAGGAAAAGAGATCTGTGTTTGCTGATGCCGACGGGAAAAAACATATGCCAGGACCCAGCGCAAAATAAAAGGGAGTTATGGCGCACCGCCCGATCGGGCTTGACAACCCACCAAAAATAGCCAAGCTATTACCAAGGTACCCCGTCTTATTCGATGGGTACTCGAGTACATCCAGAATAGTGCAAATTGTAACACAAACCGTTGCAAAGAAGCAAAATAAGCGAGGATAAGGCAACCAGATTTGTGGCTTGGGTTGTCTCGTGAATTGTGATAGATCGGGTTGTGTGTTGAGTTGAGAGGATGCTTGGTCGGGGGTGTGTGTTGCCAGCGAGGACCGGGCAGTGCATCATGCCGGTAACCTATCTTGCGCGGAAGTACTCGTACAAGCACTAGGCAAGAATTTTCCGTGCATGGGTTTCCAAGTTGTTTAGTGGTGGTAGGAGAAGCAAGGGCACCAACCAGCGTGGTAGCCTGGTAGCGCATTTCTATTTTTTTCCTATTCAATAACCTCGATATCTTAGGCATTCCTGCTATCCTCACCTCGTGCAAAAACATCTTGCCTAGTGCTTATCGATAGGGAGTTTATTATTTTCCCTGGAGAAAATTAACCACGCACCAAAGCACAGGAAAATCTTCGATCATGAGAACGGCACTGCCCCACCAACCACACTATTATGAAAAGTAAGAAGAAAACCATATGAATTAAAAGAGTAAATACATAGTCCAATACGTAGTAGAAATTTATCTGGAGAAAGCTCTTCAGGTGGTGTTGGAATCGCGCGGGAATAAGGAGACCTCGTTGCCATCGATCGTTGGTGTGCGGTTAATTTCGTCCACGAAGCATACCTCAGAACGAGTCGGCAGAACTTGTCATAGTAGACTGAAGCTGATCGATGATGGAGGTGATAGGGGCAGATGATTGTCAGGGTTGACGGGCAAGGATAGATAATTATTTTAGTAATTGCGTTTCTTCTGGAGGTGAAAGGATTGACGGAAGAGTTGGTGGTTATGTCCTTCCTTTATTACAGTAGGTACGGGAATAGGAGAAAAGTGTGCTAGGACGTTGGAATTTCCCTTCTTAGCCACGCGAGGGGAAAGCACCGCAAACGCAACCCCCAGTTGAGACAAAGCAAAAGGAATATGCGCTGCACCTTACTAGGAGAGGTAACTGCAACGTCCTAGCACATTTTTCTCCTGTTTTTCAGAAGTACAGTACGCGGGAGGGGCCATACTCAAATAATTTGGCTATGATCAGTCTAGAGTATCTTGGGATGCTTATTCTTCCAACATCATGTCCTATATACCGTATTTACTCGCTAGATCCACTATCGGGGATCGGTCCTTGGCTGGCGTGCGAGGGAGTCATACGCAAGTTGAATCACCAAACTATGCCACAATAGGCTTAGCAAAGCAGGTTAACAGAATTGC
>Ga0307509_10011215_pt1 | contig 10891 bp, 9 predicted proteins | sample 10_EM_MG_FD_202245 | JGI IMG/M metagenome (GOLD analysis project Ga0307509, IMG submission 202245) | Populus trichocarpa ectomycorrhiza microbial communities from riparian zone in the Pacific Northwest, United States - 10_EM | ecosystem: Host-associated > Plants > Roots > Unclassified | place... | reverse complement strand
TCGGTGTTCTCGCCCAAGGGGTATGCGCCGACGGCCTGGTCCACCCCTGCACCGACAGGCGGATCCTGGTCACTCGGATCGCTCGGATCGCTCGGATCAGGAGACGGGCGTACGGTCCCGAACGCGGCGGCGATCTCCTCCGGTGTCGTCAACGCCACGTTGGATACGAGGACTTGGGTGGTCCACTGGCCGGTCTCGGGGTTCTGGCTGCGCCGGGTGTGAAGGTAACCCTCTTCTTCCAATTGCCGCCGGGCCTTGCGGACAGCGAGGCGGCCTTCCGGCATCTTCTCGCCGAGGGACTGGACGGTCTCTCTCGCCCCCTCGGGGAGGGACAGCGCCCACTGGAGGAGTCTCACGGCGGTCCCGTTGAGACGGGGATGCCGGATGATCTCGTTCGGGGTCTGGGAGAAGAAGCGGGTAGGCGGGATAGCATGCTGGAGCATCGCGATGGACCTCTGATCCACTCGTCGGTGAAGGCCCTCAGATTGGTGTTGGCGCACCGCTGAGGGCCGCTCCGTGCCGGGACACGGAGGGTGAGAACGTGACTACTGTAGCGCCGACTTTGCGGCCAAGTTGACGAAACTCGACCATTCGTCCAGCGAGAACGCCCCTTGCCGGATCCCGCCAGAGGGGACCCTCCCCGCGAAAGTGTGACAGTTCGGCGCAGAGTGTCACACTTCTGTGGGCCACCTCCTGGGGGTGGGCGTTCCGCGGACTACGCCCCGGCGGCGAAGCCCACGAACGCCGTCCACTCACCCAGGGGAAACGCCAGCGTGGGACCGGACTTGGCTTTCGAGTCACGGATGTGGACCGTGGGTTGGGCTGGTTCCAGGGCGACTTCGAGGCATTCGCCGCCTGCGTCACCGCTGTACGTCGACTTCCGCCATTCCAGGGCGACTTCGAGGCATTCGCCGCCCTGGCTGCCGCTGTAGCTGGACTTGAACCACTTCAGGTCGGCGGTCATAGCTCCCCTGCCATCTGCTCGATCACCTTCACGGAGTCGCTCGGCGTGAGCGCCTGCGTCCGGATCATGCCATAGCGCTGCTGGAAGTCGCCGACCTGATCTTGGTCGTCGATCACGAAGCCGTAGGACTGCCCTTCGACGTAGGTGACCCATCGCCGTTCCTTCGTCTCCAGCAGTGTGAAGGGGCCGTCGAGACCGGCGTGGCCCTCGTACCGCGTCGGCATGACCTGGATCGAGACGTTTCTCATCTCCGAGAGTTCGAGCAGCCGCTCCAACTGCCCCTTGGCCACGGCCGGTCCGCCCATCGGGCGTCGCAGTACCCACTCTTCGATGACCAGCGCGAGCGAGACGGCCGGCTGACGCGTCAGGAGCTTCTGCCGTGCCAACCGCGCCTCCAGCAGGCGCGCGAGCTCTTCATCGTCCAGCATGGGGCAGTACTCACCGAGTACCGCACGCGCGTACGCCTCCGTCTGAACCAAGCCGTGCACCACAAGTGTGTTGAACGTCCAGACGCTGACCGCCTCGGCCTCCAGATCCACGTACTCCCCGAACCACGACGGATGCGGACTCCGCTCCAAGTGCTCTGCCGCCGCCTCGATCGCAACCCTCTGGCGAAGGAACTCCGCCGTCTTCGCCACGAACCGGGCACTCGGCATCCGTTCGCCCCGCTCCACCATGGCCACCTGCGACGCCGAGTACCCGACGTACACGCCCAGTTGCTCACGTGTACTGCCCTGTGCGTCCCGCAGCGCCCGCACCACCGCCCCGAACATTTTCATGCTCGACGAGCCCTCCGCACCGTCCTGCACAGCCAACCCCCTTGCCCGCACACTCCCTTGTGTGCCTCCGAAAGTCCTGTTCAGGCTAGCCAGATATCACCCACCGTGAGTGCATGCACACACAATCGCCCCCTGAAGTGGTCCTCCAACTCCTCGCGGAACCAGAGGGGTTCGCCGCCGCACGCCAGGCCGTCCGGGAGCAACTCACCGCCTGGGGGTACCCCGAGTTCGCCGACGCGGCAACACTCTGCGCGACCGAGATGCTCGCCAACGTCCACCGGCACGTGAAGCCCCAGGAATGCGAACTACGCCTCCGCACCCTCCCGGAAGGCGGGGTTCGGGTGGCCGTCGCCGACCGTTCGCCCGAACTGCCCGTCTGGTACACCGAACCCGACTGGGATACGGAGTGCGGACGGGGCATCTTCCTGATCGCGTCCGTGGCGAGCCAGTGGGGTGTCACGCCCAGACAGGGCCGACGCGGCAAGCAGGTGTGGGCGGAGTTCACAGCCGTGAAGTCTTGACCCGCCCGGTGAGCCCCGGCTTACGGTGGCCGCCGCCGAACAGGAGCCCGCGCCCATGACCAGCCCGTACGTGAAGGGGATCACCCGCGAGGAACACCTCGCGCATCTCCGGCTGCACCCGGACGCGAGCCATCTCCAGATCCCCGAGTGGGCGGACGTGAAGCCCGACTGGACGGCGGAGAGCGTCGGTTGGTTCGAGGGCGAGGCGATGGTCGCCGTAGCGCTCGTGCTGTACCGGGCGTTCCCCGGCACCGGGCGCTTCCTCGCCTACCTCCCCGACGGCCCCGCGATCGACTGGCACAGCCAGCGCCCGGAACGGTACCTGGACCCCCTGATCGCGCACCTGGAGAAAGAGGGCGCGTTCTCGGTCCGCATAGGCCCACCCCTCGTCGTCCGGCACTGGGACGCGGCCACCGTCGCGGCGGGCGTCGCCGACCCCTCCGTACGACACCTGCGCGACCTGCCCACGGACGGCATCGACGGCTACGCGCTGGACGCGGCGGAGCGGCTCAGGCGCCTCGGGTGGCGGCGGTGCAAGGAGGAGGACGGGAGCGGGTTCGGGCTCGGGCAGCCGCGCTACGGGTGTCAAATCCCCCTGGCCGGGCGGTCGGTGAACGAATTGCGTGCCGCGCTCTCCCCCACCTGGTTGCGGTCGCTGCAGACGGCTGAAGCGGGCGGGGTCGGGGTCTTCTGGGGCTCGGCCGACGACCTGCCCGCGTTCCACCGCCTGTACCGCGCCACGGCGGAACGGGACGGCTTCAAGCCCCGCCCCCTGGACTACTTCCGCCGCATGTGGCAGGCGTTGAACGCCGTGGAGTCCGACCGGCTGCGGATCTACCTCGCCGAGTACGACGACGAGGTCCTGTCCTCCGCCCTGATGATCAGCACCGGCCCCCGCGTCTGGCACTCCTACCCCGCCTCCGGCCGCCGCGGCCGCGAACTCCGCCCCAGCAGCCTGTTGTTGTGGCGGATGCTGTGCGAGGCCCTGGACTCCGGCGCGGACACGTACGACCTCCGCTCCATCACCCCGTCCCTCGTCGCCGAGGACCGCCTGGTAGGCCGCCTCCTCTTCAAGACGGGCGCGGGCGGCCGAGCAGTGGAGTACCTGGGCGAATGGGAACGCCCGGTGGGAAGTCAAGGGAAGGTCCTGCAACGGGCGTTGAGCGTCTATCTGGCCCGCAGATAAGAGCCACTCGGGGGCTAGCGCTTGGACGGCGGCGCAGCCGCCTTCAAGGGGCGCGGGGAACTGCGCGACCAGCCCCCACCGGCCCGCACCCGACACTCAACCCTCACCGCCCCTGCAACCGCGCCGCCACCTCCCGAACCTCCGGAAGCCGAGCCAACAACGCCGCCCCCGGGCAACTCGTCATGTAGCCGTCCTTGTGCCCCGCCAACGCGGGAAGCGTCGCCGTCGTACCGCTGGCGTACCGACTGAGGCTGTTACTGGACACCAACCGCGCCTTCGCCCGCGGATCGACATCCGCAAGCCCCAGCTTCCAAGCAGCCAGCGCAGCAATCGCATCGGTCATCACCTTCGGCACCGCCATCCCCGAAGTGAACGTCCCGATCGCCGCGATCCCCGCCGTACGGTGATTGAACCCCTGCGTGTGCGCGCCGGTGACCGCCCGGTCGACACCCCCCGCCCGCCCCTCGTAGATCGTCCCGCAGCGATCGACGAGGAAGTTGTACCCGATGTCGTCCCAGTCCCGGACCCCGGTCTGGCCGGCGTACAGGTAGCGGATGATGCGGGGCGCGTCCGCGCAGTCGTAGCCGTTCGGCGAGTCCGTGTGGTGGACGAAGACGGCGACGACCTTGTCGTCGTAGCGCGGCGGCGGCTGCGCGTGCCGGGAGAGGGCGTCGAGCCAGGCCGAGCGCGGCACGATGTGCGGCTTGGGCGCGATGTGTCCGACCGCCGCCGGCCGGGCCGCGACGGGCGGCCGTACGGCGGCCGTGGCCCTGCGCCCGATGCCGTTCGCGCACAGGGCGAGCACCAGGACGGCGGCGAGGCCGGGCAGGCAGGCCAGCAGAACGACCGCCGCGCGGGGTATTCGTACCCGCGATCGTCGTCTTCGTGCACCCGGCGTTCTTCTCAGGACACGCATGGTGACACTCTCGGCCGGATTCGGTCCGTCCGCGATGTGTGCTGTGCCACCCGGTGGAACCATCGTCCTGGTCCGGCACGTTTCTGGGGGTACACGCACGCGTGGTGGGTTCCCGGGGACCACGCGCGCGTGACGGACGCGGGACTGATCAGTGGGACCGTTCCTCGCGTACTAAAGGTTCCGAGAGAAAGGCGGCTCCGTGGACCTGCTCGACCTGCTGTTGTTGCTGGTGATCCTCGCCTACGCGGCGTCGGGGTACCGGCGCGGCCTCGTCGCCGGATGTGTGTCGCTCGCCGGGTTCGTCGGCGGTGCGGTCATCGGCGTATGGGTGCTGCCGTGGGTGATGGACCTGGTGACTCCGGGGACCACGACGGCGACGGTGACCGCCGTGCTCACCGTGCTGACCCCGGCGGTGGTCGGGCACGAACTGGCGGGGCGGCTCGCGCTGAAGCTGCGCAAGGAGCTGGACCAGGGGCCGCTGCGGGTGGCCGACGGAATCGGCGGGGCCGCGGCGAACTCGGTGGCGGTGATGATCGTCGCGTGGGTGGCCGCGAGCGTGCTGGGCGCGTCCTCGTCCGCGACGGTGACGACGGCGATCCAGGACTCGACGCTGCTGGGCAGCGTGCAGAAGCTCATGCCGGAGACGACGCCGACCTGGTTCTCGCGGGCCACCTCCGCGCTCACCGAGGCGGGCTTCCCCCAGGTCTTCAACCCGTTCGAGAACGAGTCGACGGCCGAGGTCGCCAAGCCCACCGGCGACAGCGTCACGGCCGCCGCGACGAACGCCTCCAAGCGGAGCACGGTCAAGATCGAGGGCTCCTCGGGCACCCAGGGCCGCGAGGGCAGCGGCTTCGTGTACGCCCCGCAGCACGTGATGACCAACGCGCACGTGGTGGCGGGCATCGACAACCCGACCGTCCGCATCGGCGGGGTCGGGCGGTCGTACGAGGCACGGGTGGTCCTCTTCGACCCGAGCAAGGACGTCGCCGTGCTGTACGTGCCGCGGCTGTCCGCGCCCGTGCTGCGCTTCGACACGAGCGCTGAGCGCGGCGACTCGGCCGTCGTCGCCGGCTATCCCCAGGACGGCGACCTGAACCTCCAGGCCGCGACCGTCGCCAACCGCGTGAACGCGACCGGCCAGAATATCTACAACGACGGGACCGTCACCCGCGAGATCTACTCGATCCGCTCCACGGTCCGCCCCGGCAACTCCGGCGGCCCCCTCCTGACCACCGGCGGCAAGGTCTACGGCGTCGTCTTCGCCCGCTCCACCTCGGACGACGAGACGGGGTACGTGCTGACGGCCGACGAGGTCTCCGGGGACGCGCAGCGCGCGGCGACCGCCACCGCCGAGGTGGACACGGGCGACCTGGTCACGTCGTAGGCCGCAGAGGGTCGTACCTCAAGTCGTGCCTCAAAGGAAACGGCCCATGAAGACGTCGTCGACGTACTTCCCGTCGAGCAGGAACTCCTCGGGCAGTACGCCCTCGACGACGAACCCCTCGGCCTCGTAGAGCCGCCGCGCCGGGGCGTTGTGCCCGAGCACGCGCAGCGTGAGCCGGCGTGCGCCCCGGCGCCGGGCCTCCTCCACGACCGCCCGGATCAGTGCCCGGCCGACCCCCTTGCCGCGCGCCTCGTCGGCGACGGCGAGCCCCTGGATCTGCCGGACGTGCGCGTTGCAGGCGAGCTCGGTGGGGGCGCCCAGCCGGATGTAGCCGACGATCCGGCGGTCGAGCTCGGCGACCAGATGATCACCGGGCGCGTGCCGGGCGTCGAAGAAGGGGCCGTACGGCGGCTGCGGCAGCGGCATGACCGCGTGCAGGGTGGACCAGGTGGCACGGTCCAGTGCGCCGAGTTCCTCGTCGTCGTCGGGCAGGGCGATGCGTATGTTCGGCTCGGACATGTGGGCCAGGTTACGGCGGGGGCGGCGCCGTCCTCATGGGGGTTTTATGGATCAACGAGGCAGGATGGACGCCATGGAACGCTCGCGAATCGCGGTGACCGGCGCCTCCGGTCTCATCGGCAGCGCACTGGTCCGGTCCCTGACCGCGGACGGGCACGAGGTGGTGCGCCTGGTGCGGCGCGGCGCCCGGGGCCCGGGCGAGGTGTGCTGGGACCCCGAGGGGCAGTACGTGGACGCGGCCGGCCTCGACGGCTGCGACGCCGTGGTCAACCTCGCCGGTGCCGGGGTCGGCGACCACCGCTGGACGGACGCCTACAAGAAGCAGGTCCGTGACAGCCGCGTGCTCGGCACGGCGGCCCTCGCGGAGGCCGTGGCCACGCTGGACCGGCCGCCGCGGGTGTGGGTGAACGGCAGCGCGATCGGCTTCTACGGCGAGACGGGCGACCGTGCCGTGGATGAATCGGCGCCTCCTGGGGACGGCTTTCTGCCCTCGCTGTGCGTGGAGTGGGAGGAGGCCACGGCACCCGTGCAGGAGGCGGGCGTACGGACCGTGTTCGCGCGGACCGGGCTGGTCGTCGCGCGCGAGGGCGGGGCGTGGGCCAAGCTGTTCCCCCTCTACAAGGCGGGACTTGGGGGGCGGTTCGGCAACGGGCGGCAGTACTGGTCGTTCGTCGCGCTGCACGACGAGGTGGCGGCGATCCGGCATCTCATCGACACGGATGGGCTGTCGGGCCCCTTCAACCTCACCGCGCCGAACCCGGTGCCGAACCGTGAGATCGCGGCGGCGATGGGGCGCGTGCTGCACCGCCCGAACCTCTTCACCGTTCCGGCGCCCGCGCTGAAGCTGGTGCTCGGCGAGATGTCGGGGGATGTGCTGGGGAGTCAACGGGTGCTGCCGAAGCGGCTGTTGGAGTCGGGGTTCACGTTCGCGTTCCCGGAGATCGAGGGAGCGATCCGGGCCGCGCTGTAACGGGCGGGCGAGGGGCCGGGCGAAGGGCGGGCGAAGGGCGGGCGCGCGGCGATGACCGCCTGACGCCCGATAACGCCCGATGATGACGCTCGGCGACCGTATGCGACCGCTGTGCGACCGTGCCCTGCGTATGCGCGACTCCCCTTGACCGATCACGGCCCTAACCTCGACCCGAACTCGGGTATCCCTGAAGGTTGTTGGGGGCATGACGTCTCCACCGGCCGCTCAACGTCGAGGAGGGGCACGTGTTTGAGCCCGCGTACCAGGCGGACGTAGTCGTCGTGGGAGCCGGGGTCGCCGGACTCGCTGCGGCGCATCGGCTGATCAGCGCAGGAGTAACGACCGCGGTCCTGGAAGCCGCCCCTTACGTGGGGGGCCGTATGTCGACCGAGAAGGTCGACGGGTTCCGGCTCGACCGGATCGGACAGTTCCTGTCCACCTCGTACCCCGAACTACGCCTGACCCCGGGCCTCGACGCCCTGGTGCTGCGCCCCTTCGCACCGGGGGTCCTCCTCCACAGCGACGGCCGCCACCACCACGCGGGCACCCCGGCGCCCGGAGGGAGCGCACGGGGCGCACTCCATGCGGTACGCGCCCTGGCGAGCGCCCCTCGGGTGGGAGCGGTACGGAGGGGCCCCCTGTGGGGCGGGCCGGTGGCGCGGGGACGAGGCGGCGCGGCTTGGGCCGCGGCGGCACCCGGGGGCGGCGCGAACGCCGCCAGGGCCAGGACAGTCGCTGCCAGGAGCGGGGCAACGCTCAGGGACCCGGCGGGAGTCTCCGAGGGCGGGGCGGAGCCCGGGGCCGGAGTGGCGAGCGCCGGAGCCGGGGCGGACGCTTCAGGCCGCGGCGCGACACTCAGGGACCGGACGGAATCCCCCAGGGACGGTGCCACGCCCGGGGACCGCACGGGAACCGCCGGAGGTGGTCCCGTCCCCGACGGCCCCAAGGATCGGACCGCGTCCTGGGGCGGCCTGACGGGCGCGTTCAGGGACCGTACGGGAGCGTCCTGGGGCGGCCCGACGCTCAGGAACCGCGCGGGTGCCGCCCGGGGCGGCCCGACCTCCAGGGACCGGACGGACGCGTCCTGGGGCGGCCCCACGCTCAAGGACCGGCCCGCAACGGCTCCTGGTCCCTCGCCCGTCCCCAGGTCCCGCTCCGGCGCCCCGCTCGGCGGGCCCGTCGACCAGGCCCGGCTCGGCACCGCGCTGACCCGGTTGGCGAGCACACCGGTCGAACGCCTGCTGTCCCGGCCCGAGTTGGCGGCCGGCCAGGCGCTCGCCGCCCGTGGGGTGCCCGCGCGGACCATCGACGGCTTCCTGCGCCCGCTCCTCGCCGCGCTGCTGTGCGACCCGGAGTTGACGACCTCCAGCCGCTGCGCGGACCTCGCGCTGCGCGCCTTCGCGGGCGGGCGGCTGTGTCTGCCGGAGGGCGGCGCGGAGATGCTGCCCGAGGTGCTCGCCGCGGCGCTGCCGCCGGGCACCGTGCACACGGGCGTGCGCGTGACGGCCGTATCGACGACATCGGTGACCACGGCCGAGCACGGCGAGATCCACTGCCGGGCGGTCCTGGTCGCGACGGACGCGCGCGCGGCGGCCGAACTCCTGCCCGGCCTGCGCGTACCCGACTTCCACCCGGTGACGGTGGTCCACCACACGACCGACGACCCGCCCACGACCGGATCCGCCCTGCTCCTCGACTCCGACCGCGGCGGCCCGGTCGCGCACACGGCGATCGTCAGCGAGGTCGACCCGAGCCGCGCCCCCGCCGGCCGCGCCCTCGTCTCCTCGACGGTCCTGGGCCCTCCCCCGCCGGACGTCGACACCGCCGTACGCATGCACCTGTCCCGCCTCTACGGCACCTCGACCACCCGCTGGGAGACCCTCGCCGTCCACCACACCCCCACGGCGGTCCCCGTCATGCGCGCACCGCACGATCTACGGCGCCCCGTACGCCTGTTGGCCGGCCTGTACGTGTGCGGCGACCACCGGGACACGAGCACGGTGCAGGGGGCCCTGCACTCCGGCCACCGGGCTTCGTCCGCGATCCTGGCGGACCTGGGCGCGGCGGCCTCGATGCACAGGGCGGAGCAGATGCAGGCAACACAGGCCGCCTGAAACCCCCTAGGGGCGCGGGAACTGCGCGACCAGCCACGACGGCGCCGCGCAGTCCCACCGACCGCCACCCTCACGGCGAAGGGCCTACCCGAACGCGGCGACCTTGTCGCGATACCCCCGCACCGGCGCAGCGTCCTTGTACGGCTCAAGCCGCCGCTCGAAGTCCCGCACATACTCGACAGCCCGAACCGACCGCATCTCCACGGCCTGCCCCGCCGCCTCCGCCCCCAACGCACACGCCTGGTCGAGCTCCCCGAGCCCGAGCCGGGCGGAGGCGAGAACAACCCGGCAGAACAGCCGACTTCGGGCGAACGCGGGCGCCCGCAACTGCAACGACCGCTCCGCATGCTGCGCGGCCGCCCGGAACTGCTGCAGATCCCGATGCGCGTGCCCGAACTCGTCGGCGAGCTGCGCCTCGTCGAAGAACCGCGCCCAGTACGGCACTTCATCCCCCGCACGCGCCGCCTCAAGGGCGCGTTCGGCCCGCACGAGCGCGGAGGTGCACGCCCGCACCTCCCCGAGCACCCCGTGCGCCCGCGCCTCCACGGAGTGCAGCAACGCCTGCACGACGGGCGGCGCACTGGTCCCGACCCCCTGCTGCGCCACCCGCGCGAGCTGCACGGCCTCCCGCCCGTGCCCGAGATAGACGGCCTGCCGGCTCATGGTCATGAGCACGTACGAGCCGTAGGCCCGGTCCCCGGCGGCCTGCGAGAGCCGGAGCGCCTGCACGAAGTACCGCTGCGCGAGCCCGTGCGCGGCGATGTCGTACGACGTCCAGCCCGCGAGCCGGGTGAGGTCGGCCGCCGCCGCGAACAGGCGGCGGCCGGTCTGCTCGCCGTAGGTGCCGCGCAGCATCGGTTCGGTCTCGTGCTCCAGGTAGCGCACGAGGGCCTGGCGGGCGTGGCCGCCGCCGTAGGCGTTGTCGAGGGTGCGGAAGAGTTCGCCGACCGAGCGGAGCGCGGAGATGTCGCCGCCGGTGACCTTCTGGCCGGGCCCGCGTTCGGCCTGGCCGCGCTGGCGGGGTACGGCGGGGCGGCCCTGCGGGGGCACCCGGTTGGCGGGTTCGGCGCGGCCGACCCGGTCGTCGGCGCGGCCGATCAGCCAGTCCCGGCTGGGCACCACGAGCCCGGCCGGGGTGAAGGCGATCTTGCGGAGCTCGGCGTGGCTGCCGGAGTCCTTGCGCCACAGCCCGCTGACGATGTCGACGGCCTCCTCGGGGGTCGCGGCGAATTCGAGCCCGGCGTACACCGGCGCGCACGCGTCGAGCCCGAGGTCCTGCGCGGTGAGGCGGCGCCCGAGTCGCCGGGTGAAGACCTCGGCGATGAGGGCGGGCGTGGTGCCTCTGGGCTGCTGGCCGCGCAGCCACCGGGTGACGGATGTCTTGTCGTATCTGAGATCGAGTCCGTGCTCCAGACCGAGCTGGTCCACGCGACGGGCGAGACCTGCGTTGGAGAACCCCGCTTCTGCGATGAGCGCGGCGAGCTGACGGTTGGGAGTGCGCTGCGCGGGTCGTTCCGTCATCTGCGGTGCGGTCTCCT
>Ga0307509_10011214_pt1 | contig 10893 bp, 14 predicted proteins | sample 10_EM_MG_FD_202245 | JGI IMG/M metagenome (GOLD analysis project Ga0307509, IMG submission 202245) | Populus trichocarpa ectomycorrhiza microbial communities from riparian zone in the Pacific Northwest, United States - 10_EM | ecosystem: Host-associated > Plants > Roots > Unclassified | place... | reverse complement strand
GCAAGCTTCAGCGCTAGCGCGGAACCCACCGCTCTCATTCTTTGGGTTAATGACGAGCGAGCGACAAATGCGCGACCCTGGTGTGGCATTACCAACGTCAACGGTTTCGGTTGCAACCTGCGTTGTCGTATTTTCGAGGAAATTACGTGGGCAGTTGGTCGACGGCGCGGTGTAACCTGCATCAGAGGTGCGATCGACATCTTGCTGCGGCAACGGCGTGTAACCAGGTGTGTGGTTATTGCCAACAACCTTACACGTCGTTGTGGTTGACGGTGTTGGTCCGGGATTATAGACAGTGTACGTAAACGATATCGAATCATTTTGTTGCGCTGAGCCCGTACTTGGAGTTACAGTCGGCGTCAGCTCGAAGTCAGCTATGACCGTGGCACAGGCTTGGGTACTATTGCCCGACCCTCCAGATTCATCCTTCGGCGTAAAGTGGACATACTGGCAGAACGTCGTTCCTGGCAAGGCTCCGGCTGGAATCTTGAACGAGTTAGTATTAACAGTATTTGTCGTCTTACCCAAGTTGAAAGGCCCGCCCGTCGCCTTCACGGCGCCATTGTGATAGACAGTATATTTCACACCCGGCGCTGTGTCTGGACCACTGTTTGTCAGCTTGTGCGTAAAGGTTACCGTTTGGCCAGGAATAACGGTGGTATCGCTGACCGATGATGAACCGGTCAAGTTATATTGGGGGGCTGGCGGCAACGGCGAAATTGTACCAATTGGGTTGGCACATGCGTGGCGAATGGCATACACGACGCTCGTACCGTTTGTGAACACAATTGCCGTGTCACTTTTAGTGACGCCTGGGTCATAAAATGCATCGTCGCGTGGGTCTGAACCACCCTGGTCACAGTTATAGCCAGAGCACGGACCTTGCCAATACGTGTTCAGACGGTAGCTGATAGTTTTGTTCCAGCTTACCCATCCCTTAGACGCTGCATAGCGCACACGCGCTTCCCAGTCCGCAATCTGCGCAGCTGTTGGCGGGTTGTTGCGCGCCGAACCAATCATCGTCTGGATAATAAACGCTGCACCTACACCATCTTGCGTGGTGTTACCCTTCGACAACTTGGCCAGCGTAAAGTTAATAAATTCATCGGCTGTGTTGATTGAGGTCGGGATAGCCGGCGCGCTCGGACCTGTGGTGTGCCACACGCTGTCGCCGACATCGTCGTTGATATTCTTGAAGTAGCCATAGTGCTCGTTGCGGCTATACACAGGCCAGGCATGAGCCGAACCGGCGTAACCAACCAAGAATGAGGCTGCCAGGCCAATGACCAATACTGCTAGTTTGGCTTTACTTATCTTCATGTTAGCCACCCAAGTTCGTTATGTTTGCCTGAAGCTGGTTTTTCTCGAGCTGATTCAGCGGGTCATTGTCTGGAACCATCGACAAAGCCTTACGGTAGTAGCTCAACGCACCGGCCTTATCGCCGGTTTCTTCACTTGCCCGACCGAGGTTTTCGTAGATAGCCCATGTCTGTTTGAGTTTTTCAGCATTCTTGTAGGCCGTCAGGGCGTCAGCATATTTGCCTTCATTCTCGGCGTTCACGCCCTGCTGGATGTAGAGTTCGAACTTCTCGCTATTGTCTGAACTAGAGGCAATACTGCTGGCGATTTCTTTGTTGGATTGGTCATAGTTGCCATTTGCTGCCAGCCCTTGCGCATCTTTGACGCTGCTGGGCAACGAATTCTGAGCTAATGCGCCCGTCTGATCGCCACCAAGCGAGCTCGTATCGGTGGTTGCGCCTTTGTTATTGGGGTTACCCTTGTGTTGCAACCATTGCACAAACACGCCGGCTGCAACTGCCAGTGCAATCAGCAAAACAACCACCACAGCCGTGATGATCTGCTTCTTTTTCCCCTTCCATACAGTCGGTGCTTTTGGCATGTCTATCAAACGCTCAATTTCTTAGCTTTAAGCATAACCAAATCTAGGATGTGACGCAAGCACTCGGTGATAGAATGAACACATATAGTATTACAACACGGAGGGAATGCTGATGAAAATTGCTATCGCTGGACTGGGCCGCATGGGTATGCAGATCGCACGAAAACTGGCTGAAGATGGCCATGAAGTTATCGCACACAATCGCCACAAGGAACCAATCGATGAAGCCGTCACCTACGGCGCCACAGCCGCCTACGAAAAAACCGATGTCGTGAAGGCATTCGGCACTGAGCCGATCGTGTTATGGATTATGGTGCCGGCCGAAGTAATCGACGCACAACTAGACGAATGGTTGGCGTTGGTGCCCGAAGGCAGCATCCTCATCGATGGCGGCAACTCTGACTTCCGCGGCGACGGCGCCCGCGCCGAAAAGGTCGCAGCCAAAGGTTGCTCGCTGCTCGACATCGGCACCAGCGGCGGCGTGTGGGGCTACCAAAATGGCTTTTCGATGATGGTCGGCGGCAACCAAGCTGCATTTGATACCGTCGAACCCGCGCTCAAAAGTCTCGCCGCACCCGGTGGCGCCTACCACCTCTTTGGGCCGCATGGTGCCGGCCACTACGTGAAGATGGTCCACAACGCCATCGAATATGGCATGATGGAATCGCTCGCCGAAGGCTATCGCATGCTCAAAGAAGGCCCCTACAAAGAAATCGACCTCGCTGAAGCCGGCGAAGTCTGGCAGCACCACAGCGTCGTTACTAGTTGGCTGAACGAGCTCACACGCGACGCACTGCGCGAAAACCCGACTCTCGACGGCATCGACGGTTTTGTTGCAGAATCTGGCGAAGCCCGCTGGACACTCGACGTCGCCAAAAGCCTGGGCATCCCCCTCCCCGCCATCCAAACCAGCTTCGACGTGCGCATCGCCAGCCAGAAAGGCGACGTCAACTTCACCACAAAGCTCCTCGCCGCCATGCGAAATAAGTTTGGCGGGCATCAGCTGAACAAGTAAACGCTCGTGCTTGCGTTCCATTAAATTTGTGGCACAATGCTGTAGTCTGCATCTGTTTTGGAGGAGCTGTGACGGAAAAGAGCAAGGACGATCCGATTGGGACAATCACCATCACGTTCGAGGACGGTAAGACGCAGGTCATCCGCAACATTCGCCGCTCGCTCTACGAGACCATGTACATAAACATCAGTCCCTACGGAGCTGTGTCCAACGTACTCAAGTTCGAAAGCGCGGACGGCGTTTGCACATCCGTCGCCAACAAGGGCGTCCGCTCGATGACCTGGCGACCCAAACGGCAAAAGTAGAACAGGCAGCTCGGGAAGGATAGGAATGTCAGACGGACCGAAGGTCATCGGCACGGTCGAGATTCGGTATCACGATCAATCCAAGGTCGATAAGATACCTGGCGTATACCAATCCTCTTACCTAGGGCTTGCCCAGGATCTCGAGTTTGGTCAAGCGTCTACGATGGGAGCCTTTACTCTCAACACCACCAAAGGCGAGCGAGTAACCGTCGTGAAAGCGCGAGTGCTCCGCGTCTCCTTCAAACCAACAGGCACCGACGACAAATCGCAGCCCAAGAAGCGGCGATGACGCAGTGCGGGCTGAGGAGTTAATCCTCCCGGCCCGCCTGCGCGCACCACGTGGCTTAAACAGTGGCTTGAACAATACCTAAAAATGCAGTCTGCTGGTCACTTGTATCCAACTTGCCGTCTACATGTTCGTTTTCCATCTTTGCCGTTGCAAGCGGCACTATAAGCTGTTGGCTCCTCTCCTCGGCCATTCGCCTTGCTTCATCCTTACTGGATACATGTGTATTAACCCACGCTGGATCAGCGCCCTGCTCAATGAGCACGCGTTTAGAAATAGCCACTACATCAAGATTCTTTTCAACAAACTCATCCCACGTCATCTCACCCGGCGCGTACTTACTCGCAAGTTCTTCGATTTCTTTGTTAAGCGCAACATCATATGGCAACCGGGCTGCCCTATCGCCCAAAAGCCCGTTAGGGTCGCTCATGCTAGCCGGTACAAAATGCAGGCTATCGAGGTCTATCCGCGCCGACTTACCGTCACCATCCGCCAAAACCGTATCATTTATACATGTCTTTCCATCAATAACCTTAGGGGTAAAATGCGCTGCCTTAACCCCCTTCTCAATGAGGCTCGCCAGAGGAACCGTGAACATTCCGCTTACCGGCGTAAGGTCAGGGTCCTCATCCATCCTACGAAGCGTCTGTGTCCGCACTCCAACGTAGGACGAAATATCTGTACCCCATGCACCAGGCACATCTCCGTGACTCGTAAAGTGAACGAGCTTACTGCGTCTGTTCACGCTCGTAACGGCATGTTCATCTTTCGGCTTTAATCCGCCGTCAAGTATGGGGCCCAGGGCGTACGGAGTGTAATGCTCCAATATAATATCACCAGGTAAAATAGAGGCGAAAAATTTCGTACCGGCTTGCTGAGATTGGGAGGCCCACGCTGCTTTCGTCTCGTCCACTACCTTCGTAGCATCTTCTTGACTGTAGCCACAGGAGACCAAAAGTTCATGATATGCAGACAGCGCCTCGTCCTCAAGCGAACTTTTTTCTGCCTCCCCGTCAGGGGCACTACTCACTTTTTCTCGTGCTTTGAAACCAGCTAAGGTTGCATCACTATAGACGCCATAGCCGTCCATCAGATTGTGCGCCTCCGATAAGGCTTCGTCTCGCACTTCGTCTGGCGTCGTGCCTTCAGATAAAAGTTTCGCTTTAACAGCTTCGGCGTGGGCTCGCATCGCAGCCGTCCTATCAGCATACTGTTCCAGGCCTTCTTTAACGCCTTGCTCTACTATGGCACTATCTGCTTCAGAAATACCCTCCATAATAATTCGCCCCTCCTCAACAAACCGTCCTGTTTGAGTTGGTGAATGCTCAACTTTATCTAAAGCGACTGGTGTATTAAGTTCGGGCTGCGTTTGTGCTGTTTCGGTCATTTTTTGTCTTCATTAGTTCAATATAAACATACCATAAATATTTTTAAGTATAGGCATGGTGAGGTTTTAGCCTGACTACTATCTATGGCGACGAGCCCTGGAACGATCTTCGAAATAATCATACCAACCTTTGAGCAATCCTAGGATACTAAGCCCCATCCACCCGAGAATACTGTATGGATTGAAGAACAAAACCAACGCTATAAGATATTGATTGCTTGCGCAAGAAGTGGGTGCACTAAAGAAGCCCGTGCAGTACGCCCCGAGGCTATCCTTCAACAAACCATAGCCTAAAACCACCATTAAAAAGATTACTATCGCCACCCATGCATAACCAACAACGCGCAAAGCGATACTCACGCGCTTATCACCTATAAGCAAAATGAGGGCCGGCAGAAAAAGAAGGTAAAAGAAGACATAAGCGCCACTAACAATTGCATAAAATCCGCCGCCCTCGCGCATATAGCCAAACGCAAAACACAATACAATAGTCAGCAGTACTAAAACTGCCGCATAGCCTATTTTTAGTAATGAGTCCAAGAGAAATTTAAGGCCATGGCTAAAATCTTTATGCTTGCTCATGCGCGCACTATACCATAAATTGATCGCCTTCGAACAGTTCAAATACAGTTAAAGCAGCATCATCGCCCGTCTCTGTTATAATCTGATCATGAGTTCTATCCAAATCGGCATCGTCGGCCTACCCAACGTCGGCAAATCGACCCTTTTCAACGCGCTGACCAACAGCGAGATTTTGGCGGCTAACTATCCGTTTGCAACGATCGAGCCGAACACAGGCATCGTCGCCGTCCCTGATGAGCGCCTCGGCAAACTGGCCGAGTTATATTCGAGTACAAAAATTGTTCCGGCCACTGTCACCTTTGTGGATATCGCCGGGCTGGTTGCGGGTGCGAGCAAGGGCGAAGGCTTGGGCAATCAGTTCCTGGCCAACATCCGCGAGTGCAACGCTATCGCACAAGTCGTGCGCGCTTTTCATAACGACGATATTCTGCATGTCGAAAACCGCGTCGACCCCAAAAGTGACATCGAGATTATCAATACCGAGCTGATCCTGGCAGATATCCAAACCGTCGAGAAGCGCATCGGCGCGGCGCAAAAACAAGCTAAGGCTGACGCCAAGATGCGCCCCGTTGTAACTGAACTCGAAAAAGCCCTCACCTATCTTAATGAAGGCAAGCTCATTAGTAATACTGACGTCAACCGCGAGACGATCAAAGATTTGCACCTACTAACCGCCAAACCGTTCATCTATATCTTTAACGTTGACGAAAACGACCTCAGTAACAGTGAGCGTAAAAAAGAACTCGCCGCGCTGGTCGCGCCCAGCCAAGCGCTGTTTGTAAACGCTCAGCTCGAACACGAGCTACAGTCACTGGACCCTGCCGACGCGAAAGAACTCCTCGAGACCTACGGCCAATCCGAACCTGGTTTGGTGCAGCTTATCCACACCGCATACGACATTCTGGGCCTCCAAAGTTACCTGACTGCGGGCGAAAAAGAAGTCCGCGCCTGGACGATCAAAAAAGGCTCGACCGCGCCACAAGCTGCCGGCGTCATCCACGGTGACTTCGAGCGTGGTTTCATTGCCGCCCAAATCGTCGACTATGATGACCTTATCGCCGCTGGCTCCGAAACTGCCGCCAAAGCCGCGGGCAAAATCCGCACCGAAGGCCGTGACTATGTTATGCGCCCAGGCGACGTCGTAGAGTTTCGTTTTAACGTGTAGTCTCTGTTGACGTTACAGTAGCGCTGGCCTAAAATAGCCCATTGTTCATGAAACCCTCTACCTTTGAGGAGATCACATGCCGACCACGACAGGCGTGCCCGTCCGCCAATCAAGTCCGGTACGCCGACGGACTCCTCCGCCGACAACCACCGCGCTGGCGAGCGGAGAACCGCGCCGTAGAGAATCAGAGCCACCCGGGCCACTAAGCGTCTACTGGCTCTGCCCCGGCCAGTCGAGCCGACCAGGCAGCCTCGATGCTCCGCTCAGCGCCAATGGCCGATGGCACATCCAAGGAGCGGCCGAAAAGCTACGCGGCATCCAGATCCACAGCATCGTGACCTCTGAGGATCACGGCGCCTGGGAGAGCGGCAAAATCATCGCGGAAACGCTTTTTCTTCGGCCGCCAGACGCCAACGAGCTTCTGAACGAGCGGCGCTCCACGACACCACAAGGGTTCCAGGCACAAGTCGAAGAGATCTGCAGCTGGCTGCGGGCGCCGTTTCGGACCACAATCGTTGTGGCCGGCGAACGCCTCGGGCAGGCGGTGCTTGCCCGCTTCGGCGATCGTACAGGGCGAAAGCTCGGACCGGCAAATGTTGTCCGGCTAGTGCCCGCTCCCGTGGCTTGGCTCTGAGCTGAGCCGTGCCCTCACCCGAAACGCCCATCGTGGCGGAGTACGGTGAGGGCCGGCAAAATATCGTATAATTATGTTCGTGACAAAATTACCTGAGGGAAATTATCTGTTTGTGCACTACGGCTATGGCCCAAACCATCAGCCGCAATTAAGTTTGCTGCCCGAAGATGGCGAGAGGTTCACACATTTCGAGCCCCAGGGCCAGGCATTCACGCTGAGCTTCGACGCCGCCACACGCTATTGCGGCGGATGGCATGACCTCGCTTCGGCGGAGAGTTTCCCCTGCCCTGATGCCGCTGAGCTACCCGACCAATACGACCAGTGCCGCCACTGCCAGCAAAAAACCGGCTTTAACCCGGCGTTTTATAACGCCACGAGCGTGTCGACGCAGCAGCAAGCCCGCAACGCACAGCCACATATTCTCTATCTCGCCCACTTTGCCCCAGGTGTGGTTAAAGTGGGGATAAGTTGGGAGCAGCGCGGTATTCGCCGATTGCTCGACCAAGGTGCCCGCAGCGCGCTCATTATTAAAGCCTATCCCACCGCCGAAGTTGCCCGACAATACGAAGCCAAAACCGCCGCGCTACCTGGTATTGCCGAAACGCTTCAAGTCCGCCAAAAGCATCAATACCTCAAACGCCCCTACGATGCCGAGGCTGGCGCCGATGAACTCCGTGCCACGCGCCAACGGCTGATTCACGAAGTCAGCCTAACACCCGATGATAACAATCCGCTCTATCTCGACAACTATTATCTAAGTGGTAATCCACTTCATCCACAGGACCTTGTGGATATCACCGAACATACTATTTCGGGCTCGTGTATCGGCATGATCGGCTCGGTTCTTGTCGTCGAGCAAGACGGCTTGCAATATTCGCTCCCGCTCAGCAAACTCACCGGTTATAGGATGACGCTCAACTATGGCGTCACTAAAAACCAGGCCGCGCCGCATCAAGCAAGTTTATTTTAGGATAAGTTCATTTTGTGTGGTGGGCGCCCGGTCCTTTCGGAAGCGGGCGCCACACCTCAGGAACGCGGCAGCAGCTTCAGTTCGAAGCTGATCCTGTCAGCGCAGACTGCGAAGCGCCACTTCCAGCCGGACAGTTTCCCGTCCGAAACGCTGCACCGCGTTGTCCACGGCTGATCGCACCTTTGCCACATCGGTGGCATCTTCGACCCTGATCACCCTCCCCATTGAGGGATCCCTGGCATCCTGGACAGACCTGATGGGCACCACTTCACGTGCCGTGAACTGGATGCCGTAGCCACGACACTGCTTCGATGCCCGAAGTGCCGTGACGAGCGACTCTGTCCACGTCGTGTCGATAACCCCATTCCGCGAGAGGACCATGATGCCCCACGGGTCCCGAAAGACTTTGAGCGGCGGCACGTCATGGCCGCCGGGCGCTTGCTCGCGCAGCAGTCTCTCGACGACCGGCACCACCCGAGTTGCAATGAACCGGTCCCACTGGTCTGCGCTACCCGCCCCACTCTTGCTTGCCACTACTTCTCCCTACTCTCTTCACTTACCGAGTGATGACTATCTCGAGGTGGCCCGTAAGGTGCTGCCTGGTGAATGCGGCAGCCTCTTCACTTGCCCGGTACTTGTTCAGCGTGACGATGTGAGGAGGCGTCGGAACACCTGAGCGCCAATGAGCGCCCCCACCACCCCACACGCCACGAAGCTCGACGGTGTAGCTGGCATATGCCGACTCGCCAAGCCCCTGCAGGACGAATGCCGTCCACACGGGCATGCGATCTCGGCCGAGGATTTTGACTCCGCTCCTCATACCGGCGACCGTGAAACCTCGGAGTTCGTACACGACAAAGGTCGTCGACCGCAGCGCGACATTGATGGCCGGCAGCAGTTCCTGTCGAACAAATGTCTGCCACTGGACAGCATTCCATTGCGGCATGCGGCCCCCTCTCTACGGCGTGATGTGAACCTGGATGCGACCCCGAGGCTGCAATCGCCGGTAGGCGCGCAGCGCGTCATCTGGCTGGTCAGTATCCAGCCGCGTTGCCGCTGGTCGAGGCGAAAGAATACCCAGCCGCGTCGTTCGAGGCTCCAAGCCCCAAAGCGAAACCGCATACGTAGAGTAACGACGCCGCATTGTCTCCAGCAGCATTCTCACCCACGCTGTATCGTCCCGAGCTTGTACCTCGAGAGCGACTCGAGTTTTATTTCCGCGTAACGCAATGTCGCCGACACTTAGCTGGATTTCCGGCCCCGAACGAAATACCCGCGCGATGGCCGGCATGAGCTGTGTGGCCACAAACTCCCGCTGCGAATCTTCAGCAGCGAGAGCGTGGACTTCGCTGCCGCCCGGTATACGCCGATCGGACGGATGTTCACCTCGTGCCACGATGCCTCCAAAAATTGAGAACGGACAGCGCTATTGTACCATCAATAACTACTTTCGCAAGGGGCTCAAGAGGTAAAACCGCTCGCGGTTTCCTTTGCTGCCGGCAACTTCACTATCGGCTTTATTGCGCACGACGAATACATTCTTTGCCCATGCCTCGAAATCGCGCAAGATATCACGGCGCACTGAATCATTTTTGATTACGCCTTTGTTTTTAGAGCGACCCCCGACTTCAAACTGTGGTTTGAGCATCGCCGCAATCTGCGTATTCGGGCCACACAAACGAGCCACGTGCGGCAAAATGTCGCGCAGGCTAATAAAGCTAACGTCGATCACGACAATATCTGGCGTATCGCTCAATTCATCCATATTGCGAATGTCAGTCTGTTCGTGCAGCTCGATTTGTGGATTGCCAAGAAGCGACGGGTGCAGCTGGTTAGTTCCGACATCAACGGCAATTACTCTGCGAGCTCCGTGCTGGAGCGCATAATCGGTGAATCCGCCTGTACTCGACCCCACGTCCAAGACAACTTTGCCTTTAAAGTTAAGCTCCAACAGTGCGGCAACACTGGCCAATTTCAATCCAGCGCGAGAAACGTACTTCTCCTCTGCTTTGAGCTTAACTTTCGCATCGGCCGCGACGAAATAGCCCGGCTTAGTAATTGCTTGGCCCTCGACGGTAACTTTACCAAGTCGAATCCAGTTCTCAGCTTGAGAACGAGTATCAACGAGGCCTTTCTGCACAATTAACTGATCGAGACGGAACTTGGTCATTTGTTGACAGTATATGATAAAAATGGTAATTTTACCAATGCCTCAACCGCGACAACCCGAAGGGCTGACCGTGAAACAAACAACTCGTTTCTTTCCCGTCGATCGACGGCTCGAGATCCTCTTGCGCTCCAGTCAGGAGCTTCCCGGCATCCTGCTGAAAACGCTCAGAGACGAGCAATTCCTGTCAGACATTCGAGTAAGCGAACGGCGGCGCGGCCAAGCGCTCATCCTCATTCTGGCCGAGCACGATGGGCTCCTTCCCCTCAACCTTCTGGAGCGCCTGGCGTACCGGTTGTCGTGTCTCCCCGGATACCTGGGGGTTCGCGACCCCTGGACCATCAGCGACGAGCACGTCAATGTCCCGCTGGCGATAGAGCTTGTGGGAGATGTCTTCCGCGATTTCGCCAATCGCCAGACTGCAGTCCGCTGAGGCGGGTGACGGGCGGCTATCCTCAGCTGCCCGTCACCACATACTGAAG
>Ga0307509_10011213_pt1 | contig 10893 bp, 7 predicted proteins | sample 10_EM_MG_FD_202245 | JGI IMG/M metagenome (GOLD analysis project Ga0307509, IMG submission 202245) | Populus trichocarpa ectomycorrhiza microbial communities from riparian zone in the Pacific Northwest, United States - 10_EM | ecosystem: Host-associated > Plants > Roots > Unclassified | place... | reverse complement strand
CTATGTCCCCGAACGCGGTCGTGTGCTCATCGATGGCGTTGATCTCGCTGTGGTGGATGTCGCATGGCTTCGCCGGCAAGTCGGTTCGGTGTTGCAGGAAAACGTCCTCTTCAACCGCTCGATCCGTGATAACATTGCGCTCGCCGATCCAGGTTTGTCGATCGAGCGTGTAATCGCAGCGGCCGAGCTTGCCGGGGCCCACGAATTCATCCTTGAGTTGCCGCAGGGCTATGACACCATGGTCGGTGAGCGTGGCGCGAGCTTGTCGGGGGGGCAACGGCAGCGTATCGCCATTGCGCGTGCGCTGGTGACTGACCCACGCATCTTAATCTTCGATGAAGCCACCAGTGCGCTCGATTACGAGAGCGAACGGATCATCCAGGCCAATATGCGCCGGATTTCCAAGGGACGAACCGTGCTGGTGATTGCCCATCGGCTGTCAGCTGTCCGCCACGCGGACCGCATCATCACCATCGAGCGTGGCCGTATCGTCGAGGACGGCAGTCACGATGATCTCATCCGCAAGAGCGGACGCTACGCGGATCTGCACCGCCTCCAGGCAGGTCTTCATGAAGTTGTCTGAGCGAAACGACAACGTGGTGCAGTTGCCGCGACCAGATTCCGTTGCGCGACGTTCGCAACTCGAATTCCTGCCGGCGGCGCTGGAGATCATGGAAACGCCGGCCTCTCCGGTTGGGCGTGCGATTGCGGCGACGATCATTTTGTTTCTCGTTATGGCCCTTGGTTGGTCGATTTTCGGTCATATCGACATCGTTGCGACGGCTTCGGGAAAGGTCGTGCCGACCGGCCGCACCAAGACTGTGCAGCCGCTTGAAACCGGGATTGTGACGGCGATCCTGGTGAAGGATGGCGACCACGTCTCGGGTGGTCAGGTGGTAATGCGGCTCGACCAGACCATGGCTATGGCCGAACGCAATCACGTCGGTCATGATCTCCTTGCCTCGCAACTCGATGTGGCGCGACTTTCGGCGTTACGGGTGGCCACGGAGACGGGCGCAGATCTCGACGCGTCCTTCGCATCGCCTCGAGGTGCTTCGGCTGCTCAGATCGCCCGGACACGCGCGGCGATGATCGAGCAGGCTGCGGCGCAGGAGGGCAAGATCGCGGCGCTCGATCAGCAAATCGTGCAAAAGACCGCTGAAGCAGATGAGATAGGGGCTACCATCGTGAAACTCGAGGAGTCTCTGCCGTTTGTTACTGAACAAGCCAATATTCGCCGCAGTGCAATGGCGATCGAGTTCGGCAATCGAATAGCCCACCTTGATGCGCAAATCAGGCTTGCCGACCAGAAAAATGAGCTGATCGTACAACAGCGCCGCGCGGCAGAAGTTTCGGCAGCTCGCAAATCCCTGGAGCGGCAGCGCGAGCAGGCCCGAGCTGAATATGCGGGTAAGATTCTGAGCGATCTCGCCGAAGCTGAGCAAAAGGTTTCAGGCTTGACCGAAGACGCGATAAGGGGCGACCAGAAGCTCGAGCAGCAACTGCTCCGGGCTCCGGTGGAGGGGACGGTTCAGCAGCTCGTGGTTCATTCGGTTGGCGGGGTGGTGACGCCCGCACAGCAGGTGATGATGATCGTGCCTGCGGACAGCCATCTGGAAGTGGAGGCGATGGTCCCCAATCGCGATATTGGATTTGTTAATGCGGGTCAGGAAGCCCAGGTTAAGATCGATACCTTCAACTTTACCCGGTATGGCCTTCTCCACGGCAAGGTGACGACCGTCTCGCATGACGCAGTCGTGAGAGACAAACCGCAGGACAAGACTAATCCGACGAAATCCCAGACGGCTCTCACGGATACTTCCGAGCCGCAGGGGCAAGAGTTCGTCTATACGGCACAGGTGGCGCTCGACAGCACCCAGCTCGAAGTCGAGGGCCGGATGGTCGATCTTACTCCGGGCATGGCGGTCACCGTCGAAATCAAGACCGGCTCGCGCCGGGTCATCGAATATCTGCTTTCACCTCTGTTGCGCTACAAGCAGGAAAGCCTGAGGGAGAGGTAAGCCTCATTGGCAATCAGCTCGAGCTTTGTCCTTGGCCAAGAGTTCCCGAGGCCTACGAGGCAGTCTCCTGACCCTTGTGCTTCCGTCTCATCCTATTGAACAACAGCGGCCGTGCAGTGATAAACTTCGTGAAGTTGACACGGTCGATCTCCGCTTCGGTCACTTCTTCAACGACGAGATCGATGCGAACATCTTCCATCGGCATGAGATAGGCAATCATCTCGCCGGCGGCAAACTCGATCTCCGTGGTCTTGGCTGGGCGCGGGAGGATGACATTGACGTTGGTCGAATGCTGATTGTGATACTCGACCGCGCCGGGCATCGTCTGAAAGCGGAACGGATCGCGCTGGTGATAAAATGGATGACACATCCAGAAATGCATTGGCCGGTCCGCGATTAGCCACCATGGCGAATGGAATTTGAAGTGCACCGAACTCGGGGACAGCATTCCGGCGAATTGCTGCGGTGGATGCTGATCTCCGGGCATGCCCTTCCCCGGAGCGTGCGCATGAGCCCGACCTTCCGGCGTGACGCACACAAGATGGTCGGCCCAGAGCGGAATCCCAAGGCCGTTCTTGAAAACCTCCTGCATGGCATAACAATGCTTGGCGCTCATTTGCTTTTGCGGGTGCGGGGGCATCCGCGGGTCTGGCGGGGGCGGGACATCAAATGTCGACGGCAGGTTTCTCCACCAGTTCGGCAGAGCCTTGCTCAACTTTATGACAGGAAGCACCTCAGCGAGCCGGGGAGTTGACGTAAGTGCGCGGAGCTTGACACGTTCGGGCTTGACCCGGACAAACGGATTGAACATCAACTCTTATCCTATCGCAAACTGCCTCCTGCGCCACACGAGGCCAACGTTCAATAAACGGAGGAGCCGCTGTGTGCAACTGCTCGATGTATCGATCTGTTCTTGCTGCCCCAGTGACGAAGCGGGTGGGCGAGCTCCGGCACGTCTTCCCGCAAAAAAAGCGAACTAAGCAACTATGGGTTGCGCAGCGTCATCGCGTTGCAAATGGGAGTTGCTCGTCTTCTTTATCGAACCAAGCCGTCCCATGAAACTAATATGCTACGCGCTTGACGATTTTGCGCCGAAGATCGTGCCAGCTCAGCCGCGAAGGCAGTGGATGGATGAATTTCCCGATCGGCACGCCTATCGTTGCCTTCCGATGACGATCGCGAACAGCCACGGCTGGGAGATACTCTGCCCTGCGCCCATTGAGATCACTTGGAACGGCGGCCCGCGGAAGGAGGATCTTGCGATCCGGGCCCTGAAGCCGATGCCGGGCGGCCGCTCTATCGATCAGATTTGCAGATCGCACTTCAGCCAAGGGATCATGACGTTTCACGTTGGCTACCTGTTTCGTACCGATCCTGAATGGGATCTGCTCGCGACGGGTCCATTCAATGCTCCTAAGGAAAATGCTTTGCCGCTCACCGGCATCATGGAAACCGATTGGCTACCATATCCGTTCACGATGAATTGGCAGGCGACCCGGCCGGGCCGGATCGTCTTCGAGGAGGATGAGCCGTTCTGTTCCATTTTTCCGGTGATGAAACAGGCGCTCGTCGACTGCAAGCCGGAGATTCGGAAGCTCGCCGACGATATCGAGTTGAGCCGCCAGTATGAGACGTTCAAGGAGGCGCGCGCGGGTTTCATGCAGCGTCTCGAACGCGGTGACGCCGAGACCATGAAACAGGCCTGGCAGAAGTACTACTTTCGTGGCACCCACCCCGACGGCACCAAGGCAGACCTGCATGTTCAGAAGCTTCGTGTTGCCATGCCGGCCGAGTATGCCGACCGGGCTAGTTCTGGGGTTGAAAGGGCCTCCGTTCGGGACACCCAAAAAGATTCGTAAGCCGGGCAGTCCGCGTGATGTTGCGGTCTGCCAAGCGTGTCGGCTACGTGGCTGGTCTAGAGCCGAACATGCTGCAATCCGGCGGCAAATAGCCAAATCGCTGCATCATCGGTGCGTGGGTTCGAACGATATCCTGGATCTGGGCGCGCGCGAGTTCGTCTCGCCATCGTCCAGCGTGTCCCTCGCGGAAGAACCGCCGTGTGGTCGCCGGTCTCTCATTGAATCCATGTTGTTCTTCCTGCCGCTTGAGTTCAGCGAAGGAGGACTTGGCGATCGCCGCCCTTAACTGCGCCTCGCTCGCCGACATGCGCAAGAACCGGGCCAGGTTGGAGAACGACCGCAGCGGATTGTCCAGCATGTCCTCATATCGGAGAATATGGACCGGGCGTCTTGTGATCGCGACCCAGCTAGCAACATTCTGACTCCAGGAACCCAGGAATTCGCTGACTGTAAGCTTGGTCGTGGAAGACTTGAAATCCTCGGTTCCCATCATTGCGATGGTGTCGTCGATGCTCTTATCCCAGCAACGCGCAAAGGAAATGGACACGTCGAGCGGATTTCTCACGATGTAGACCCCCGCCAGCGTCGCGTTCAGGTTGATTGTTGGAAACTGGAAGTCGTAGCCGACGGCCATGTGAGTCTTGACGAAAAAAGGCCCTGATTTGGTGTTTGACAGCTGCCGCTGGACCTCCGGTCGGATCTTGGCGACTTCGCGCCGACTCATCGCGACGATGGGTTTTCCTGTGGCTCTTTCAAAATGTTCGGTCGCGATCCAGGCCGTATGTTCCGATAGACGGTTGATATCCTGGGCGCTGTATGAACCGCCGGCCAGTTCGTTCAGGAGATTATGAACGAAGGCGCGCACCCATGTGTTTCCGGACCCCGGATAAGAGGCGATCCAGATGATGTTGTTGGCGTCTTCGCGGGGCAGCAAAGCCCCCGAGAGTTGATTCGGATCGGATGCGTACCGGGGCTTGAGCATGCGCGGCTGCAAAGATAACTAGAGCGTGACATTTTTCTCTTTCGCAGCGAAGAGCATAGCCGCCAATCGAGACGCGATAGAGATGTGAGACGCGCTATTAAGACCAGCATTGGATTTCGGATCAAGAGCTGGTTCGCTCAGAGCTGGTTCGCTCAGGCGCTCTGGTCGCCGTGAAGGGAAGACACGCCAGCTATTTAGCCCGGCGTCGTCCGGTGCCGAAGGGTGCATCATTGTGCGCACTACCTGTTTTAGTGATCTTCCGAATTGGACGGGATGTTTCAACACCGGATTGGCGCATGTCAGCGCGACTCGAGGGCTCATAAGTGAAATGCAGCGAAATTTTTGATGATGATGACGGCTACGCTCCAAGAAAGACGATGGGCGAAAAAAATTCATACCAATGTCGAATAGCCATCTTGCAAAGCCACCCGCGGTTGTTCATTCTTGAGATGCGTCCTTTTGTTGCGGTGGCATAAATACTCGTTTTGGTTGCATAGAATGCTGGAGGGGAAGTTCAGGGGCGGCGATCGTGGTTCGCTTGGCGCGGGCGAACTGTATGGAGCATTTGAGATCATTATTCATGCCTGTCGGTCTACATCGCAGGGGATTCGCCAGGCTCAGCCGATGCGACTTCGCAGCCGAAACCAGCCTCCAAGTTCTTCTCGTAGCGCTCAGCCCGAGTTTCGTTCCTCGATTCCCACGATCGCTTCCTTTTCGGTCCGATCTCGCTTCGCAAAACCTCCGACTAGTCTCCCTAGTGGCTTGACAACATGACGCACGTAATGCGCGCGTTGGTTGTGGGCCGTGCGATCTGTGCTGTAGGGCTTCTGGCGATACTGGGCTCAGCTGCTTCTTTGCACGCCCAGTCCACGCCCGAATCTCAATTTATGACTCCTTTTTTTTCGGAGCCCATTCCGACCGAAGGGCCTCGAAAGGCTGAGCAAGCAAAGCCGGCCCTATCGGATCTGTTGCGATCGAGCCGGGAGCCGACAATCCTTCTTGCAAGCGACTCTGGTCGTGCGTCACTGCTGGTCAGCGCTGGGCGATCCGGATTCGGATCTGCTATTCCCTTGCCCGTCGAAGCGTACAATCTCCACCTTGCTGAAGGGTTGACGGATACGTTGTGGATCGGTGGCTACAACAAACCTAGAACTTCCGCATTCGGGAAGCCGCTTTCTTACGCTTATCTCGTAAAGATTGATCGTCGAGGGCACCTTTATTGGGGGGGCGCGAATTCGGTGATCAGACCCAAAGACGGATATAAGGTATAGTCTCCTTGCCCTCAGGCGGGGTCGCTGTTTCGGGACGAGATGACAACGGAACATTGTTGGAAGAGATTTCTGCTGAAGGGGTTGTTATCTGGGAGCGCCTTCTCGGTCTTGGCAAAGGATCGGCGATAACAGCGATCGATGGCGCGCTCGTATTGGCCGCGATCGAAAAGAATCCCGCCGATCAGAGGTATCGAGAAGACGTTGCGGTTTGGCGGTTTAGCGTGACAGGTAAGCTGCTTGACCATCGCGTCGTGCGCGAGGGAATTAATCTAGACGAGTCCTCTTACTCTGAAAATATTTGGCTCGAACGAAGCGGTGAAGCGATTTACATCTTTTCCAGAAGGACTGGCTTCATGCAGCTTAAGCCGTTCGAAGTGGCAAAGATCGACCCACGAGTGGGAATGAGTTGGCGCAAGGAATTGCCGGCCACGATTATCACGACGGATAACGGATCGTCATATTCTTGCTCTACCGCGACAACCGTACTGCCAAATGGGGACCTTTTGGTCGCGTGCCGCTCGAATAGCGATGTGCTCAGACTGTGGCGGCTGAGCGCGACCAACGGAGCCTCGACGGAATCGGTCGTTCGCCTGTTCGCCCCTTCGCCAAACTGCGAACCGTTTTGGTCGCCAGCAAGGTTCCTGAAAGCAAAATCTGAAGGGGTCGTATGGCTGTTCGGATCGCCTCAAGCGTCGGATGAGAAGCCGTGCGGTTGGATCGGCGAGGCACTTGCACCAGAAATAAGGTAAACCTTCGAAAAATCCAACGTTGGTGTGTAAGTGCTACTCGAAGAGCGTAAACCCAATGCGGCGGAATCATTGGTGATAGCAACTATCTACGCTTCAAAAAGCGATGAACAAAAAGTTTTCGTGTCGCTTCGAGCAGACAGGCTTGCAAAACCACCCGTGGTTGCTCATTGTTGAGCTGTGTTACTCTGCCGCAGGTTGTGCAATCGCTCGCTATGGTTGTTTGGAATGTCCGGCGAAAAAGTTGGTCGAACGAAGATGTCGCGTTTCAATCTGAAGAGCGACTCCTTGTGGAGTGGAGCTATAGCGGTCCTGCTGTTGGGTGGTTTGGTCATCGGCTCCTTGATGAAGAGAGCTGACCCAAATCTGAACGAGCTCTGGGCGGTGGCCTCAAAGAATCAATCGGCTATCGACTTGGATGGCGTTAGCTGTCTATCGGTTGCTTCGCACGACGTGGTCTTTGATCGGAAGGATTATTCGGATCCCAGGCTGCTCGAAGCAATTGTTGGGCAGCTCCAGATCAAAATCGTCCTTTTCGATGTTGACTATGCGACATGTCCATGGGGCTTTTTTGTCACCGTCGTGCCAGGACAGGTGTCCGCCGTTAAATATCAAGATCTATTCGCGCAATACCTTGTCTCGATCGGCGTGTGTGAGCGGAGCCCTAACGGGCGCATGAATCCCAACAGATGCACGGACAAGAATGTCTACGTGTTCAATCCGCACGTCGAGCCGCACGAGCTGTTTACGCTCGCGCTTATCGGGTTGGTGAAATCGCAGATGGATGAGTGGGAAATTTTCAAAGTCAGGAAGTCGCTATGACGCAGTCTACTGGGTCCGGAGGCTACATTCAGTTTTCGAAGCCTGTCCTAAATCCGGACGACAAGTTCTATTATCAAAAATATCGTTATACGGATTTTTGGGGTAAGCCGACTGGTCAGGGAGGAACTCTAAAGTCGTTGGGGCCGAATTCAACGCTTGGCATTGTCGACACGCCTGCTCTCAGTGGGCTTAAATTAGGTACGTTGGGTGTTGGAACGGCGCAAACGTTGTACGGCGCCGTTACCGAGAATTTCTGGTCGTTCGCAAGAGGGATTGGTAAGGTAGTCCAGCAGTCTGTCCAAGGGTTTGAAGGCTCGTTTGGGCAATGGCCCGGAACTGATCGGCCTTGGTTAGGGGCGGAGGAGACCTTTAACAATGGCGCCCCTCCAGTCCCATTTATCAATGGAGGTAATGCCGCCAGCATCGGTGACGGTCGCGGCATAGGGGCTTGGTCGGACAACCTCGCGGCACCTCCGCCTGAAAGCTCAGTGTGGGACAAAATCGCAAACCCGACACCTCAAGACCTCCAAGACCAAGGCCTTAGTCCGTTTCCAGAGGTTTCAGAGCCCTCCTCGCCGCAAATGCCAAATACCCAGCGTCAGTGGAACTTTGAAAATGTGCGAGACTCCGCTGCCATGGCGGGCATTCCCAGCCGCAACAATGTCTTTGAATATGGCTTTCCCGACGAGAAGGCTGCGAGCGAGACGCCAGCAGCCGACCGAGCTGACCGGGTGCCCTTCACGGATCGCGACGGCAACCCGATCGCCGATGTCATGGGGTGGAAAAACGCAATAACCAATTTTCTGGGCAACGGCCCTGCCAATGGCACGCCACCCAGTTCTTCGTCTCAATTGTCACCGCAGTCGCCCTACTACGATCCGCCGCCGGCCGCGCCGCCGCCGGCCTACTACAACTATGTACCGCCGCCACCACCTCCTCCGCCACCTCCTCCTCCGCCACCTCCGCCGAGCGATTACAGTCCGCCGAGCTATTACAGTCCGCCGACGTACTACACGTATTACGTCACGTACTATACAACCGTTTTCCAACCTCTGTATATCTACCAGCCCCCGGGTCTTATTTACTCGGTTTACGGTTCTGCGCCTTCGTCAGGCTACACTTACACTTACTCCTATACGCAGCAAATCGTTCTATCGACGCCCAGTTTCTATTCTTTGCCCACGTATAACTCCTACTACTACTCATACGTCCAGGGGCAGGGCCACTATGGGGACTCTGGGAACTACGAATATTACAGCTATGGCGGTTATACCGGCAATTCCGGGGGTGGGGTTTATGGCCCGCCAGCAGGAACCGATCCGGGTGGCACGAGTGCTCTTACATCGCCCCTCCTTCTCGATCTGACCGGCAAGGGCATTTCGATCGACCAGCTCGGCTCGTCGAACCACTTTTTCGACATGGCCGGCAACGGCTATCAGAACGCTACCGCATGGGCCGGCGCCGGCAATGGCGTTTTGGCGATTGATCTCAATAGCAACGGCATCATCAATCAGCCGAACGAAATCGAGTTTACGCTGTGGGACCCGACTGCGACCTCGGACCTGCAAGCTTTGCTCGATGTCTTCGACACAAATCACAATGGCCAGCTCGATGCTGGCGATACCGACTGGAGTAAGTTCGGAGTTCTCGTCACCAATGCCGACGGCACGACTCAATTCGAGACCCTGGCCCAGCTCGGCATCACCTCGATCAACCTGACGGCCAACAATCAGAAGCTTGTTCTGCCCGATGGTTCGTCGATCCAGGGGGAGACCACCTTTACCAGGGCGGACGGCACCACCGGAATCGCCGCCGACGCGACGTTCGCGTACGATTCGAATGGATATGTCGTAGGAACGACGACGACGCATAATGCTGATGGCTCGACCACCATCGACAACAGGGCTCTCAACAGCGACGGCAGCCTTGCCAACGAGACCATCGGCACGACCAGCGCCGACGGTAAGACCATCAAGATTTCCGAGGATGCCAATGGCGACGGCGTGATCGACAGCATCGAGACCAAGGTCACGGTCGTGAACGTAGACGGCGGTACGACCAAGACGATCACCAATTTCGACGGAACCAGCACCCATGTGCTGAATCGGACAGTCACGATCACGAGCGCTGATCTGAACACCGTCACGATCGAACGCGACACCACCGGCGGCGGCTTATTCGATCAGATCGAGCTCGATGTCAGGGATGCCTTGGGCAATCTGACGGTCACGATCTTGGATCTCAATCCGGACGGATCGCTGAAGGAGCGAGGCACGGCGACGACCAGCGTGAATGGCCTGTCGAAGATCGCGCAAATCGATTCAAACGGCGACGGTGTGGTCGATCTTAGTCAGACCGAGGTTACCGTCGTCAACGTCGACGGCAGCAAAGTCAAAACTGCTTCGGATTTGAATACAGACGGTTCACTGCGTAGCCGCGTCGTCACGTTGACAAGCGCAGACCATCTTACCAAGACCATCCATACCGACAGCAATGGCGATGGCGCGGTTGATCTGACGAGCGTTTCGTCGATCGTCGTCAATGCCGATGGCAGTTCGGTGACAACCCAGGAGGATTCTAATGGTGATGGCTCGCTGCGGGACAAGACGGTCACGTCGCTGAGCGCGGACGGTCTATCCAAGACGACCCGGCTTGATCAAGACGGCAACGCGACGTTCGATCTCATCACGACGGACGTCACCGTCAAGAGTGCGGACGGCAGCAAGACGGAGACATTGACCGACCGCAATGCGGACGGATCGCTGCGCGACCAGACCGTGACGACATGGAGCGCCAACGGCCTCGCACGATCCATTCAGATCGAGTCCGACGGCAGTGGAAGTGTCACTTCGCTTGAGACCGTCACGGTAACGTCGAGCGGATCGAGCGTCGACACGGTTTCTCTTTACAATGACGATGGCTCGCTGAATTCGAAGTCCATTACCATGACGAGCGCCGACGGCCTGACCAAGATTGTTCAGACGGATGTCGATGGCAACGGCACCATCGACCAAACCCAAAACAGCACCACCGTTATCAATTCGGACGGCAGCTCGGTCACGACGCTAGGCGACCTCAATGCGGATGGCTCGCTGCTCGATCAGATCGTTATCACAACCAGCGCCAACGGGCTCTCGACGACTACGCAGGAAGACACGTCGGGATCGGGCAGCTTCAATCTGACGGAAACGG
>Ga0307509_10011212_pt1 | contig 10894 bp, 9 predicted proteins | sample 10_EM_MG_FD_202245 | JGI IMG/M metagenome (GOLD analysis project Ga0307509, IMG submission 202245) | Populus trichocarpa ectomycorrhiza microbial communities from riparian zone in the Pacific Northwest, United States - 10_EM | ecosystem: Host-associated > Plants > Roots > Unclassified | place... | reverse complement strand
TATTTATCCGATCTTAGTTGAGTTTACTATTACTCGTTACTCATTCTTGGTGTTTGATTTTATCCAACCTTAAGTGATTCATTAGTATTAAGTAACAGATGTTTTTTTAGTGTCATTCAGAGCAGAACTGAGCTGTAGTATAGGTTGAACTTGGTACTACCCGATAATTATTTATTTTACTAGTACTTTTATGATCTACTCTGAGCGGGTATCTGTTCTCATTCTTTCAATCACTTGTTTCTATATCTAATTAGAATGGTTACCCGGCCCTAGTAGCCTTTCCTACCACTATCATCTCGCTTAAATCCTTTTTGCACTCCATGTCTACATGACCCGCCGTAACATCTTGACTGTCAAGTGGATCTGTCCACACGCCCTGTTGCAATAGAGTGCGCGTCCAGAGATTCCTATCCCGGGGGACAAACAAAGAGCCGAGCAGTCACTGTGAGAAACAAGTGTAGAGAGTAGGAATTTTGATAAGGCTGAGCCAGAACAAAGAATATTTAGGGAGTAAAGTTAAAAGGGATTTTTAAACAATGAGAGAATTGACAATTCTCCCTGGTTTTCCCAGCCATGAGTGGGCATTTGCTGTGCGTATTGCTGTACAGAGAAAGATTGTAGTCCCTCCAGCCGGCTGCATTGAGTTCTGGTACAGATATACTTCCTTAGGATACAAGATGTATACAAGCACCCACCACCGTGTGTTAGGCCCCGCATTATAATTTATAAAGGGATCCCGCTCTACAGAGCAAACAATTAAACAACCAAAATCACCCTCCTGGCAGAGTTTGGACACAAACTGCGGGGTTCCCATCCTTCTGTGTGCCATATTTGCCCTCACTAACAATCTCCTACAAATATTCTCGACCTCTTTTGGTCCGAGGAAATGGACATCTATCCTAGCTTAGCTCCCCAATACCTCACCCAAGAAACACAATTGCCCAGTTCACCTATCTGCTTACAGACCATCTCATCCTTACTCCATAAACCAAATAAGATAAGATGATTCCAGACATCATCAGCCTGGACCGCCGGCCCAGTGCCAGAAACAGAGGAGGTACACAGTTTGAGATCCAAGCTGCTCTGATCCCCCAACAGAACAGGTTCCAATATCAATCCCGAGCGGCCCTAGCCAGGACCATCAAGTCAATTATTGATTCAAAGGCTGCTGAGGAACATTTCATCTATATCCAAGGCATCGGGGAGAAGGAGGCCGACAAGATCAGGACACAGTTACGAAGGTCATTTCAAAATCCATTTACACGCTTGACATTCGAGAGTGCCCTGGGCGCAGCAATCATACGCATAACACCCACGTCGGAAAGGAATAAAGTGGGCACTCACCTCTTGCCACGCATAATGGCAAAGATTTCTTTCACTCCCCCCCGCGCAGGTGGGCCAATGAGCTGGTACCTCTCCTCACAAGGCGATATTCCCGGGGTCCGTAGCAAGGAGGGGGATTATGTCCTTGTGCCAGCCACTCGAGAAGAAAAGAAAGATAGCTGGCCTACAGTGGTGATTGAAGCCGGCTTTTCACAAGGACTAGACTTCTACCGCTCGGATGCAAAGTGGTGGCTCATAAACTCCGCCGGTCAAACACGATTCGTGATTACCACCCAAGTCTTCAGGAATCCAGCTGCCTTTCACTTCGAGTGCTGGAAGATGATCCCATCAGGGCGTCGCCAAACGAGACAAACCCGTGCCTGGATCCCTGGTCGTGTGCAGGATTACGATATTGATGCAAAAGGGGTGGTAGTATCAGCATCCTCAGAGCTCCGCATTCCCTATGGCTGCATCTTTGATGAACCTCCGGACAACGCCTCAGATGTTGTCCTCACTAATGCTGAACTCTCTGACTTTGCGCTATTCATATTTTCTAAATTATAATCGCAATAGGTAAAATTCTTCTCCTAATATTATTTCCTAAAAGCAATCTAACCTTGCCATTGCTGGCGCTCAGGTTTCACCTGAGCTCAGTGTTCTCAACAGCACAATCCGTCCATCCTTGGCCAGGGCGAGGACGGGCGACTGCATCGATCGATTTATTGAAAAATTATGTCGTCCCGTCCAGTCTTCCCCCAAACCCGCCCAGCAACTCGCCGCCAAGAACTATAGCCCCACCATCCCCATGAGAAATGTCGTATACTAGCCGTCCTGCCCTCCCCTAGAGACCCTGGCGGTCCCCCCATCGTCCCTGTGTTCAAAGTCACCGGGGATCACTCACTTGTTTCTAACCCGTTTCCGCCTTATCTCTTTTTACACATTGTTATTTCTTACTCCCTTAATGTTTCCTTTTTGCTTTTTCTTTTTGCTTTTTTTGAGGGGGTTCTCCTTGTCACTCGCTTTTCCCTGCCGTAACTCAGTTTGGATTGATGGAACCGGATATGGATATGCAACTTAAGTTAGTGGCTATCATTGATGCTAGGGTTGTTTCATCGCGTTCTTAGTTCTCTAGAAGACTTTCTTTATAGCATGTTCTTGCGCACAGGAAGATATCGGGAGTCATGGGGATGGATTTCGTGCTTTATTATAATTTTCACGGTGTACCATATTTCTGGCAACCATAGGATATTAGGAGAGACACTATCCAACAAGAGCCCATTCCCTACCGTTGTTAGAATAGAATAACATACTTCTTTTATTGTCTCTTGCGCAAGTCCCTGCTTCCTTCTGACACGCGAAATTATCAAATGGCTCAAAGAATCTTACCCAGCAATCCCCCGCAGTCCCTCATAGTGCTGTATACCAATTTTCCTGGCATTGCAGGGCCCTCCGTACTCAACATAACGGCTGCCCAGATCTTTCCCCGACGAGAACGGACCGACTTTTGCCTTCCCGTACTCTCCAGAACACTTAGCAGCCTTATCGGGGCCCCCAACCGTTGAGAACACTGGTCTCTACGCAGGGCAAAAAGGAACAAGGAGTACGGTAAAGAGGGAGGTAGTATTATAGTACAACTTGACTATCAAGTGGATCTGTCAACACCCTCCTACAATAGAATCCGCATCTAGAGATTCCCACCCCAAAGAACAAAGAGCCAAGCAAGCCACACACTGCAAGAAACATGTGTAGAGAGTGAGAGTTTCCATAAGGTTAAGCCAGAACAAAGAATAGTTAAGGAGTAAAGCTGCAGGGAGTTTTTAAACAATCAGGGAAATCTGACCATTCCATTTGGTTTTCCAGTTGTCGGCATTTGCTGTGCGGATTAGTATACAAAGAAAAGGGTGTAACCTGCCCTAGGTATACAAGTACCCACCACAGCCTGTTAGACCCCGCATCGCGGCTTCCGCATGACAGAACAAACAATTAAACAACCAAAAATCGCCCCCTGCCCTGGCCGCGATTGGACATAAACAGTGCGACTCCCATCCTCCTATGTGGCCTACTTACCCCCACCAGCAATCCACTACAAAGATTCTACGACCTGAGCAAGCTAAGTTACCCAGATACCCTCCTCTCCCGGTGAGAAGAAAAGAACTTCTATCTTAATTGAGCACCTGGAATCCGTCACCCAAGAAACAAAATTGCCCATCTCACTTGCCTGCCTACATACCATCTCCTCGTTGCTCCATAAACCAAACAAGATGATTTTGGACATCATCAGCCCGGATAGTCGCCCCGGTGCCAGAAACAGAGGAGCTACACAGTTTGAGATCCAAGCCGCTTTAATCCCCCAACAGAACAGGTTCCAATATCAATCCCCAGCAGCGCTAGTCAGGACCATCAAGTCAATTATCGATTCAAAGGCTGCTGAGGAATATTTCATATATTTCGAAGGCATCGGGGGGGACGAGTTTGACAAGATCAAAACACTGTTACGAAGGGCGTACCTAGTGCCATCGGTACGCTTGACATTCGAGAATGCCCTAGATGCAGCAATCATACGCATAACGCCCGCGCCGAACCATAGAATGGGCGCTGACTTCCGGACAGACATAATGGCAAAGATTCCCCCCCAAACAGCAAGTCCAGTCCGCTGGTCTGAAATCCCACGAGGTCAGATCCCCGGTGCCCGTAGGAAGGAGGGGGATGCGGCCATTGTGCCAGTCACACGGGGCATGGCCTTTGATTGGCCTGCAGTGGTTATTGAATTTGGCAGTTCTCAAGGACTAGACTTCTACCGCTCGGATGCAAAGTGGTGGCTCATAAACTCTGCTGGTCTAACACGATTCGTGATTATCGTCCAAGTCTTCCGGAATCCTGATGCCTTTCACTTCGAGTGCTGGAAGATGATCCCATCAGGCCGTCGCCAAACGAGACAAACCCGTGCCTGGATCCCTGGTCGTGTGCAGGATTGCGATATTGATGCAAAAGGGGTGGTAGTATCAGCATCCTCAGAGCTCCGCATTCCCTTTGATTGCATCTTTGATGTACCTCCGAACAACGCCTCAGACCTCGTGTACACCAATGCTGAGCTCTCTAACCTTGCGCTATGGTTGTTTCCTAGCTTGTAACCCTAGTAGGTAAAATTCTTCCCCTAATATCATTTCCTAAAAGTAATCTAACCTTGCCATTGACAATCAGGTTTCACCTAAGCAAATGTTCTCAACGGGGCAGTCTCTCCCTCGAGAGAGATACCTTATACTAGCAATCCTGCCGTTCCCCGGCAGTCCCCGGCAGTCCCTTTATCGTCCCTGGTGTTGAAAGCCACAGAGAATCACGCACTTGTTTCCTATTATTTTTGTTTTCTTCCTTTTTACGCACTCGTATTATTTTTACTACCTTATTGTTTCCTTTATGTTTTGATATTATTACATATCACTCGCTTTTCTCTACCGTAACTCGGTTCCGATTGATGGCACCGGAGATGGAATGCAACTTAAGTTAGTGGCTATCACGGATGGAGTTATTTCATCGCAATGGTTGATTGTGTGAAAGACTTTCTTTATAGCAGGCTCTTGAGCACGAGAAGATATTAGGAATAATGGGAATCGTCCTTCACCGCCACTTTCAGTCTACAATATTTCTCATGTATTTTCCACTTCGAGCAACCATAGGATATTAGGAGGGACACTATCCAATAAGATCTCATTCCCTACGGTTGTTAGAATAGAATTACATACTTCTTTACCGTCTTTTGCACAAGTCCCTACTCCCATTTGATACGAAATTATCTGATAGAGCAAAAGACTTTGCCCAGCAATCCCTGGCAGTCCCCATAGTGCTGAGGGAGGTGCCGGCACGATCATGTAGGGGTGATGATGCGAGAAGGATGGGTCTTGGGTGTTCCTTCATCACAGGTGCGCTTCCGCTGCCTGCCCTCCTCTCTGCTCCTAAGCGGCTGTTTGGTTGCTATTGTCCCATGCAAATGACCGTTTCCCTTCCGTTCCAAAAGGGGTGAACGGAATGGCTGTTTGGCAGCGATAGTTTGACCGTTGATTCAAAGATGTCTCCCCGGAAGCGAACGGTGCCAAACCGGCAACAGCCGTTTCTACAGTAAATTTACTAGTCAAGCAGTTTCACAAAGGAACCGCCTCGAACGGATCGCACCCAATTTTTAATTTTTTTTTGTTAAATCCGCGGTTTATTTGTAACTAGCTACGGGAAAACGGATCGCACCCAAACAGGCGCTAATACTTGTACCGGTACTCGAGTACAAGGGGGGGTAGCAAAAAGTCGGGCGCACCACCAGTACATTTATGCGTAGACTAAACCGAATTAGGAAATTTGAGTGATAATTGGTGAGGATTTTTTGGTGATGGCAAAAAGTCGGGCGCGGTAACGTACAATACTCGAGTACAATGTGCTACTACTGGGATTACTATCGCCAAGTGCCCTATGCCAATTTGCCCCGCATTGTAGGGCTCGCCGTTTTCTACAATTACAGCCTTCCTGACCTTTCCCGGACGAGAAGGAGCCGACTTTCGCCCTCCTGTCCCGTCCAGGCTCTTGGTACGGGTAGTCGCCCCGGGCCCATTGGGAACACTGCCTGAGCCAGGATCAGAGAGGGGTGATATTTACAAAACCAGAGGTTTTGTTTTCTCTTGCCCTACAGGTACCCCCATTTACAGTAGAGGGGGGCGTAGCATTTCGCGTAGTTCATAGTCTACTCAGGGCGAGAATAAGTCTTGACACAACGGGCGCAGCCACGATCCCCTGCTAAATTGAACTTTGATAACCAGTATGATACCAGTAGAAGACACAACTGCAACCACAACGATAATGATTGTTGATGCTATGGCCTATATATTTGTGTCCCCCCTGCTCCTTAGGAGCCTGAGATCTGGTAATAGGACTTTTGATTTTAACTGTGGCATTGACTTGAATTTTTGTACCATTGTGATGGTTGAATGGTGTGAGGAATTCTAGTTAGGCCAGTTGTTTTGTGGGTGGACAAAATTAATTTAACCGAACACCAAGAGCATGGCAACCAATCGCTTTCGGGTCCCCACAAAGATTATTACCACTCAACAGCCACCTCATAACACCTCCTGTTTTTTCATTAAGGCTGATGGATAGTATGATATGCTCATTACTGATTACTGACATGTGTTTAAATTATTTTTACTTATTTTTCTTGGTTGGCTTGGGGTGGTTGTATAATGAGGTTGACAACATCATGGCCATAATTATGAGCGTTTGTTGATGGGTTAATTTTGTCCACACACAATCTCAAGACTTAACTTATTCTCGCCGCGAGTTAAGGTTAAGGTAGAAAGAGTGTTGCTGACAAAGGTTTTAGGGAGATTGATTGGACAGTCCTGAGCTAACATTGAGGTTCCACAAAAGACCCTTCTTCGGTTCAGCCCTCAGCAATTCCGTCGACCAACTAGTTCAATCGCCTACCCTCTACCAGTCCTCGCACGGCAAAGATGGCTCAACATCGCTTCCATGACAATATATACTCCCTCAACAGTAACTCCTTTAATACAGTGTCGCACAACTATGCTGTTCCCGATGACCGACCTCAAATCTTGGCCTGGTTATCGCCACTAGAGCCTAGGCTACGGCACAAGGACATTCAAGAGAGCCGGGTCAGGAATGTCGGTAAATGGGTGTTGCGAACTGAGGAGTTTAAAAGCTGGTACGCTCGTAGTGGGGGAAGTGAATCTGATAAGGCAGTTCTGTTCTGCTACGGGGATCCGGGGGCTGGCAAGACTTTTATTTGGTAAAACGAACGAATCTCGGCTAATGAAAGAAAAGGGCAAGTGCTGACAAACTGCGATAGCTCATTGGTGATAGACAGCTTGTGTGATCAGGTTCGGGGCCAGGAGGTCGCGGTTGCAGGTTTTTACTTTGATTTCGCGGCCCAAAAGGAGCAGTCATCGGCGAGTATGCTGGGCGCTCTGCTCAAACAGGCTGTGAGTGGACTGGAAGGTGTGCCCGAAGAAATAGTGCAAGCATATAAGGACCAGAAAGGGTTCCTCGGTGGGCGGGGACCTCAACTTGCCGATATCGTGAAGATGCTGCAGACCACCTCTTCCAAAAAGCGCACATTTATATGCATCGACGCTATTGATGAATGTGTGGCAGGACATCGGGTCAAGGTTCTTGATTCGCTGCATCAAATTCTGCGAGGGTCTCCAAATACTCGGATATTCGTGACCGGAAGACCGCACATCCGGGCTGAGGTGGAGAACCGTCTTGCTGGAAGAGTAACGACTCTCCGCATCACCCCACAAAGACATGATATCATCAGTTATCTTCACAGCAAACTAGACGAAGACCCGACGCCAGATGCGATGGACAGTAGTCTGAAGGCAGACATCCTGAGGAAAATTCCCGAAGACATTCCCGAAACGTAGGTAGAATAACGCCGGAGATGTACCTCAAGCTATCCACTGACTGCTGCATACCTAGATTCGTGCTAGTCTCGTTGAGCGTCGATGCAATCCTGCAGGAGACCACAATCAGTCGCAGACGACAAAAACTCAACGTAATTACCGATGGCTTAGGGTTGGGAGGTGCTTATGGTGAGACGTTGGGTCGGATAAAGGGACAGGGTGGGGAGAAAGCGAGGCTTGCCATGGCCACCCTAATGTGGATCTCGCACTCGGAGCGGCCCTTGAAGGTTAGCGAGCTGTGTCACGCTCTTGGGGTTCAAATAGGATCGGCGGATCTCGATGGCGACAATGTTCCTTCAATAGGGACATTGCTCGCCTGTTGCCAAGGACTTGTCTCTGTGGACAAGGAGACTTCCATGGTCAGGTTATTTCATTTCACCCTTCAGGAGTACCTCCGGGCTCATCCGCAGCTTTTTGGCACACCTCACTCGACAATGGCAGAGACCTGCTTGAGCTATCTAAATTTTCATCAAATCAAGTATCTTCCGGATAATCACCATTCCGACGCCCGGGGCGCACCCTTTTCTCTAAATCCTTTTCGCCTTCGAACATCGGGCTCAACCTCTCAGGGATATTCTTCTCGACATTCTAGCACACGCTTTCAGGGATATTCTTCTCTTTATTCAGATTCAACCTCTCTGGGATGTTCTTCCCAACTCTCGGACACACCCCTTCTAGGAAATTCCTCCCGATATTCTGGCATCCTCTCTCCTGAATCCTCTTCTGGGTTTTCTGGCATGCGTTCTTGGAAGGGCCCTCCGTCATACCCGATCACACCCTTCCAGGAAGGCCGTCCCTTAGAATCGAGCATGTTGGATGGTGGACGTGGTGGGTGGTTGCCCGTACCCTACTACTCTCAACAGAACACACCATTTCTAGAGTATTCTTCTTTATATTGGGGAGTGCATGCCAAAAGAGATCTTTCTGATTGTGCGAATCAGCTTGCGCTAAAGCTATTTAAACGCTACAGCAACCATATATCCGCCAAAATCCTCCTTGGTACACAGAAACCGCACCCCCCCAGTTTCTCCCGTCAACGTTCCCCGTTCAGTGGGCTGCATTGTGCATCCTTCTTCGGGATTGTTGAGATTGTGGCTAGTTTGGTGGAGGTGGAAGGCTGTGATGTCAACCAAAAAGACATCACGGGTAGTACACCTCTCGCGTGGGCTGCTAGGAATGGACACGAGGGCGCGGTGAAAGTACTACTTGGACGAGGCGGCGTGAACCCCGACAGACCAGATGAGGACGGCCAAACGCCGCTTGGGTGTGCTGCTAAGAATGGGCACGAGGGAGTAGTGAGGATGCTGCTTGCGCGGGACGACGTCGACCCCGGCAAAGCAAGTTGGCCCGCCGAAACACCGCTCGTGTGTGCTGCTAAGAATGGGCACAGGGGAGTAGTGAGGATGCTGCTTGCGCGGGACGACGTCGACCCCGGCAAAGCAAGCTGGTCCGCCGAAACACCGCTCCTGTGTGCTGCCAAGAATGGACACAACGGAGTAGTGAAAATACTACTAGGGCGGGATGGCGTGAACCCCGACAAACCAAATAAGTATGGAGAAACACCATTCTGGTGGGCAGCAATGAATGGGCATGATGAAGTGGTGGAAATACTTCTCGCGCGGGACGACGTCAGCCCCGACATACCAGATCGCGACGGCCGAACACCACTCTGGTGTGCTTCCGAGAATGGGCACGAGGGGGTGGTGAAAATGCTTCTCGCGCGGGACGACGTCAGCCCCGACAAACCTGATCGTTGCGGCGGAACACCACTTTTGTGCGCTGCTAAGAATGGGCATGCGGAAGTGGTCAAAATATTGCTCGGGCGAGGCGACACCAGCCCCGACATACCAGATGGTGACGGTCGAACACCACTCTGGTGGGCAGCAATGAATGGGCATGATGGAGTGGTGAGAACACTTCTCGCGCGGGACGGTGTCAGCCCTGACAAACCGGATATTGGCCGTCGAACACCGCTCTGGTGTGCTGCTAAGAATGGACATGCGGGGGTGGTGGAAATACTACTCGGGCGGGACGATGTCAGCCCCTACAAATCAGACATTGACGGTCGAACACCATTCCAGTGTGCTGCTGAGAACCGGCACGAGGGAGTACTGAAAATACTATTGTGCGTGGACAAAATCAACCGATCAGCCGGGTGAGCCTGGCAACCCATTGGTTCCAAGCTCCCACAAAAATCATTACCACTCAAATAGACGCCTCCTAATACCTTTATTATTATTATTATTATTAAGGCTGATAGATGGTATGATATACTAAGTACTGATTACTGCCATGTATTTAAATTATTTTTTACTTATTTTTCTCGGTTGGGTTGGAGCGGTTATATCGTGGAGGTTGACGACAACATCGCGGCGAAAATTACCCCCAATAGGGAGGTTTTGCTCCGACGGGTCGTCGCTAGAACTGTGCTTGAATCTTGTCTAACTTTACCAACAAATACGGTGCATCAACAACCACATCTACACAAATTTGGTATGGTTAGTGCCGTTGCTCTGGCAACAAGGACAGTTCTACTCGAGCGACGACGGTCGCAGCAAAAACCTCCCTAATCCGCCCAACGGTTCCATTCTCGCCTAGGTTGCTTACTAATATCTCAATCCTCACGATTGTATGATACGGTAATCTCCAACCCCCCCCCCCGAACCCTCCAACGAAACACAACCAGAACACCGACAATTCCCCAGCGCAGACAGACTTCCAAAAGACTTACACGACAAAACAAGCAAAACCCGTCATCCATTCTACCCTTACTCATCTCTATCTTAATAATAATAATAAGAGAAACAAGGAAACTAACTTACCCCCTCCTACGCACGCGACCCCGCTCAAACCTTCCAAACCCACCACCCCCACAGCAGGGCCATTCCCAATAACACGATAATACACGTCTGACTTCCATCTACCGTATGGTACTGTGCTCCGCGGATACACCCAGCCACCTCGGTCGTTCCGCACGATAGCAGTAACTTATTCGCCATCTCGGCTCGGGTTCCGAGTTTCCGGGTGGGGGGGACGGGGAAAGAAATTTTGCTCCGGATTCGGATTCGTTTTTTTTTTTTTTTTACAATTAAAGATTTTTTTTTCAGCTT
>Ga0307509_10011211_pt1 | contig 10894 bp, 3 predicted proteins | sample 10_EM_MG_FD_202245 | JGI IMG/M metagenome (GOLD analysis project Ga0307509, IMG submission 202245) | Populus trichocarpa ectomycorrhiza microbial communities from riparian zone in the Pacific Northwest, United States - 10_EM | ecosystem: Host-associated > Plants > Roots > Unclassified | place... | reverse complement strand
TATAAAGAGGGTTCTGAGGTGCCAATTTTCCATGGAGGTTTATGGTCCCGGAGGAGGCAAGAGGGGGGAAGGGGTGCCAAGGGGGGGGGTCCAATGAGCTGTATATTAGAAGAATAGAAGACTATTAGTAGTAAATTTAATTCTTTTTCATGATGTGAAATATATTGTGACCTGGGGGACCAAGGTCAGAAACAGGTAAAGGGGGGACCCTTCGCTTATTTCAGTTATCTCAGGAAGAGTAGGTACTGCGGCTGATTGCGTTCTGAGGATTAGGTACTGCATCTGGTTGCCTCCTGAGGATTAGGTGCTGCATCTGGTTGCGTCCTGAGGATTAGGTGCTGCATCTGGTTGCGTCCTGAGTGTTAGGTGTGCGCCCGGTGCGTCCTGGGTGCTAGGTGTGTGCCCAGTGCGTCCTGCTTCGCGATTGACGTTCTGTGTGTCAGGTGCGTCTGACGCACAGGACGCACAGTATTTTTGCTGATGTAGCGAAGCAGTCTAGCAAAGGGATATCGGTATGGACTCTAACCTCACCAGTAGTATAAACGAGATCAAATACCAGAGACACCAACAAGTAATCAAGTAGGTTCTATTACTTTATCAAAACTACTAAGAGAAGGCCTAGTGCTTTAGGCCTGTGCGAAGCTTAAAGATTCTCAAATCAAACTAAATAGAAGATAACTGCTCAACTAAGTATAATGAAAACTCTGCCTGTTGAAGTCTATCTCTCTAAGTCCGGAGAGAAACAGGTCTTTAAATTCACTTGCAATAATTCATCTCGCATCAATTATATCCAAATCCTAAGATATCAAACGATACCTAACCCATAAACAATAACGATAATCAAGGCTTACAAACTTCCAGAGTTCATATCCTGAAACAATACAAGTAACAAATAACAAGGCTTATAAGTCTCCTGAACCTGTATCCTAAAACAAAACATAAAACAAACTAACAAGGCATACAAGTTACCTGAACTTGTATCCTCAAACAAAACATAAAACAAATCCATACCTAAACTGGTAACCTGTACAGGTTACAGATTGATTCCTCATATACTTCGCTCAACTTCGCTTCTGAGTCACTTGTCGATCTCATCTTATGAGAATCCTATAAAGGCAAGGTATTCATCCCTTATCTCTTGCTCTCTAGCTCCTGTCTCACAATAAACCGGTCTCCTCGGTCCATGCAAAAAGGCTCCCCCTCCTGGGGTCTCTCTCCTACTTGGTTCGTACAGCCAAAAAAAGAATTCCCGGTTCCCTCCAACTAGGTTTCCCTAATGCGCAGGGGGGTTGTATGTCCCCATTGTAGGTAGTTGAGCAGTTCAGAGATGCTTTGTTGCTCTGTCTTCTTTGATTGTTTCTTCCATAGTGTTGCCCAGTATTTCTCAGTCAAGAGTTCCCTCAGTGACTTCTTCGTTTGTGTAGTTTTTTGCCGTTGACACTAACACAACCAAATGTAATAAACAGCCTTCTGTAAGGTAATTGTAACAAGAAACAACCCTCTTAACTATCTGTTTGGCATGCCGGAAGGCTTAGCCTTCGCTTAGTGAATAAAGACCTCTACGGCCCTGTTGGTAAGACACATGACTTATCTCATAAGGTCACGTGTTCAACTCCCCGACCTGTCATAGTTATTTTTCACTCAGACAAACTTGAGTCTCACTTACATATGACCCTGTGCCTATGCACAAGTCATGCGACCGAGGGGATTTCGCCAAACACTAAAGTTGGAATTCCTATCTTGGAATATAAACTTATGCGGCGAAGAATTTCCGGTTGCATGAGAAGTTATGGCGCTTCAAAGTTTGCCCGACGGACATATATAAGAAGCTGATGGAAGCTACTGGTATATGATTACCTGGCATGAGAAATGTTGATCACGACATGACCGGAAGGAACAACTGGTATGATAGCAGACCAAGCTGCATACGCAGGCTAAGTTCATAAGTGGTAAAGGTCGAGAACAAGTTATTGAAAGATAAGGATGCTTACTTCTGAGAAGATACGACTTAGTTAAAGCTTAAGGCGAAGTGGTGTTCCCGTTCTCAGAGTCAAATGGGGTTCCCACATCTGACGAGCAAGAGGCGAAGTCAGGAGGTACTTAGATAGTATGAGAAGAAGATGTACTCTCAGAAGAGTATATGTAGGAGCTAAGATCTCCGAAGTTGTTAGAGGAATCATCAAGCAGCGGAGATGAGATCTTATCAATATAATAAGTTTTACACTAGAAAGATCTTTTATTATTCCACCTACCGATATTCAAGTCATTAAGCCTTCCTAGACAATCTCCATCTACGATAAAGATTATCGGCCTGAGTTATCTTGCAAGTCTTTGAGATAGGCTCCCGCCTAACACTATCATAGACTATCGATATAGTCTATGTAGTACTCTTTGTGTATTGTTATAGGAATAGAGAACTTGCAGGCAGGCGAGATGACATAGGTGTAAATAGAATAGGTATATCAAATATCTTGCACCTATGAAAGGTCACTGTCAATGGGCTTAGCCCCTGCACAGGTGGCTATGTAACGGGGGCACCCTATAGAGAGGTGAACTCTAAGGTTGCGACTGCACCAAACACTCTAAGTAGAAGATAAAGATGAGATAAATAATTCAAAAAGAATCAAATGGTAAAACTTAATATCGTTAAGCTGAAAGCTTCACTCAATAAGTTCTCTCGAGGAAAGTTGGTTCTCAAAGTAGAATGCCAAACGCTTAGGCTTAAGTAGATATCAGATTTAAGCCTTTGACATTGACCACTACTCCGACCTTGTACGAGTACCCTGTCCTGCTCAGGGCTTGTCCAAGGTCTACCGTCCATCAGGAATTATCATGCCGGAAGTATCGAACCAACTCGGCTACACTTAACTTTGTCAATAGGATATGAGTTTCTGCAATGCATCTCCAATACAACCGCCAGTGGAAAAAGACTCTTCCTATCGGAGCCATACCAGTGGCTAACTGTTATGACAACAACCAGAATCAATACCTAGGTGGTGGACTCACTGGCCTAGTGGTAGTTTCGTCTATAGAAGCTATGCAGTCCATCATTTAATCTACACGACTATCAAATGTGATAAATTGACAGGCAAGCTCCTCCAGTGAGATGTAGCCGATAGTTGGCTAAATGGGCGCTACCCATAGCCAGCCTCTCAGGACATACTCCACCATGATAAGACTCATACCTCTCGAGTCCATTGACAACCCATGTAATGCTATAAATCAAGAGGAGAAGGTCCCAGCTGGTTACTAAGGTATTTGTCCCGAAAGCGCCCTTGCCTCCTTGGACTACCTAAGTACCACTAGGAAGATTACCCTACTACCCGTAGGCTAAGATAGACTCCTAGGTGCCGGAGAGACCATATATGTGCGACCCCCATTTTGGCGGTTACCCATACTCGCCTTATATATCCTGCAAACGACATTCAGTTGAACAAACGGCGACAACTTATACGGTGTTACGGCAGCTGCTCCAATAACCTCTTTTCACTAGCAAACAAGCAACTATGCAGCCGTCTGCCTATGACGCGCCGTCCCAACGCTGGGGCCAGAGGGCCATGTTAGCAAAACCCGCCCAAGTTCAATAGCATGTTTGGGCTACCTTCATTCAGGCATGGGGCATCCCTGCGCAGATGTGTTTGCGCCTATGAACTTCTAAGAGGTCATACAATGTAAGGCAATCGGCCTCTAAGTTCTTGGATAACTTTGCAGGTGAAGGTAGGGTAACTTGGATACTTCAGTAGGGTAACTGAGATCTATGGCCATATTGACCAAATTCCTAAGGTAGGGTAACTTTGTCCTCTTATGCCATTAACCGCTCCGGAAGTCCTCCTGTCGACCACAAAAGTCTTCTCGGAGATTCATGTAACATTCCCATAATTCTCTTGACCTTATACAAATGTTCTCCTGAAAGGTTACCCTGCCTAATAGAGTGCTCAAGGCTACTCTACTGTTTCCTAGGCCTCGCCCTAGGCGAACCAGCATTCTTGTATTCAAAGGATACTAGACCATTCCACTTTCGGTTACCTCTTGGTATACCGTTTGGGCTAAGGTGGTAGTTATTGTAGCTACCTATCGTAGGGTCATTACAGTCTGAGTCTTGTATTACTTAGATAGTTGCGTGAAGAGCGCTAGCTACTGTGATTTTCTTTTTTTTTTCTTTTTCCTTTTGAACTTCTTTATTAGGCTAAGAAGCTGACTAGGTACAAGGGCCAAATTGCCTCACAGTATACGGCCAACAACCTCCCACTATAGTCCCTCCGGCCTCCCTCCTGCTCAAAGCCCTCTGACCCTGCCCAATACCCTCGGGCCTGAGGAAGTATCCACTGCTATAGGTAGAAAACTATAAGAGAATGTTCCGGAATGAAAACATAAAACCAAAAACCTCCGCAGACATGCAGCCTATAAGAAAAAAGCCCACCCCGACTGTAAACAATCAAGGAAAAGTAAGGAGACCTGAAGCCCATCTAGAAAGGAACACCCAGAACCCAAACCCCATACACCACCCACCCATAGCCCAGGGATAGACCCTATTCTGATGAATCAAGGGAGGGATCAAGGAGCCAGTAGGAGAAAGTCATGAACTCGACAGCACACACAAAGAGGCGAAGTACCTGGTGCATAAAGCCCGGCCAAAGGGGCAAGCAAACCCCAGAATAGAAATCCGAATCTAAACCAACACATTGGAAGTGTGTGGCAGGATAGAGTAAAGACCATTGGCTCACCGAAAACTGGACCGGAGCCAGTGCATGTTCTCCAAGGGACAGAGGCGGCAGCATGAAGCCCCTAGGAACAAGAGAAGTTCACCAGCATGGAAACAGCCATGCCAGATCCCAACTTGAGACCATCATCAGGGAACAAAGGCCAACTGGAGAGAGCAGTAGGATGTCAGCCAAAGAAAGAAGGCAGTAAAGTGCGAGCCGATAAGACCGTAGGAGTGAAGGGAGGAGGGGTAGACCCAAACCAAGAAGTACGAGGAAAGGCGATCGAAGGGAGATCACGATTTTCGATGATGCTGACCATACCAGACAGGACTCTCAGGAGATAGTACAATACCAGCGAGCTGAGCTACCAGGGCTACTACTTCACCAATTTCCCGAGACTGCGACTGACCCATTGATGAGATAAGGGGGTTGCCGACCGTGCACTGTGTTAAGTGAGGGCAGCGAAACACAATGCGGAGAGAGAGGGAGAGAGTAACCATGAAATCTCTCGACAATGACCACCCATAGACAATGTCACCTGGAGGGAATTAGAGAGGAGAGGTGGAGGGGAGTAGCTTCACCCTTGTAGGCAACTAGGCCATCAAGAAAGGAGAGAGAGACTGTCCGTGATGATTTCTCATAGTATTGAGATTTCAATCGCCAGAGGTGTAGGGGAGAAGGTTCATGGAGCTCTAGCTACTATGACCATGTCTTGCTTATACAGACTCTTCACGCCAACAACCCTAACCCTGATGACTCATAACTAGAGTTAGTCGGTCCTATAACTCATAATAAGTCATGTCTGAAATTGATCAGATGACTTCAATGAGTCACTGCGCAACCTGCCGTAAAACAATCATAACACATAAAACAAGTCATGTGAGCAAAGCACATCACATGAGTGAAACTCGTGACTCATAATGTGAGTCATGCGCAAAAGTCATTACATTATTATGACTCACAATCGTGAGTCATAGAATATCAACCAATCATAACCTAACGATAACATGCAACTGCGAGTCATGTGAGAACTATGAGTCAACTTACTTCATAGCATGAAATATAAACATACCTTATAACTAATAATTATTAGTCATGTGAAATCTGCCTTGCTTAGTCATGATTTGTGACAACTATCTCTGAGCCTTAGGATCTTGGAACCAGAACTCGAGAAGACAATTCTTAGTAACCGGGGGGCGGAGGAGGAGGGAAATGGGGCCAGTGTATGAGGGGGTACATAGGAAATAGTGTGTTTGTAGAGTAAGATATAGTAATAATTATTTTGTATTCTTAAGAAAACAGAACAAAAAGTGGAAATAGTAGAGCTAATCGCCAAAGCATGAGCTGTGAAAGAAAATGCATTCCAGGAGACATTGCAATATCGTCAGAAGTGGTTTATCGGGCACCCGAGGCTATCATACTCATTATACCAGAGTTAGGATATCACAGCGTAGTGTCTGAACATGTCCTGTAAGAATTAGAGGACGCACCGTATTTGGAGTAAAATCAGGAAGAAGTAATCACGCATCTGAAGATGATGGATCAGGATCATGAGATCCTGACGCAAGCCCACAGAGCAGAGATACCTGGACAGGAAGTGGCAAGATGAAGCCCTGACTATGAGGGAGAGAGATCTGGTGTCAAGACGCAAGAGGACAGCATCAGACAATGAGGGAATTACGTAGGGGTAATCATGGGTCACCATGATAACAGCCCAGAGCACCAGACACTATCAGGATGCAGTGGTAGGGCACCAGATGTACTCAGGATGCACAGAACGAAGGGGTCTGTGTCCTGATTGTGTGGGAATTCAGGGTGTTAACAAAGGCAAATCAGGATGCAAAGTCGGATCGACGTAGCATCCTGATTTGCAATTGACGTTCTGTGCACCAGGTACTTCAGACACACAGGATACACAGGATGCCAGCCATTTCTTTTGCTGATATTCTACTCTGATAACCAATAATCCTCAATAGAAACTGGATTGAGGAAAGCTTCCAAGCTTAATAATATTAACTTTTACCATTTGATTCCTCTATTGAAATTATCTTTATCTTTATCCTTTACTTTGAGTCTTCAGTATGGTTGCTACCTTGAAGTTTACCTTACTAACGTATTTCCTCAGTAATGGATCACCCCCTAGTAATGGATCACCCCCTAGTAATGGGTCACCCCCCAGTAATGGGTCACCCCCAGTAATGGGTCACCCCCCTGTAATGGGTCACCCTCCAGTAATGGGTCACCCCCCAGTAATGGGTCACTATTCTTGGCATTTCAAAACATCAAAATTCAACACTATCAATCTTGTTGTTCATTCAAGAGACTCATATTTGGTAGTCCTTAAAACTTGTACATAGTCATAGTGAATATTAAAAAAAAATCTCAAAATAGAATAAGTTGAGCTGTTAAAATACTAAAGTGATAATCTATGATTCTGTCTCAATTAGTGAAATAATCAGGTCATGAAATTGATTTCTAGCTAATCTTTCTATATGGGTAGTATGAGCTATAGGTATTAGTTAGCCTCCATATATTAAAAATTGGAATTTCATTCTACTAAATGCATGCAATAAGTTTCAAAATTGGTCACATATAAGATAGGCTAGGTGAATAACTATACTTAACTTAATAATGTTTATTTAATTACACAGGTTCTCTCAAGATACAAATCTTAGAGGATAGCTATCTAGTAAGACTCTCTTTCAGATGGTAGTATTTGAGCTCTTTTAGCACTAGTATTGCACTTGCAATACTCTTTTCTTTCTTTCCCCTTAATCAATATTAAAGTTCTATCTTGATTGCCATACACCATTATAGTTTTGTATTCCCAATGAAGGGAAAATAAATGTTTATGTAATCTATCAATATCATGAAAGAATATTAGAAATACTTGGAAGTGGTTGCACTTTGTTTCTTTTAAATATCCTGTGTATTATTATTTTCAAATCTTCACTTGAGCAGTTTGTTATCAAATTTACAATCTGAACAGTCTTATGTAATATTTCTGATATTCCTCATCTCTATATTATCAATTTTATTAAATCAAGTATTAAAATAGCTACTCCCTACAGGATTAGCAATATTTATTGTTAAAAATATAACAGAAAATTTTGATTATAACAATTGACTCAGTCAATAATAGGGCTATATATAAGATTGAAGATTTATGAAGTATTGAATAAAGATAGATAATAGTTTAGGTAAATGCTAAGAGAGATCAAGAGCAAAAAAGATAATAACAATTATACAAATGAGGAATTATAATAGGCAGAAATAATATTTAAATTTTATAGATACTTTGTTTTTGATGATTCTGCAAAAAATAAGCAAGGTAAAGCCTGCTAAGACTAAGCTGAGCATTTTCTGATATTTATAAAATGTTGGATAATCAATTTTGCTGTTATTAGTTTAGCTGAAGATGGTAAACAATTGAAAAAAGTTTCTGAATACATAATAGAATGAAGAGTAAGCAAATGAGTATTGAAAGAGCAATAATAGTGCTAAAAGAGCTCAAATACTACCATCTGAAAGAGAATCTTACCAGGTAGCTATCCTCCAGGATTTGTATCTTGAGAGAACCTGTGTAATTAAATAAACATCATTAAGTTAAGTATAGTTATTCACCTATCCTATCTTATATGTGACCAATTTTTAAACCTATTGCTTGTATTCAGTAGAATGAAATTCCAATTTTTAATACATGGAGACTAACCACCACCTACAGCTCATACTACCCATATAAAAAGATTAGCTAGAAATCAATTTCATGACCTGATTATTTCACTAATTGAGACAGAATCATAGATTATCACTTTAGTATTTTAACAGCTCAACTTATTCTATTTGAGATTTTTTTTTAATATTCACTATCACTATGTACAAGCCTTAAGGACTACCAAATATGAGTCTCTTGAATAAACTACAGCATTGGTGGTGTTGAATTTTGATATTTTTGAAATGCCAAGAATAGTAACCCATTACTGGAGGGTGACCCATTACTGGGTGAAATACGTTAGAGGGTATTCCCTTTACTAATAGTTATATTAACTCATTTCTACAAGTTGTATACTAAGTATACTAGATTATACTATCTCTTATTACCACTTAATATCCTATATGAGTTAAGCTGGCCATCTCTGTAACTACCTATTTAGAGAGTCTTTACTGATGCTCTAAGTACGGCTTATGTAAAAGTAAGGTAGCCAGAGGAAACAACATTAGAAGGTGTTGTATTCAGCAATCAAAAGGATACAAAGTGGAGAGAATGTACCCAATAGATTAAACTAAAGAGTAGAGAAGTGATAAAGGTGGAATAACAAGACCCTCTAGGGCAATCTCATTTGAGGAAGTATAGTGAGCAAAGTAGTGATAATCTTGTGATGTTGAGATTTCAATTACCAGTGATGTAGTAGAGACCAAGGATGACAAGACTTTTCAACAGACTGTATTGTAATTATACTATTAATCAAATCTTGCAGTTCTGTATCTAGTCAGGTACACTCCCGTTCGCAAGGTCCTTGCACAAAAAAAGGTACTGTGGCACAGTCTTGGGGGCAACCCAGGTACTGGTACAAGAGTTCATCAGTAAAAAAAACACCCTACGCCCTGGTACGTCCTGTACACCCAGTCCGCCGGACGGTTCAGGCGCTTATAATGTAAACTCCAGTTCTGGGTGCATCTGCCCGAGGACTTGTCCACAGGGCGCAACCATGTTACACCGGGCGGCAACGAGTACCTTCCGGTGGACTAACCCTAGCAACCGAACACCCAGAGAAATACTCTTCTTCCTGACCGTGCCCAATGGCCCTGGTAGAACAACTACCTCCCTCCAGTGCCGTTAAACTATGAATCCTCTCCTTCCAGTCACACCCGGTTCCTTCCCATGACACCCAATAGTGTCTGAAACCAATACTGAACCCTCCCGTAGCCTTCCCAGTTCTCCCTAGTTCGCCTACTCCGGCTGTTTTCACCCAGGATGAAAGTTTTACTGAAGCCTATATACTAAGAGAGCTATATTGGCTATTCTAGCATCCTCCGTCTCTGCTACACCTCCGGCGATTGAAATCTCAACACCACGAGAAATCATCATCACTTCCATCCACCCCCCTCTCCCCAGACACGCCACATTGCCTTTGTCTGGGTGAAGCCGTCTCCCTTCCCTCTTCCTTTCCCTTCTGATGGTCAGGCCTGGCAAGCTTGTTCCTAGGGGTTGGTTGAGTTCGCCTTCACCCCCTCTTCTCCGGGCTCGCTTAGGCAGCCCTCCACGGTCGGCAACCCCTCACCCGTCAATGGTCGGTTTTTAGTCTCGGTCGATCGGTAAAGTAGCTGTCCCCGGTGGCACTGCTCTCTGGTATTGCACTGTCTCCTTGGTGCTCTGCTGGTACGGTCGGACTTTTCGAAACATCGTGACACCTTTTCCGTCAGCCTTCCTCGCACTTCTCATGTCGGCTAGCCCTCCGCCCCCCCCCTCCCCGACGGTTGGATCGGCTGGCACCCTACTGCTCGTGGCTCTACGCCCACCACCAGCCTCTGTCTCCCTTCTGATGTCCTCGGACTAGGGGAGTTATGTTATCCTTTCTCTTCCGGCTCCGTTTCCCGAAATAGCCGACCGGATCTTTCTCCGATTGCCACGAGCCTTCCTTCTTTAGGCGGCATCCTCTCGAACTCGATCACTCTCCCTGAGCCTTGGCTGGCGGGGCTATACGCCCCCGGGAGTTACCTCCCCTTTGTGTGTCCCCGTGACCCAACATGTAGGAGTCCCTGTTCCTGCGGAAACTGGGCCCGGTGGGGTTTTACTACGGTTTAGCTTATAGGTGGTTTGATTTGGGGGAGTGGGTTTGCTTTTCTTTGTTGGTTGTGTCTACTGTCGGTTGGGGATGTTTTTCTTTTAGGCTAGGCTTTCGCGGGGGTTATTGGTTCGTGGCTTTCAGGCCTATGGTCTCATCTCCTTGTAGTTTCTACCCATAGTACCGGGCGGGGGAGTTTTTCTTTGTCGGGCAGGGTCAGAGTGTTTTAGCTTGGGGATAGCGGGAAGGACTGTAGTTGGAGGTTTTGGTCCACATGGCTTACGTTCCAGCCGAGGACCCTTGTACCTAACACCGTGGGATGAGCACAGTTGTGCATTTTGCCCCTATAGAAACAATAAATAAGCGAGATTAAAAAAAAAAAAAAAAAAAAAAAAAAGTAAATTT
>Ga0307509_10011210_pt1 | contig 10895 bp, 11 predicted proteins | sample 10_EM_MG_FD_202245 | JGI IMG/M metagenome (GOLD analysis project Ga0307509, IMG submission 202245) | Populus trichocarpa ectomycorrhiza microbial communities from riparian zone in the Pacific Northwest, United States - 10_EM | ecosystem: Host-associated > Plants > Roots > Unclassified | place... | reverse complement strand
GTCCGATCGGCGTAAAATATGTATCAGAAGCAGGTGTTGATTTAATGGTAGCAGGCCATACCCACGCAGGACAGGTTTTTCCATTTACCTATTTCGCCAACCTGGTATTTGACTTCAATAAAGGATTAAATAAACAGGGCAATACGACGATTTTTGTTTCGCAAGGTGCAGGTACGTTCTTTAGTAGATTAAGGTTGGGGGCAGAAAATGAAATTAATCTTTTACATTTAGTAGCACAATCTAAAAGGGATGGAGGCAATGTCAATAATGCCCTACCTTAAAAAGTACCATTATTCCCGCAATAAGGATAATGAAACAGTTGCTTTTTACCGGTACTGCTATCAATGTTACCTGTGGTTCTGTTATCGATTAATGCATCTCGTATATAGTCAACCGCTCGGATTGGATTGGCGTGATCACCCCTTGGAATGTCACATTACCCCACCTTCCCTTCAGAAAGAGCGCGGTACAGTTGGGAAACAAACAAATCAATAGTTATGCGAAAGTTAATTATGAAGATGTCGGTCTCAATCGACGGTTTTGTCGCCGATTCCAATGGGAAGTCCGACTAGATCTTCAAGTCCTCAGATGAAACTTCGAGGGCCTGGGTTGCCGGGCAAACCTGGGAGGCAGGCCTGATCATTATGGGCCGCAAATCGTTTGAGACTATTGCCCCCTACTGGCCAACTGCAACCGGGCCTTTTGCGGAGCCGATGAATGAGATTCCCAAGGCACTCTTTACTAAAAAAGGATTTAAAGGCATCGATTTACCCAATGCAGAGCAGTCGCCCGCTGTAGCTTCCTGGGCCGAGGCACGGGTTTTTGACGTCGATCTTGCCGAGGAGATCAGGGAATTCAAAACCGGGCAGGGGAAACCGATCTGTGCGATAGGTGGCCGGATTTATGCGGAGCCTGATAGCGACAGGCCTTAAGGACGAATACCTTTTAGTTACTCATCCTGTTGTTTTGGGCGGGGGATTGCCGATCTTCAATGATGTTGCACAACCGCTGGACCTGAAATTGGTCGATGTCAAGGCTTTCCCGGGAGGCATTATAGCACATACTTACAGTATTTATCCTAACGTCTGAAATTCCACCAAAGACATCATATCCAATACCTACTGGTTAGATAATTCTCCTGTTCCGGGCACGAAGGCCCCGACGAATGTCGAAGTTTTTGCATTTCAGGAACAAATTCCCCGTTTAAAAAAAAATTGCGAAGTCGTTCGGTTGCACGTATATTTGCAACCGAACGGCTTCTTATTTAAAAAAACATTCATGAGACGCGACATTTTTCAAGCCATTGCGGACCCCACCCGACGAGCGATTCTCGTCCTGATCGCCGTGCAGGCAATGACCCCCAACGCCATTGCGGAGCGCTTCGACATCACCCGCCAGTCCATATCCAAACATTTGCGCATCCTGTCTGAATGCGACCTCCTGGCCCAAAAGCAGGAAGGCAGGGAAATCTTTTATGAACTAAGAATCGATAAAATGAAAGAAATCGATACCTGGCTAGACCAGTTCCGGAAGATTATGGAAGAGAGGTTCCAACAACTCGATGAAGTATTGTTCACCATAAAAAATAAGAAAAAATGAACTTGTTGTTTGATTTCACCGCCGACAAAGCCACGCAAACCATTTACATTACCCGTGAATTTGCCGCCGACCTCGATCTCGTCTGGGACGCCTTTACAAAAGCGGAAATACTGGACCAGTGGATGGGGCCCAAACCGTGGCGGGTCCAAACGAAGGAGATGGATTTCCGGGAAGGCGGTCGTTGGTTGTATGCCATGGTCTCCCCCGAGAATGTCGCCCGCTACAGTTTGGTTGAATATATCGAAATCCAACCTAAGTCCGGTTTCTCCACAAAGAATTCCTTTTGCGATGAAAACGGAAATCCCATCAATACGGCCTTTACCTCGTCCTTAACCACCAACTCCTTCAAGGCCGGAGCGGGTAAAACCACCGTTAACATTGTCAAAAAGATGGCGAGCCTTTCTGAACTTGAACAGTTCATCGCAGGGGGCTTCTATAAGGAAGGCACTTCCATGGGATTCCGCAACCTGGACGAATATTTACTCACCCCGGTCACCAACAAATAAGTTCTATCCACCGATTGACGAACATTGAAATAATAGCATTAAATAAAATGGCTGGTAGATTTTTAAGAAGCCAGCCTTTACTTATTCATTGAAGTTGTTTTTACGATACTATAATACAGCCTGTTCAGCAATCTCATGTCCCGGGTAATGATAATAGCCTGTGCCTTTAATCCACTCTTATAAGGTATTTCCTTGTTTTGATTGGTGATTAGTCCTTTATCCAATTTTATCGTTCCCAGGAAACCGCTATCGATAGCTACCCTTGAAATATAATCCAGTTTTCCCGTTACAAAACCCATTTCCTGGTAAGGATATGCATCAAAACGCAATTGTACTACCATGCCGGTATCCAGTTTCCCGAAATTGTATTGCGACAGCCTTACCTGTGCATAGTAGGCCGTGTCAGGGGGGGTAACATACCCCAATAATTTACCTTGTTCTATGTATTGGTATTGTTGAACCGGTAAAACAAACACCACCTGTCCATCCGCCGGGGCTTGTAGGGTATATCTTTTAAGCCAGTCGCTTACAGCGCTTTTTAACGTTTGTAATGCCTCCTCAAATGTTTTTTGCTGCTGGATTATATCATGATTTAATTGATCAATTTCCTTTTGCTTATCCCTTATCTGGTTGTCCTGAATAATCCGGTTGGCATCCATCTGTGGCAAAATCAATTGTTTGCTTATCAATGCACTTTGTGCCACCCGGTATTCTTCTGCAGAAATAACCTTATCCTTAAAAAGGCTTTCATTCATCTCAAATGATTTTTTTCCGAGCTCATTATCCTTTTGCGACAGGGATCTCTGAGTATCACTCATTTGCCTGATACTCTGCAGCGATGTAATATCGCTGTGCAGCATATGTTTTCTTTTGTAATAGTATCCATTTACAAGATAATCGTTGTATTGCTGCCACGCAGCTACAAAAGTTTGATATGGAAGCTGTAACTCACCCAGGTTTTCAAAACGGTTATTAAATAAGGCTGAAACAGATCCGGCAGGCCCGTTAGCTAATAACCGTGTACTATTTTTCAAGCGTTCCGCTAAATCAATCACTTCTTTGGCGGAAGCCGTGCTTTCCAGCCATCCCATTATTTCTCCACGGGATACCTGCTGGTTATTTTTAACAAACAATGCTGTCAGCCTCCCGCTTTCTTTGGCAATAATTTCCTTGGGAGCATTATTACCGGTTAATACTGCCGCGCCCTGCAATGTATCCGGGTATTTAACCAACCAGGTTCCCCCAATCAACAGGAGCAACAATAGAAGAAAAATAAAGAGCGCCCATTTCTCTACAAAACCGGGGCGGGCAGCAATGATTTCCTGTGTCTCTTCGGATCGTTCGGATAAATTATTATTCACGGAAGCTTCCCTGAGGTCATCCGCCGACAATGTTTCCGTTGCATTCATTTGCTGTATCATTGTGCATGGATTTAGGTTCCTAATTCCAGTTGATTTTTAACGAGTTCATAATACTTTCCCTTCAAAAGGGAAAGTTCTTCGTGTGTACCGGATTCGGCTATTATCCCGTCATCGAGCACCACTATTTTATCGGCATTTTTAACTGTGCTCAGGCGGTGTGCCACTACCACTACTGTTTTTCCATTGAAAAACTTTCCCAGGTTCTCCAGGATCTCTTTTTCGTTGTTGGCATCCAGGGAATTGGTTGCTTCATCAAAAAAAATATATTCCGGTTCCTTGTATACAGCCCTTGCTATTAATATTCTTTGCCGCTGCCCCTGGCTTACGCCTGTTCCCTCTGCCCCAAGTTTGGTATAATAACCGTTCGGCAACGCTTCGATAAAAGAATGAATATTGGCCACCGAGCAGCTTTGCATCAAACGGCTATAATCAATATCATCCTGGCCAACGGCAATATTCCGGGCTATAGTATCGTTAAAAATGTAGCCATCCTGCAATACCGCGCCACAAATACTTCTCCAATACGGGTGGCTGACAAATCCAAACTTTACGCCTACGTTTTTATTTCCATCTGTTTCAGTACTACCTAACCTGATTTCCCCTTCATATTGTTCATATACCTTTAAAAGTAATTTTATTAAGGTAGTTTTACCGCTGCCACTGGCGCCTACGATGGCAGTTACCCGGTTCTCGGGAATAAGCAGGTTAATATTTTTAAGAACGGGATCATTTCCAGCACCCGGATAAGTAAAAGACAGATTGCTTATCAGGATGTTCCTGCTTTCCGGCAATTGAGTAGTGTATATTTTCTCCCTATCCTCTTCATCATCCAACTGATGAATTTCATTCAGGCGTTCCATACTTATCCTGGCATCCTGCAGGCTTTGAACGAATCCGACCCATTGCTGAATCGGCCCGCTAAGCTGGCCGATAATATACTGCACGGCCAGCATGGCGCCCAGTGTTAGCTGGCCATCAATTACCAATTTGGCTACCACAAAGCTGATAACTATCCCCTGCGCCTGGCTGATAAAAATGGCGCCTGTTGCCTGTATCTGGCTTATGTTCAGGCTTCTGAAATTGAGTTTAAATACACTGGCCTGTATGTTCTCCCATTCCCAGCGTTTCCGCTTCTCGGCATTGTTCAGCCTTATTTCCTGCATGCCCTGTATGAGCTGCAGGGTAGCACTGTTTTCTTTAGAAGACAAATGAAAGGTTTCATAGTTAAATTTTCGCCGGATTCTCAGAAACAGTTGCACCCAAACAAAATAGATAACGGCACCAATACAAAAAACAAAAAACAATTGAACATTGTAAATGATCAGTACAACGGCATAAATAATGAAATTAAATACTGAAAACAATGTGTTTAAAGCAGTTCCTGTAAGGAAACTCTGTATCTGCCGGTGATCACCTATTCTTTGCAGGGTATCGCCTGTATGATGCACATCAAAATAAGAAACAGGAAGTCTTGTAAGTTTTATCCAGAAATCGGACAGTATCTGTATATTTAAAATATTAGACACCCTTAAAAGCAGCCTGCTCCTGATAAACCCTACAATGGTTTGACTAAATGTAAGCATTAGCTGAGCCATCAATACCATCACCACATATTGCAGGTTTTGGGTATTGATTCCTGTATCTACCATACTCTGCATCAAAAAAGGGAAAATAAGTTGCAGCAACGATGTAATGGTTAACGCAATAAATACCTGCATAATCTGCCACTTCCCGGAACGCAGGTATTGCAAAACAAGCGACCAGCTGAGTTTATTCTCTTTCTGACTTTGCTGCTCATAAAAAAACGGCGTAGGTTCCAATAGTAAAGCAATGCCGTTTCTTTCAAAATGCTGATTTTTTGACGAAGCCCAGTGCTCCAAAAATTCACTGCGCCTGAATTTAATAATCCCCCTGGAAGGGTCTGCCACCATCATCTTTCTGCCATTGCCCGAAACAGACACGAGCACCACAAAATGATTCTGGTCCCAATGCAGGATGCAGGGAAGACGCACTTCTTTCAACTTTTCCAAAGATATTTTTACCCCTCTCGATCTAAACCCTATTTTTTCGGCACTATCGCTGATGCCCAATAAAGAAACACCGCTCTTACTAAAACCCGCCATTCTTCTCAGGGTGTCGGTATTATAATGCTTTCCATAGGCCCTTGCCACCATACGCAAACAGGTGGGGCCGCAATCGAGGATGTTCAGCTGTTTATAAAATGAAAACGTGCCCATAGTTTAATAAGTAATCAGGAGTTAAATTAAGTAACCTTCCCGGCGCCCGTCACAGGATACTCATGATAAGATCCAACATTAACATTTCTATAATACCCGGTTGCCGGCGCGAACCCTGCGCCATCACGATCGTAAGAAAAAACAACACGCCTGTTCCTAAAACCATCACGGACGTACAACAAAACGACACAAAAAAGAGCCCATGCTTTCATCAACGCTTCTACCCTGTTAGCACATATAAAACTAACACGGGCAATAAAGTAAACCGCATCGATAACAAAATGTAAACATCCAATTTAGCTCTTTATTGTGTTAGGCAACCTGGTACTGTATACGCAAATATTAAAAATAAAATTGGAAATTCTTTCACTCGTTCTTAACTTAGGATACAAACACATCATTAAACCTACGTATGAAGTTTCTGAATAACTTTATCAATCCTATTCAGCACCCGGAGGAAATTCTCATTCTTTTCTGCGAAACCCTGGAAATAAATATAACAAGATCCACCCTGCAAAAGCGCTTACTGGAACATCCGGATTACCCAAGCCTGTTATCGATTTGCGATACGCTGAAATACTATGATATTGATAATATTGTAGTGCCTGTTCCACTGGATAAATTTGAACAGTTACCCCGCCCGTTTATCGCTGTTACCAAAGGCGAAAATTCTCTAAATGATTATCTGACGTTAGTATATGAGACCGGGGATTTAATTAAAATATATAACCCCGAAAAAAGCAAACCGGAAAATTTGCCCGCGGCAAAATTTGAAATGTTGTATAAAGGATTGGTGTTATTAGCGAATCCGAAAGACAGTTCGGGTGAAAAAGACTACAGGTTAAACAGGCATGCTGAGCGGAAACAGGCATTCCGGAATAGCCTTGCCGTATTTAGCATCCCGGGGCTTCTCCTGGTTCAATTACTGGTCTCGTTTTATATTCCAGGTCTTCAAAAACCACTTTCGCCAGTATTTTTTACAACACTTACCCTGCTTGGCTGTATAGCAGCTACATTGCTGTTGTGGCATGATATAGATGAAAACTATAAACCTGTTAAAAAACTATGTTCAATAACAGAGCAAACCGATTGTTCTTCGATTTTACATTCAAAAGCTTCCAGGATTTTCGGGATAAGCTGGAGTTTACTGGGATTGACTTATTTTCTCGGCGGACTCTTATCTGTTTTAGCCCAGGGAATCTTTAACCCATCCATGCTTTACCTGTTGAGTTGGATGAATATCCTGTCATTACCATATATAATTTTTTCCATTTACTATCAATGGCGGGTAGTCAAAAAATGGTGCATTTTATGTTTAACAATACAAGCTATACTCTTTTCCCAGTTTATAACTTCCCTCCTGGGTAGATTTCTGTTCATGCCTGCATCGGGCAAGATTGACTACCCCTGTTATTTTACCCTGGCTACACAGTACACGTTTGCATTTATAATTTTACTACTCATTACCTCGCTTGCAAAAAGACTAAAACTGAACGCCGATAAGGTCTACCTGTTATTGAGATTCAAAAATAATCATGCTTTGTTTGAAAGTGTACTTAAAAATCAAAAGAAAATTGAAATAGTACAGCCGGATTTAGGAATAGCGCTTGGCAATAAGGATGCGCAGCACCATCTCGTAGTTGTTTCTAACCCTGCCTGCCATGCATGCTCAACCACCCATCCTTTATTAATAAACCTGCTTACTACCAGGAATATCCGTATCCGGATTATTTTTTCCGTTCCACCTGCCGACAACAACGCACAAGTCATTCAGCATTTCCTGTACCTGCATAAAACCGAAGATGAAGAATCATTAATCAGGGCTTTAAATGATTGGTTTTCCCATGCAAGAATCAGCCACGACTTAAATGTTCGTAAAATACCGGCGGCTGATCAGCATTTAAACTATCAAAAACAGATTGAAAATATGAATGACTGGTGCAAAGACATGCAAATTACCAGTACACCGTCTTATTTTTTCGATGGGTTTGAATTACCGGCGTATTATACCCTGTCTGATATAAAATATTTCTTAACCGTGTAAAAACTTCCTGAACAAGGCAGGAAGCATATTGAACCCCATTTTTAACTATTTACAATTATCTAGTATGAAAAAATTAAAATTAAGTTTCGAAGATTTACAATGTGATGAGGTTCTTACCAGAGAACAATTAAAAAAAGTATTGGGAGGCGGTGGCTGCGGGGTAAAAGTTGATGGTGTATGGCATCCATCGGGAGTGGGCGCCTCGGCCACGCAAGGTTTCCTGGGCACAAATGTTACCGGATATGATTCAAACAACTGGAACTATCCCGGCAGCATGGTGGTTTACCCTGGGGGCTCTTATTCCGGCTTTGTAACAAACTGGTGCTGTGACAGCTGCCCATGGAATCAACCGGCCTCCGTTTGATTTAAGCTGACCAGAAAATCTTGCCAGGGCTTTGCTTACGGACAGTCAGATTTTGATTTTCTGGTTAGCTTTTTTGAGATTCTTTACCTGCAAATACTATTTTTATCAAGCCTTCCATACTTATCATATTTGCTCTTTCTGTATTTCTTTTCCCCCAACAGGGAACAGGCAATCTTTCTGGCGGGGCAAAAAACACCGGCGACTCCGCTTTTATATTTATTAAAAATCACGTCACAGCCGGTTTGTCTGTGTCCTTTTTTAATGATTACGGAGATGAGGAGGTTTACGGGTTCAATCAAAAAAACATGATTGCAATCCCTGTTTCAAAATTTACTTTTATCGATTTAATTGATCGCAGCACCAAATTGCAGGTTCCCTGTTTCCCCGGTGACACATCAATTATTGACTTTAAATCAGCAGGCTTAAAATTCAGGATTAAGGACAAACCGCTTAAAGTATTTGATACGGCTTTCTTCAGGTACGCATGGAACTGGAATCGCGCATATCATTTCAAAGCCGACAGCCTCACCCGTTTACAATTGGGAAACAAGACCGGAAATCTATACCTGGTTAATAAATTGGCGCCCAATTTTGAGGGCATCAATAAACAATTGTTTAAAACAGACAGCATCATTGTTTCGCGACAATCATTTCAACTGGATTCGCTTCTTAATGCCGGAGAAATAAGTACCGCGTTTTACCATGCTTATGAAGCCGTTATAGCCAGTCAATATATAGACTTTGCACTAAGCAGGTTTAACGAAACAAACAACCAAAATTATTTATCCGGGATAGACAGTACGAACTGGCTGTCCGACCAGTACCTGGAATACGATGCCACGGGACTATTTAAAAATGCAATACGGCATTTTGTAGATGTTAAAATAGGAAAAAACAATTATCATAAATATAGTTCCCACGAAATAGCTCTTGATTATACAAAGCTGTATGACTCCTGCCCTTTTTTCCTATCATCCAGGCTATTGGACTTAGCCAGGTACATTTGCCTTGGCAAAATTAAAAAGTATAATAACAGCCGGGTATTTACAGCATATTACAACAAATTCACAGCGCAAACCGCGGATACGGCTCTCATTAAATACGCTTCCCTGAAGCTCGGGCCGGTTGACCTGCATTCAAACTCAGACTATCTTGTTACCTATGAACATACAACGCTACCGCTCAATAAATTACTTCATCAATATGCGGGAAAACAAATCTATATAGATTTTTGGGCCAGTTGGTGTCTTCCCTGTATCCGTTCCATACGCGCGTCGAAAGAACTTTTAAATTCCATAGACACGTCAAAATCCGTTGTTCTGTACCTCTCTATAGATGATGACCATGGAGATTGGATAAGAGCGGCAGTCAAAGAAGGGCTAAGAAATACCACGAATAGTTATAGAATAGCCGACAGCAAAAACAGTAACTTCCTGCAACAAATAAAACTTAAAGATATTCCCAGGTATGTACTGATTAATAACTATGGAAAGATAATCTCCGCCGATGCCCCTGCCCCGGAAAGCAATGGATTCAAAGGGCTTCTGGCGCCTATGACAATAAAGCAAAAAAAGATCACTTCAAAAAACCGATAACCAGCACACATGGAAACGGGAAAACCCATAAAGACATTTGCTATTAATCTGAAACGCCGGACAGACAGAAAAGCACATATAGCAGAACAATTCTCCGGCAAAGACGAGTTTAATCTGCATATTGTTGAAGCATTTGAACACGAAAAGGGCGCAAGAGGATTGTGGAACACAATCACCCACATTATTAAAGATCTTACTGATAATACAGAGGACGATTATATCATCATTTGTGAGGACGACCATACTTTTACAAATAATTATTCTGCAAAGGCACTACATGAGGCCATATCCAAAGGCCAGCAATTAAGCGCGGATATTTTATGCGGCGGCATCAGTTGGTTTGATAACGCTATTCAAATTACACCAGGTATTTTTTTAATTGAAACCATTTTTAACGGAGCCCAATTCACGATAATCTTTAAAAAATTTTACAAGTGCATCCTGAAAGCCATATTTACCGAACAGGATGTAGCCGACATTAAATTGAGTTGCCTATCCGACAGGATTTTATTCATGTTCCCGTTTATTTCCATTCAAACCGAATTTGGATACTCCGACGCAACTTCCTTTAACAATATAAAGGGAAGGGTTGATAATTTATTCAGCTTATCTTCTTCCGGCATACAAGTCATTAAGGATATCACCCAACTATACGCAGGCAAAAGAACCGGAACAGCTTATACGCCTGACTACAGCCATGATCACATAGTTCTACCCACCTATATTATAAATCTCCCGGAAAACGCTGAACGCAAAAAACATATATTAAAACAATTCAGGGATAAGCCAGAATTCGACATTACTATTATTGAAGGATGCAAAGGCAAATCTGGTAAAATGGGCTTGTGGCTAAGCATCAGGAAAATAATTGAAATCGCAATAAAAAACGACGACGATGTTATCGTTATATGCAAAGATAATCATGAATTTACAGAGCACTATTCCAAAAATCTTTTGTTCACCACTGTTTTACAGGCACATGCATTGGGAGCCGGTTGCCTGACATTTGGAACAACCCAATTCGGCTTTTGCGTGCCCATAACCCACCATCTTTTCTGGACAAACAGGTACTCGTATTTTCAATTCATCGTTATTTACAAACCAATATTTGAAAAGATCCTGAATGAAA
>Ga0307509_10011209_pt1 | contig 10897 bp, 12 predicted proteins | sample 10_EM_MG_FD_202245 | JGI IMG/M metagenome (GOLD analysis project Ga0307509, IMG submission 202245) | Populus trichocarpa ectomycorrhiza microbial communities from riparian zone in the Pacific Northwest, United States - 10_EM | ecosystem: Host-associated > Plants > Roots > Unclassified | place... | reverse complement strand
CATTAGTGTAACCTTTTCACCTTGACATGATAAACTTAGCTAAACATAATGAAAGAGAGAAACATAGATAAACAGGGAAAGGAAATGAAAAGCATAAGCAAAAGATTAATATAAGCAAAACTTAAGCATTACAAAATATAAAAAGAGAGCAAGAGCATGATCTTGATCTAAAAACCAAGATACCTAAATACATGGCAAATGCCTCCTTTTACAGGCTAAAATTCAGAACTATTGATTTGTTGACTAATTGTTGAGTGGGTGGCCACATCTTGACTTGATAACAATCCTTATCTTCTTGTCTGCCAAAAACATCATTGATAATATCATAATTTGAACAGACTTAAATCATGAAAGTTCTAGGAAATTGTCTCAGCTTTCTAGGAAAAGTTGAGGTCATTTGGACTTCTAGAACTCGACATATAGGCTGAACACTAAATAGTGTCTGGGCTGCAGGGCAGATTCAGACTTCTCCGTTGTTGCTATAATTTGCACTTGACAACGACCTTTTTAAATCTTGGACTTCTGATGAAAGTTTTAGGCCCATGTTTTAGCTTTCCATCCATATAAGGCAGACCTAAATCTAAGATCTACAGCTCCAGATATGACCCAATGACCGAACAGTGTTCCACTTTGGACTGAACCAGCATATCTTTTCTAAGTTTGACCCTCTCTTTGTCCTTTCAATTTTCGTACTTAAACTCATCAATCAATCCTTTCATTTATGTGATAGGCCTGCATTTAAGATGAACATTTACCATAAATTAAAGGTATCTTATGGTATCAGACTTGTTATTATAAAACATGCTTTAGTTAAGGAGTTGTTGATACTTCAAGTGCAAAATGATGATATAAAACCTTGATAAAAATGCACTTTTAAGTACTAATCAAACAACATATAAAACAATGCAGATGTTGGCAAATATTAGACCTTATGAGATGGTTGTTCTCATTGATAGCGGGTCTACTCATAATTTTATCAGTGAAAAGGTGGCTAATAGAGGGCCATTAAAATGTCAAGGAAGATTTGAAAACGTCCATATTGTACTCCAAGGTATTCCTTTTGTCCTCACTCTGTATGCTTTACCATTAGTTGGGTTGGATTTGGTCTTAGGAGTCCATTAGCTGAAACAATTGGGCACTGTGGTATGTAATTGGAAGCAATTAACAATGGAGTTCTAGTGGCGCAACCGAACTCATAAATTACAAGGGATGGATACATCAATTCAGTCCACATCTATGAAAGCTATTGCTAAGGACTTGCAACAAAGTAGTTCTATGTTTGCCATTTGCCTTCAATCTTCAGCTAGTCCAACATCACAGAGTGTCAATCCGGAAATAAAACAACTATTGGAGGAATTTGAAGATTTATTCCAGGAGCCAACACAACTTCCCCCGACAAGAGAAGTAGATCATCACATCATTTTACAGGAGGGAACAACGCCCATTAATGTGCGACCCTATAGGTATGCCTATTTTTAAAAAGCTGAAATTGAAAAACAAGTTCATGACATGTTAAAATTGGGGCTAATAAAATCTAGTACTAGTCCTTTTTCATCTCTTGTCTTGTTGGTAAAAAAAAAGATGTTTCGTGGAGGTTTTGCACTGACTATAGAACACTTAATGATGTAATCATCAAAGATAGATTTCCTATCCCTACAGTTGATGACATGCTCGATGAGCTTCATGGAGCTATTTATTTCACTAAACTTGATTTACAAGCAGGATACCACCAAGTATGAGTACATCCAACAGATATTCCTAAAATTGCCTTTCGTACTGATAATGATCATTATGAATACTTGGTTATGCCATTTGGTCTTTGTAATGCTCCATCTACTTTTCAAGCCATTATGAATTCCATCTTTAGCCCTTACCTTCGTAAATTTATACTAGCTTTTTTTATGACATTTTAATTTATAGCCCTAATTGGATCATGCATCTTGAACAATTTAAAAAGGCTTTTGAAGTATTACGACAACATCAGTTTTTTGTCAAATTCAGCAAATGTGCCTTCGATTTGCAATAATTGGAATATTTGGGGCATATTGTGACTCCCCAAGGAGTCAAGGTGGATCAAAACAAAATTACAACTATGCTGAATTGGCCTCGGCCTACTAATGTTTTCGAGTTACGTGGTTTTTTAGGACTTACAGGTTATTATCAGAAATTTGTTCGCAACTACGGTCTTATTGCCTGACCTCTCACCAATCTTATCAAAAAGGGCAAGTTTGGTTGGCCAGATGCAGCTGAAAGTGCGTTTCAAGAGCTCAAAACAGCCTTGACTACTACACCAACACTTGTGATGCCAGATTTCAACGAACCATTTACCATTGAATCAGACGCTTCTGGCAACAACATAGGGGTAGTTTTGAGTCAACAAGGGCAGCCTATCGCATTCATGAGTCGCGCTTGAGGCACTACCAAACAATCCTGGTTTGTGTATGCCTAAGAAATGTTAGCCATCATTCATGCAATTCAAACGTGGAGACCATTTTTACTGGGAAGGAAGTTCTACATCCAAACTGACCAGCGCAACCTCAAATTCTTGTTGGAACAACGCATAGTAACACTTGAGCAACAAAAATGGGTGACAAAACTGCTTGGCTATGATTATGAGATCACCTATAAACCAGGTCGTGATAACAATGCAGCTGATGCCCTGTCACGGGTAATGGGTAGTTTTAGTTTGAATACTTTGTTTGGTTCTCACACTTCGTTATGGGATACAATCAAAACAGAAGCACGCACCAATCCCTACATGATTATAATCAGCGACAAAGCAACTGCAAATCCTGGTGTTCCTTACAGCTAGCGTAATGGGTTGGTTTGCTACAAGAATCGTGTGGTGGTGCCTCCTTACTCCAACATAATTGCACAACTTCTACATGAATTCCATGATTCTCCAGTGGTGGACATTCAAGTGTCTTACGTACATACAAAAGACTAGCATAACAATTCTACTGGTCGTCCATGTTCCACATGGTGAAGACTTACGTGGCCTCATGTGAAGTCTGCCAACGTACTAAAAATGACACTCTGTCGCCAGCAGGACTTTTGCAGCCTCTTCCAATCCCATGTCAAGTTTGGGATGACATCACCATGGATTTCATTGATGGTCTTCCCCCTTCATCTGGAAAAACTTCAATTCTTGTTATTGTGGACAAGTTGAGTTAATCGGCGCATTTCTTGGCCCTTTCACACCCGTATACAGCCAAACTGGTGGCTGAAACATTCATTGATGGCATAGTCAAACTTCATGGCATGCCTCAGTCTATTATAAGCGATCGGGATCCAGTGTTTATCAGTCATTTTTGGCGAGAATTCTTCAAAATTTCTGGCACACAATTGAAGATGAGGTCCGCTTACCATCCGCAAACCGATGGGCAAATAGAAGTCTTCAACTGTTGCATTGAGCAATATCTTCGCTGCTTTGCATACCAGCAACACTGTAAGTGGCATTCCTTTCTTTGATGGGCTAAGTTTTGGTATAATACTACCTATCATGCCTCTACAGGAATGACTCCCTTCCAAGCTCTCTATGGAAGGCCGCCACCCACAATACCTCAATACCATGAAGGTTTCTGTCCAGTTCATGAAGTTGACAAAAACTTGGCTTCTAGAGATGCTCTGCTACAATAGCTTAAGAGCAATTTACTCGCAGCGAATAATTGAATGAAGCAACAGGCCGATTCCAAACGCCGAGACATTGAATTCCAGGTCGGTGATTTGGTATTATTGAAGCTACATCCCTACCGCCAGCAATCTGTATTCAAAAGAGCCTATCAAAAGCTTGCAAGCAGATTCTATGGGCCATATCCAGTTGAAAATTTTTTTGGAAACGTTGTTTACAAACTCGAGCTTCCCCACAACTCTCGCATTCACCTCCAGTGTGTCTCTTTTAAAAAATTGGAAACCCAGTCTTCCATGTGTCTCTTTAAAAAAAGAAGATATGAGAACAAATTACTGCTCATACTGACTTACCTCCGGTGGCAGATGATGGGGAATTGCTTATGGAGCCAGAGTGTGTATTAGATACCCGTTAGGTAAAATGAGGATCCAAATTTATTGAGGCAAGTTTAGTCCAATGAAAACGACTTCCACTTGATGATGCTACATGGGAAAACACTCAAGACTTACGGGACAAGTTCATCAATTTAAACCTTGAGGACAAGGTTTGTGTCACAGAGGGGAGTATTGATAAACTAAGAAGATCTGTAAGAGTGGCCATGAAAAACCCAAAGTATTTGGACTAAGAGCTGTCACGTAAATGCAATTTCCATATGCAGGAAACATGCAGGGAGAAGGTTCTGTTTGCCAAAGATATTGGGACTAAAAGCTGCCACGTAAATGCAACTTCCATGTGCAGGAAACATGCAGGGAGAAGTTCTGTTCACCAAAGATTTGGTCTAAATTGTTGGTCGTGTCCACAAAGCATGCTTGCTTAGGAATAGGTCTAGTAGTTATTATTTGATTTTCAATAATGTGATAGTGTCCTAATTCTTAGAGATATGATCTCAGAATTAGGAGTGGTTGTTATTTTCTTTCTTGTATTTAAACCCTTTCAAAAGCAGTAAAGGGAAGCTTATTTTCCAAATAAAACTCTTGCGGTTAATTCTCACCCTAAGTAGAATACTATCTACACTGTAATATTCATAGCCTGATTGGGACCTATCATACCCGGTGTGGAAGCTTTGACTGCGAAGAGAGGGTCTGACTGGTGGTTGAGGAGGCATTGTTTTTGGGGTGAGTGGTCGGCGCTAGTTGTGGGGTGAAGGAGAGAGAAGAAACAAAAACTTTTGAAGAGAGAGGGGGAACAATGTCGTTGTTGTTCACTACGGTGGGATGGGTTGGAGGAGAAGGTCGGGCCGCTCCTGATCATAGTGGTGCTGAGGTGGCGTGGCTGAGATCACGGTGTAGAGAGAGAGAGAGTGAAGAGACAGACGACAGAAAAGGAAAAATTCTGGGGAGGAAGGCTGGTTTTTGGTCGACTTTGGACCCAATTTTCTTCCAGCTTAGGCCATGAAATCCACCCCTATTTATAGGAGGTGGAAGAGGGTAATCTTTTCTACACAGGAAAAACATTTCAACCCTTGATTCGGTTGGTAAGGATCCTAACTGTTGGTTCAAAGTAGGCACCATGAACTGTCAAATCTGATAGTTTAAGGCTGCCTGACTTGGCCTCTTTAGGCCGATGCTAGGGCCACCGTGATGTTAATAGGTCTGAAAGAACCATACTCGGGGATAGAGGGATGTCAGGTGACCATTTTGGTTCATGTGTTGTCAATTTTGATGGACATATGAGTCATTAAATGCACATGCAAAGTATCACCTAAGTAGCTTTTTCAGCAAAATAATAAAGAAGATAATGAACAGTACTAGAATTGTGTTTTTGACCAAAGTTCAATTCAGTCCTCCACCTTTAAATTTGATTTAATTCTACCCCTAATTGACCATATATTTTTTATTTAGTGCAATGTAGCCCCTACCGAACTTGTATCTGAACCCCGGATTTACGTGTCTTTTGCACTTTGGTCCTTGATCTCGGATTTATGCAATTTAACCCCTAATTGACCATTAAACTTTCAATTTCACCCACGGTTTTTTTCAATTAAACCCTCAAAATGTGACGCTTTTTACAGATTGGTCATTGACTGTGAATTTCTTCAATTTGACCTTTAATAGACCCCAAAACTTCAATTTTCTTGTGATTTTGCCCCTGATTTCAATCAATTAACTTGGTAAAAATTAACTTTGGTCTCTTAAAATTTCAATCTTCTCAATTAAGCCCAAATTGGGCCCCAAAACTTAATTTTTTTACCAAGTAAGCCCCAAATAAAATTAATTTGACCCGTTTAAAGTATAATTAAGTCCTTGCACTTAATTAGATCCTTCAATTGGACCCAAATTAATTCTTAAACATAAATAAAATTCAATTTGGCCCATAATCAAATTGGCCTATTAAAAATTTAATTATGTCCTTGAACTTAATTTTTATGCAAATTCATCCAATAATCATTTAATTTGACTTTGAATTTGCATTGTTTCTCTATTTTTTGGCATAATAGGGTACAATTAGGCCTTGAATTTCTTTCAAAATTGCAGTTGTATTCCCCGACTTGTTTTTTCCACGTTGCCAGCCTTTATTTTATTTTTTTTTATTTTTATATTAAAAAAGTGAATTTTAGGGAATAACCTAGAATTGAGTTATGATAATCACCACCTAAATAATATAGTACCATTAAGAGCTTTCTGCTTTTACAAGAGCTTGTTCATCTAAGAATTCACTTCTCCTCTTCTCTTCTAAATTAGGAGTTATGTGTTACACTCTATACCAATCTTCCATCCAAGAGTCCAACTAGCTCTTCATTTTATATGGTAGACAATAATCATGAGAGTTCAATTAGCTCTTCATTTTATCTTGTACACATCAACTATGAAAGTCAATTCACATCATCTTTATGATTATCCTAGCCAATATTATGTAATTGGCTATGCAAACACTTGTCGTATCTACTTATACCTAGTCCAACCAGTGGCTTTACTACCACTTATTAGAGAGAGATGCATTAAAAATCATTTGGACTCGCACATGATTATGCATGTTTGAGAGCTTATATACATGAATATACAATACATATAACCCAAAACCTAGTATAGTGGGTTAGGGATCCATTTTATATATAAGCAAATCATTTTTTTTAATATGAGATCTTTATCATTCATTTATGCATCAAAAAATTAATAATCATTTTATTTATTGTGTACTCATTGAGTTATGTGTATGAGAGAGAGAGAGAGAGAGATTGAATATCTACTAGTAGTTATGTTATATGATTGTGTTATTTTCTTTTACTTGAATAAGTGAAGTACTTGTATATAACAAATTATTTAATATTATGAAGTACTTTTATTATGTTTATGTAATAGTCATTTAAGCATTCATACATTGTAATAATTTAATTGATTTATCTATTGTTTGTTTGTTTTTCTCTTTAACTAATAGAATCTTTCAATTATTAACTTTAAAATTTTTAGTTTTTTTTTTCTTAATAGTATTATAGGATAAGTTGACAAGGATATAAATATTTAAAATATTTCTAAAAACTATTGTAACCCAATTTTGGCCCATTGGCTTATTAATTTAATTTTACAGGGTTTAAAATGTAAAATTAAAAGATCAGAGATTTATTTCGATGAAAAATGTGATTTGTCAACTTGCGTGAAAACTAGGGACTACAATGTACTTTTGTCATTCTATCCTTATCTTCAAGATAATCCTTGTTTTCAAGATAATGATAGTTATCCGCTTTCAAATTTGATTCTTAATCAAATTCAAACTTCAAAAAAGAGAATGAGTTTGATTGAAACTTTGTTTCTCACATGCGAATCGACTCTGACACTATAAATATAGACCTCAGTGTATGCAAAAGGGAAGAGAAAAACAAATGCAGAAGGAATAATACTAGTTTTCCTAACAACGAGCGCATGTATCAATCTTCACTCAAGAAGGTGGCAACAACAGTCCAACAATAGGTAAGTCATTTCGTCCCCTCGTTTTCACTTTTAATTACCCTCTTCCTGTAGCAAGTGTACGCGAGTAGCTCGCGCACACTTGCAAAGAAAAAATATACCGGCCGGGTTACTAGTCTGAACCAGTAACTAGGCTGGTTTGGCTGGGTCTAGCCCAGCCCACATGGCTGGGCTAGATCCAGCCCAAAAAGAAAAAAAAGAGTGGGCTGGGTCTGGGCTTTAGGCGCAGCCGGCCCAAATTGTGTTTGCTAAGGGTGTGCTTAGCAAAACACACCCTTATGTCTTGGCCATAATTTTTATGCCCATTCTAATTTGATATTTGACCAAACAAACCCCTTTCCGATAACAGAAAATTTCAAAAATATTTGGGGGCTTTCGTTGATTTATTTGTGGGCCCCTCACACTTTGTTTTATTTTTTTCTTTGTGTTTGTAACTTTTGTAGATGTGCTCAATATGTGGACATTTACTGTTAAATGCAAATATGTCGTGCAATGTTTTTTTTACTTCCATCTAAAAAGGACAAATAATAATAAAGGATAATCAAGAAAAAAATAACATAGAAAATTTCTTCTTCAAATTCATTTTTTGCGAAAATATTCACTGACGCTAGAGTCAAGAGTATCGTATTTTTTGGATTTGTGCGATATTTACCAACGCCAGAGTTGGAAATATTCGTAGGAATTGTTCACTGACGCCAGAGTCAGGAACATGAAAGGAAGAATAAAAAAAGGGAAAAAGGAGAACAAATTCTTAGCATTTTTAGACAAAACTAGCAATGCAGCCTACCTCAGGTAGGACGCTTAGGGGTTGATAGCATCTTCCTTTCTATATAACTAGTCCCGTAGCATAGAATCTCTGTTGACCAATTAGGGTTCCTAGTGACCATAATACTAGGTGGCGACTCCTTGTGACCATAATACTAGGGTTCCTAGTGACCATAGTGCCAGATATCTGTTCTTGTTCCAATCGAGAGATAATTTTTTAATCGGTCGCCACGATGTCCGGGTGTGACAGAATGGCGACTCCACTAGAGACTTTAGGACTAAGCTTTGCTATTTGTCTTTTTATTGCTAAACAATATTTGTCGCACCGTTTTTTTTCCTTGTTGTGGTTATGTTGAGTTTATCAAGTTTTATTTGTTTTTTTATCTTTTTACTATTTTAACATGCATAATTATTCATATTTATCATGCATATATATTGGATATAGATCTAAGGCCTTCACACATCACTCATCTCATTTTTAAAATACGCATGATATCAACTTTAAGATAAGTGGAGGAGTAACAGCACCCCAATGGCTTTAGCCTGGGTAAGGCTCGCGAAACTATCCAACTCTTGCATGATTGTTTGCTTGATAATGGTTGATATGCTGAACTGATATTACTCAGGGCCTCTATCTTCACGCTACTTGAAAACCTCATATCAACCTTTCGAGGACGATCACTGGGCATGCGAAAGACCTTTGAGACTAGATAACAAAATTACCCTAACGCATTTAATGACTAGAACCTACCTTTTAGGTTGATCCCTGCGTAATTTCACTAAGATAAGCTTAAATGTGTAAGCATCCTTATTATAAGGCTTTCGGGTGACATAATGACCGCTATTCCTGATCCCTGCGTAATTTCACTAAGATAAGCTTAAATGTGTAAGCATCCTTATTATAAGGCTTTCGGGTGACATAATGACCGCTATTCCTAAGATAACAACTGTTGAGTATGGACTCGAGTCTGAATCCTTGCAAATGACCGAGGGAGACTACCTTAGACTGGATGTCGGTGAGATACCGCTACTCAAAGACATTAGATGCATAATGAAAGACACCAAGAATGTGGCTGAAAGCTCATATGACAAAACGCTAAACAGATCTGCTCTCGGCATTGCAATGAATATCGGATTCGGATCTGACCACACATTTAAAGAATAGTGATCGTTATGTCACCCTCCCAAAAGGCGAATCCATACCCAATATGTTGTATTCATCTTCATGCATGTTTGAACATACAATTATGAACTGTCATAATACCGCACACCAGGTGAAATATAGGTCCCCCATAACTATAACACTCGACTACAAAAAAGACAAATGAAAAATGAAGAAAAAATCCTAGTTGGAAGCCCAACATCAAAAAGAGATGGAAAGTCTTAGAGAAGAAGCGCAAAGCTTACTAGCCTACTCGAACAGGCCTTGAGATCTAAACCTGAAGAAGTAAAATTTACAGCTCAGCCTGAACCTATGCTCGCAAAGCCATAAAATCTAGGGGCAAATGAGGTGTCTCAACAGGCTATGTATTCCCAATTTGCTCAACCAGTATATCCCATAAGAATATCATCTACCATTGACCTTACAAAGAAGGAATCTCAAAAGAACAAGATGGTAAAAGAAGATGGCCTGAACAAATAGGTTGCCCTGGAACAAAGGCTGATGGCATTCGAGGGATCTAGCCTACATGACTATATAAAGGTTGCTGAGATGTGTTTGGTACCTAACATAGTCATTCCTAAGAAGTTTAGGGTGTCGGAGTTTGTCAAATATACAGGAACTTAATACCCTGTAACTCATCTCAAGGGATACTGCAACAAAATAGTTAAGGTGGTCTATGACGAGAAACTGTTGATTCACTTCTTTCAAGACAGTTTGAGTGACATTGCCCTTACTTGGTATATATGGTTGGACAATACCAAGAAAAAAACTGGAAGGACTTAGTTGATGCCTTCATTAGGCAATATAAGTTCAATATGGAAGAAAATGATAGGTCAAACTTGCAAGCCATGGAAAAGGACAACAAGGAGTCCATAAGAGAATACACTCAAAGGTGGCGTGAGACTGCCGCACAAGTTAATCCTCCTTTATTGGAAAAGGAGATGATTAATTTGTTTGTCAACACTTTCAAGGCCCCGTACTTTGAATACATGGTTGGAAGCTCTGCACAATATTTTTCTAACCTGGTCGCTATAGCTGAGAAGATCGAAAAAGCTATCCATTTAGGAAGGGTTGCTGACTCGACTGAGAAGAAAATGTTTCACTAGGGAAAAGAAACAAACCGAGGTTCACAATGTGAGAGGTGGTTACAAAAACGAGAGAAAGAGCTACCAAAACAAAGACATTTAAAGGTCACTCGTCCTGAAGACGAAGCTACAGTGTCACTAACTAAGACTGGTCTATGTATGACCTTAACTGACTATTGGAAAGGTTCCCCTATCAAGGAATTAAAAGGAGAGGGATGGTTGGAAGATTCTAAAAATTCCAATCGATGATTACTAAATGTAACATCCCCCATTTCTGGGATAAAACAACAATCTCATGTCAATAGAAAAACAGAGTAGTTAATTTTTTTTTTGTATATACGTATTCATGGTCTTC